>Ga0209591_10001155_pt1 | contig 33486 bp, 25 predicted proteins | sample MAT01_FD_187207 | JGI IMG/M metagenome (GOLD analysis project Ga0209591, IMG submission 187207) | Freshwater microbial communities from Lake Fryxell liftoff mats and glacier meltwater in Antarctica - MAT-01 (SPAdes) (version 2) | ecosystem: Environmental > Aquatic > Freshwater > Ice > Liftoff... | reverse complement strand
TCCGCATCTCTTTGCGTCAGTCCACTGGCACACCGAATTGCGCAGCACACCCTTGTTCCACCCCAGTTCACCCGTGTTCACCTCTTGGTCGGGAGACTCACATGCCGCCGTTCACTGTCAATCCATCACGCTTCGATCCCTACAAGAACTTCAAGTTCCGGGTGAAATGGGACGGTCGGTACGTCGCAGGCGTGAGCAAGGTGTCGGCCCTCCGCCGCACCACGGAAGTCGTCGAGCACCGCGACGGTGGCGAGCCATCGACCTCGCGGAAGTCACCGGGACGCACGAGCTTTGAGCCAATCACGCTGGAACGCGGCGTGACCCACGACCTCGAGTTCGAACGCTGGGCAAACAAGACATGGCAACTCGGCGGCGGGGCGGGGAACGAAGTGTCGCTGAAGGATTTCCGGAAGGATCTGCTGATCGAGTTGTACAACGAAAGCGGCCAACTCGTGATCGCATACCGGGTGTTTCGCGCCTGGGTTTCCGAGTATCAGGCGCTTCCTGAGCTCGATGCCAACTCGAGCATCGTCGCCATTCAGTCGATCACGCTGCAGTGCGAAGGGTGGGAGCGCGACATGGACGTCGCGGAGCCGTTTGAAACAAGCACCGGTGAGTCATGAGCGCCGCCATCGCGATTGCGGGCGTCTCGGCGGCGCTCAAGGTAATGCTGACTCAGGGGCTGGCAGCGCATCGTGCAGGGGACGTGTTGGGCACCCTCGTGACGGTTGCAGTCGGACCGCCTCGCACAGACGGTACGGCTATCGCCGCGAAGATGCCCGAGCTCTGTCTGTTCTTGTATCGTGTGACCGAGAATGGTGCGTTGCGCAACATCGAACCGCCCTCACGCGGTATGGATCCTCGCACGCGTCACAATCCACCGCTCGCACTGGACCTGCAGTACCTGCTCACCACCAGCGGCACCAGCGAACTCCAGTCCGAGGTTCTCCTCGGCTCGGCCCTGCTGACGCTGAGTTCTTCACCGGTGCTGCGGCGCGAGGCAGTGCAGACGGCACTGTTCGACGCATTCGGTGCCCTCGGAGTCGCGACGCTCAACGACCCACTGACGATCTCACTGAAGAATCTGGACGTCGATGAACTGGCGCCGCTCTGGAGTGCGCTGCAGGCACCATTCCGGGCCAGTGTGACAATCCAGGTCTCGGCGCTGATGATGGAAGCAGCGAGTGGTGAACCCGTCACTACAATTGGCTGATTGGCCGAGCGCGCTCGACGGCATTATCAACAATGGAGAGCGGCAGCGTTGTATATCGCCGACGGGGGCTTGCGTCGCTCGGCGGCCAGCTCCGCAGTCGCCATCTTCGCGTAGCCCAACGCTCCCGCCCTCGCACTGCGTAGCATCGCGTTGGGCCGTCCGATTCACCTCCCACCTTGCCCCCTCATGTCGCGCTTCTCCCGCTCCGCCCTGCTGGCGTTCTGCACCCTCTCAGCTGCGTCGCTACGGGCGCAGACTCGTGGCATTTCCGACGCCGATCTCCTCCGCATTCAGGTCGTCGGCGGCGTGGCCATCGCGCCCGCAGGCGATCGTGTCCTCTACACGGTCACTGGCTGGGAGCATCCCAACGCCAGGGCCGACACGGTTCTCGGCGACAGGCATGACCGTCGCTCCCATGTGTGGATGGTGCCGTTCACTGGTGGCGCGGCGCGGCAGCTCACGTTCTCCGAACGCGGTGAGTCGCAGCCTGCGTGGTCGCCAGATGGCCGCACCATCGCGTTCGTGTCTGCGCGCGGTGCCGGCACCGGCGACGATACACCAAAGCCGCAGCTCTGGTTACTGCCCGCCGATGGTGGTGAAGCGCGGCAGTTGACAACGTTTCGCGACGGTGTGGTGGCGTTCGCCTGGTCGCCCGATGCCAGCCGCATCGCGGTCGTCACGCCCGACTCGCTCACGCGCGAGCAGGAAGCCCGCACCCGCCGTCGCGATGACGCCAAGGTCTACGAAGGCGACTTCCGGCTCAATCACCTCTGGGTGGTGACGGCTGCCACAGGCGCAGCGACGAAACTGACGTCCGGCGGCTTCACCGTGCGCGGTGCGCCGTCATGGTCGCCCGACGGCACGCAGTTGGCGTTCGATGCATCGCCGACGCCGATGATCCGCGATGAGCGACGTGATGCTTATGTGGTGGATGTCGCGTCACAGCGACTCGATCGCATCACGACCAACAGCAATCTACAGAGCACACCGCAGTTCGCACCGAACGGCAGGATGCTCGCGTTCACCTCGCACCCTCGCGAGTTCGCACAGCACCATGACGGCATCAGCGCACGCACGTTGCGCAACGACGAACTGGTCTTGTTCGATCTTGGCACGAAGGCGCTCACCAGCCATGGCCACCCGACGTTTGACGTCAGCGCCGGACAGCCGCGATGGTCCGCCGACGGTTCAGCGATCTGGTTCTCGGCCAGCGATCGCGTCTACAACACACTCTACAGCTACACCATCGCGACGAAGCGTTACGCGACGACAACCAAGGACCTGATGGTGCATGGCGCGAGCGCCAGTCACGATGGCTCAAGGATGGCCTTCGTGATGGACTCGCCGGGCTGGCCGAGTGAGGTGTTCGTGCAGGACGCGTCGCTGCCACATCCAAAGCGAGTCACGACGACGAATGCGTGGCTCGCTGAACGTCAGCTGGGCGAGACTCGAGTCATCTCATGGAAGTCGAGGGATGGACGCGCGGTGGAAGGGATTCTGCTCCTTCCCGTGGGCTATCGCGAAGGTATGCGCGTCCCGACGCTCGTATCGGCACACGGCGGCCCCACCGGTGCCTGGACGAATGGCTTCAAAGGGAGCACGGGTGGGCCCGGGCAGGCATGGGCCGCACGCGGCTGGGCCGTGCTGTACCCGAATCCGCGCGGCTCCACGGGTTATGGCGAATGGTGGATGCGCGCCAACACCGGTGACTGGGGCGGCGGCGATTATCGCGACATCATGACCGGTACGGACGAGGTGGTGCGACTGGGTGTTGCCGATCCGGAGAAGCTGGCGTTCGAAGGATGGAGCTACGGCGGCTACATGACGTCGTGGGTGGTGTCACAGACGTCGCGCTTCAAGTCCGCAATGATGGGTGCCGGATTGCCATCGCTCCTCTCGATGGCCGGCACCACCGACATCCCGGGCTACATCAATACCTTCTTCGGCGACCCGCAGTACGATGGCTCGATCATCAATCCGAACATCAGGAAGTATCTCGAGCGCTCGGCCATCAGTTACAGCGATCGCATCACCACGCCGCTCCTGATCCTGCACGGAGGCAACGACGAACGCGTGCCGATCGGTCAGCCGATGGAGTTCTATCGGGCGCTGAAGGATCGGGGGAAGGAGGTGGAGCTGGTGTTCTATCCGCGCGAAGGGCACGGGCTGTCGGAGTACTATCATCAGGGCGATCGCATGAAGCGTGAGTACGAGTGGATTGCGCAGCATACCCTCGGCGCGCCGAAAGCGACGGTGCAACCGTAGTGCGATCACGTCGGGACGGATGGACTGCAGCGGGCGCCGATACAAGCGATCGACCACGGTGCGCGACAGTTCGAGGTGCCTGTCACGTGCGCCCGGACGGCCTACATTGATGCGTGCGCCTCGCTGCGGCCAGGCACACTCTCGCGCGAGAATGCCTCGCGCGTCCACATGCAACTAACCCGGTCTGCGCAGGATGGTCTGCGCGGCTCCTGTTCCCGCAAGTCACCGATGCCCGCCCAGATATTCGGCACACGAAAGAACTCTGCTACACGCAAGGCCGAACGCTTCTTTGCCGAGCGACGCGTGCCTGTGCACTTCGTGAACCTGAACGAGCGTGGTGCATCGAAGGGCGAGTTGCAGCGCTTCGTGCAGAAATCTGGGATCGACGCGCTGATTGATCGCAGCAGCAAGCGGTTTCTGGAGCTCGGGCTTGGTCCGTCGCGGTATGGTCCGGAACGATGGCTGGACATCCTGATGGAGGAGCCGCTGATCCTGATGCAGCCTCTGGTGCGTAACCAGAACAAGCTGACGATCGGTGGCGCGTCGGATGTCGAGTGGAAGGCGTGGGTGGCGGAGGGCATCAAGTGATGCCGCGCACGGGTGGGTGGGTCGTGGCGCGTTTTACGGTAACCCTGTTCACCTCCGTCCTGCTCTCTGGCGCGGTCGCCGCGCAGTCCGCCGCCGTCGCTGCACCACGCGACACGACATGGATTCGCACCGGCGGCATCGCCGGCAATTACCTCTTCGGCAACCGGGAGCAGGCCGTCCTCGCGGCTCGCGCTGGCGTGCAGCGGAAAGACAGCACGCTGGCCGTTCGACTCGACGCCAGCTTCCTCACGAGCCTCAGCAGTCGTGATGACGGCTCGCTTGGCCTGGACAGGCGCAACTGGATTGTGTCCGCCAATGCGGATTACCGGCCATACGGGCGCACAAGCGAGTTTGTCTTCGCGAGTGTGGAGCAGAGTTTCGAGTTGCGAATCGATCAGCGCATCAGCGGTGGCATCGGCGAAAAGCTCTCGTTCGTCCGCGATTCCGTCACCCGCTTGGACGTGAGTCTGGGCCTGCTCGCTGAGCGCAGCGTGCTGCCGCAGGCGCAGAACTCCGGCGGCCTGGTTCCCCCGACCATCACTGCCTCGCTCGCGCGCCTCTCGGGCCGATTCCGCTACCTGCGGCGGCTCACGACGCGGGTGGGCTTCGACCATGTGAGTTGGTACAGACCGGAGGTGCGCGACTTCCGTCGGCATCTCGCCTCGTCGAGCACTTCGCTGACCTATCTTCTCACGAAGCGTACCAGGCTGCGCCTCGCGGTCGAGCACGACTACGACAGCCAGTCGCGTAGCCGCGGCGCGAGGTCGAACGGCAACGGTAACCTGATTATCGGCGCCGATAGTCGCTTCTGAGGCCAGCGGGCTTGTCGGTCCAAGGGGTCCGTTCAAGGGGTCAGAGTCCTTGATCGCCTAAGTGACCCTGTGTGGATCAAGGGCACGACCTCATGATCCTGCGCTACACCTGGACCACCACCGGCAACGCGCCGCGCACGGACCCGGCGCGTGCGTGATCACCCGGCTGCGGTACACGCGCGACAATGCCAGTTGGCGAGACGTACACGCATCCCAGGTCCGCCGCTGGCAGCGTGCGGATGAGCGCCCGCGCCTCGGTCAGCGCGTCCAGCCAGCGGAGTTTGAGCTGCTTCGGATCGATCGGCTCGCGGAGTGCTTCCCGCGCCAGCAGATCCGGTGAAATGCGCGCGTTGCGCGAGACCAGATCGAGCAGCAGATCGGGTGTGAATCCAGGATCCTTGCCGCACGCCGCCCAGCAAATGGCACCGAGATGCAAGGTCGAGTCATGCAGTGTGAGGACGTCAATCACATCTCGGACTTCGGTGCGACCCGCCAGCGCCAGACACTTGTTCGTCGCCGAATCGACCGAGTGCAGCCGATATCCGATGTCTGAATCCGCGATCACGGAAAAAAAGCGAAATGCCGAATCCGTCGCCCAGTCGATCAGCACGCTCAGTGAGTCACGTTCCACGGTCGCGCGGATGAACGACCGCCCGTCGAGCAGTCGAGTCACCCGGTATCCGTGGGCCTCGAGCGTTGCGATGTCCGCGGCCGCGCAGGCAACCACGCTGGCTTCAGGATCGTGAAACAGGTCGATGTCATTGGAATAGCGCGGAGTGGCGTCGCCCTGGTTGACGACCGTTCCACCGGCCACGTAGCTGTCTGGACTCCGGTTTGCCGCCAGCAGGCGTAACACCGAGCGTTGATACGCCGTCAGCGGCACAGATCCTCCGCCGCCAAAAACCCGGCGCGTCCGCCATGGGTGCGCAGCCCGTGCACGATCGCCGACACGTCCCGCTCGGTGACGATCAGGTCCCGTCTCATGTGCCAGAAGCACTGCGCGTAAAACTGCTCGAACAGCACCTGCGCCTGCTCGACGGCGGAGCGCGCATGAGCGGGGTCGGTGACGCCGTGCACAAACCGACGCAGCACCTCGTTGATTCGCGATTGATAGCCTGGCCCTGCCTGGCGGAACCAGTCGACGACGGTTGCATCCAGCTTCAGGTACACCCCGATACGCGCAGGGCGGGGCGGAGTGGATGGTGGGTCCTGTGCCGTGCGGCGGACGGAATCCGAGACTGTGCGAGGCATATATATGTGTATATATACCGCTCCCCACCTTCATGCAACAGATCGCGTTGTCCGCCTCAGGCAGGAGCCGGCAGTCTGTGATGCCTGAAACGCAAAATTCGCGGCTACTTCACCCGACGAGTCGCCAGTCGGACGATCTGGATCCGCTCGATCACATCACCTTCCTGCACCCGGTCCATCACATCGAGGCCGCTGCGGATCATCGCCAGCACCGTGTAGTCGCGGTCGAGGCGATAGTTGTCCACCAGATTGAAGTAAATCTGACCGTCACCGGTGTCGCGGCCGCGAGTCGATATCCCGATGCTGCCGCGAGCGTTGCGCGCGTAACCGACTTCGTCACGCATGAATTCGCGCGTCCGACCGTCGTATTCATCGGCGCCTGGACTGCCACCCTGAATCACGAAGTTCGACACGATGCGATGGAAGGTGAGCCCATCGTATTGCCCCGATTCGGCGAGCTGCGCAAAGACGCCCACGGTGACAGGCGCCTCCTCCACAAGCAGATCGACCACGATCGTACCAAGGCCCTTCATCGTGATGATCGCCTGGGCTCCTTTGAGCGCGGCGATGTACGGCGCCGGTGGAATAGGCGGAATCGGAAGCTGCGTCGTGAGCGGCGTCACACCGGCGCGGGTACGCGCGCTGAGCACCGATGCTGCTTTCGCGGCAATCGCCGGATCGCGATCGCTCAGGGCGTCGGTGAGGACGGAAGTGACGGCGGTGTCGGGTAACGCGCCCAGAACAGTCAGTAGCGCTACCCGCGGATCGCGCAGCGTCATGCTGCCATCCTGCGTCAGTCGCCGGAACGTCGCGACGACACGAGCCGTATTCGGCAGCACTTCGGCGCCACCCTTCTGCAGTATTTCAGCCGATGCAATCAGCAAACCCGCGTGATCGCTGCGCAGGTTGCGCACGGCCTCGGTCACAGTCGTCAGTGCGACCAGCGCCACGTTCGGGTTCGCGTCTCGCGCCAACAGCGCGAGCACCTCTGTGTCGCCGTCCCGTTTCGCCAACTGCGCCGCCGCCACGCGCACCTGCCAGACGGTGTCGGTTGCGAACTCGCGACGAAGGCGGCGCGCCTCGACGCTGTCGAACCTCGCCCACACCAACGCCTGCGCGCGAATCCGCCAGCCGCGCGGCGAGCGAACGAGCGGCGCGATGGCGGTTGCATCACACGACGACCGACGACCGATGCGCTCGATCGCTGCCAGCGCGACCATCTCGCTCGCATCACTCGTTGCGGCAAGCAGCAACGCACAGTCGCCGCTGGCACTCACCGCGGCGTATCGCACCATCGGTGACGAATCGCGCATGGCACGTGCTTCATCCTGGCTCGCCGCCAGTCGTCGCACCTCGGGGTTTGCGTCCGCCATCGCCGCCGCGATCAGTGACGGAGTCATGGCCTTTGCACGAGTCAACGACAGCAGTGCCAACTGGCGAACGGTCGGATCCGACGATCGTTCAAATGCGGCAGCCAACGCATCGAGCAACGCCTGCGGTGGTGGATAGTCTGCCGCCGCCAGGCGCACCCGCGACTCGATGCCACGCGCCGCACCCATCTGCGCGGGCGTCGTCGATTCACTGAGGCCGCGCGCCAGGAGCACGTCGAGCGCCGCGCTGCCCTCCTTCACGCGACCGGCAGCCTCGTACACCGCGGCGCGCACGCTCGGCACGCGCTCAGTGCGAAGGAGGCGCTCGTAGTCGAATGGTGCGCGGAGCTGCGCCATCGCGCCAACCGCGGCCAGACGAACCACGGACTCCGGTGCCGTCAGCAGAGGCATGAGCGCACCTGCTGCCGCCGGATCTTCCAGTCGGCCGAGCGCTCGTGCCGCCAGCTGTCGCTGGCGCGTCGTTCCACTGGCCGCAAGGCGCTGCAGCGCCGAGCTACCCGGCGCGCGCGAATGTTCGAGGTCGAGAATGGCACGGTCCGCGGGGACCTGCGCGAGCATGGGAAGGAGAAGGAGCCACATGCCCGCAAGTGTATCGAGTTGTGCGCTATTGCGCCTGTCGCACGTTGCCGATCGCTCAGGGGCGCAGCGTTCGCACTGCGTTGGCCGGGAAGTCGGTGAAGACCCCATCCACGGCCGCGTCTCGGAAGGCGCGAACCTCCGCCGCGGCGTCGCCCTTCCAGGCGTCGGGGAGAAACGGTGCGTCGCTGCGCAGCGTCCAGATGTGCACCAGGAGCCCCGCCGCATGCGCGTCGGCAACCAGCGCAGTGGCCTGTCCAATCGCGCCATCAACTTCAATCGGGAGGACCAGCCGCTTCTCGGCGCCGATGCCATCGGCGTACGCCCGCACCCGTTGCAGACCACCCGACGTGAGCATCGACTGATACGTCAGGCCCGCCGAATCTGGCGTCGTGCCAACGGGGCTGATCAACTGCACCAGTCGCACCTGAGTCAGCGGGCGCAGTCGGCGCAGGCTGTTGATCTCGAAGCTCTGGATGAATACCGGCGACGAGTGCTGGGTCCACCCTACGCGCCTGAGCGACGCGAGGAGTGCTTCCTCCAACGGCAGCCTGATACCCCGGAAGTACGCGGCATGCTTCGTTTCCGGATACACGCCCACCGCTCGCCCGCGATCGCGCCCTCGCTGGATGGCCAGCGCCAGCACCTCATCGAAGGTCGGGATATCGAACTGCCCGTCGAACGTGTGGCCGCGTGACGCCAGTCGCTCCTTTGCGCGCAGCGTCTTCAATTCAACCAGTGTGAAATCCTCCGTCCACCAGCCGGTGACGGTATCGGCATCGATGGTTCCCTGTCGCATACGCTCTGGAAATTTCTGCGCGACATCGGTGGTCGTACCGATCTCATTCTCATGTCGGGCGATGAGCACGCCATCCTTCGTGCTCACCAGATCCGGTTCGATGTAATCCGCGCCGGCGTCGATCGCGAGCGCGTAGCTCGCCAGTGTGTGCTCAGGACGATCACCGCTCGCACCGCGATGCCCGATGATCACTGGCAGCGGCGCGCGGGTCGGCGCGTCGGTCGGCGTGGGTTGCAGCGCCGGAGTGCAGAGCGCCATCAGCGCAGCGATTGAGAACCGAAGGTGAGTCATATCTGCATCCTGTATCACCACACGACGTGACGCGAGGCCCGTGCGGGGACGTGGCGGAGTTGTGACGTGGCCGGCTGCAACGCGCGGACGGAGCGGTCGCGCGAAGAGCACCCCCGGAACGCACGATGCCCGCACGGAGCGGGCATCGTGATCCTGCCAGGGAACGGTAAGACTACTCGGGGGTCGGGCTGCGTCTCGCCCTCTCTCGGTACCGCATGCTGCCGGCATCGGTGCCGCGCGTCTCAGGCCCAGTCGCGGACACTCGCCCGGCCGGCATCTGGTAGAGTAGGGATGCGGTGGTGCGGTCCGCTTCACTCAGATCGGTGACTTCGACCCACGCCGCCATGATATTCCGTGCGTCGGCGGTGTGCCCGAGGCCGAGTGCGTGTCCGATTTCGTGCAGGGCAACCGCGCGCAGCGCCCGGGGGGTCTGTGGCAGACCGTCGCTGGCGTGCGTGCTGAGTGTCACTCGCGCTCGCGTAATCCACCCTTTCGACGTACTCCACCAGACGGTCCGGCCACTTTCATCCTGTCCAAGCTTGGCTGTCCACAGGATGTGCAGTTCTGCGGCCGAGGAGTCGCGCACCCGAACGAAGCGGATCGGCAGGCCAACCTCAGACCACTGGTCCAGCGCTTCGCTCGCCATCGCGGGGAATGAGTCGTCCCATCCGTCGACCTGGACCGACGTCTGAACCCACACGCGGATCGGTTCATCGGTACGGTCGGTCCAGCGGCGGACCACCGAGTCCCGTACCAGCAGCACTTCCGGAAGGTAGTTTTGCAACGGCGACAAGGGCCTTACGTCTGTGTCGTAACCGAGCGGCAGTCGAACCATTCCAGCTGAGTACGCCAGAAATGACGCAGGCATGAACGGCGTTGGAACGTGCAGTTCGCCGAGTGAGAATGCCGAGGCAACATGCTGCGCCGTCAGCGCTGACGGCGCACTGACACCTGCAGCGCAGATAAGGGTGAACAGAAGCGAGCGAAATCGGTGCATGTGACCTTGCCGCAGTGCGCATCATCGCGCGGTGGCGCAGGGGTGCCCTTCAACGCAAGGATGACGAGCCCGACCATTCGCGGTAACACTTTCACGACCTCATCCATTGGATAGGTAAATGGTTGCAAGGCAGCAACATACGAGGACCCAGTGCATCGCCCTTTTACATTCAACTGCTGTATCTGTGCAACAGGTGAGCGGATGCACGTGAATCACACGACAGCCGGCGTCTTGCCCCGAAACACGATGTACCCAGTGGCTCGTGCACAGGGGAATCGATGACTGCCGTCTGGACTCCGGACCCACGCAAGGCGTCGCACAGCCAGCTCATGCGGTTCCACCACCTGATGCGCGCGTCCCACGGTGCGGCGGCGGTCGGCGACGATTACGCGCACCTGCACACCTGGTCGGTTCGCGAACGGGCGACATTCTGGCGGGAACTGTGGCGCGTCTGCGACATTTCGGCCTCGCCCATCGGCGATGGCGACGCGAACTCCCCTGCTGGTGTCCATCTCGATCGCATGGCGCCGCCAGGGGGGGAGAGTGGGCCGCGCTGGTTTCCGAACGCCAAGCTCAACTATGCGGAGCATCTCGTGAAGCACCGCGACGGCCGCACGGCGTTGGTGGCGTGGACGGAACGGGGGTGGACGCGGAGCTGGACGTACGCCGAGCTGTTCGCGGAGGTCTCCCGGGTCTCGCAGGGGCTGCGGGCGATCGGTGTGCGCAAGGGCGACCGCGTCGCGGCGTTCATGCCGAATGTCGGCGAGACGGTGATCGCGATGATCGCGACCACGGCGCTGGGGGCGATCTGGACGTCCTGCTCACCTGACTTCGGTCAGAAGGGTGTGCTCGATCGCTTTGGGCAGGTGGAGCCGAAGGTGCTCTTCGTCGCCGATGGCTATCGCTATGGCGGTCGAGTCATCGAGACGATGGATCGCGCACGCGCCCTGTGCGATGAACTGCCATCGGTCGAGCACCTGATCGTGGTCCCGTACGTGAAGGCGGAACCGGTGTTGCGCGGTATTCCGAATGCCATTGCGTGGCGCGATCTTGGGCGCGATGAGCCGAACGATGTCTTTCCGGTGACGCGCGTGCCATTCGATCACCCGCTGTTCATCATGTACTCGTCGGGGACGACCGGGTTGCCGAAGTGTATGGTGCACGGCCATGGCGGCACCCTGCTGCAGCACTTCAAGGAACATCTGTTGCACGGCGACCTCACGCGCGACAGCCGAATTTTTTACTACACCACCTGTGGGTGGATGATGTGGAACTGGCTCGTCAGCGCATTGGCCATCGGTGCCACGGTGGTGCTCTACGATGGCTCGCCGATCCCGACCGGCGAAAAGGGAATTCTCTGGCGACTGGCGAGTGAAGAGCGCCTCACGCATTTCGGCACCAGCGCGAAGTTCCTCGCGATGGCGGAGAAGCTCGGGCAGACGCCGGCGGTGACATTTCCATTCGATGACCTCGAAGTGATCTACAGCACCGGCAGTCCATTGGCGGATCACTCCTACGATTGGGTGAGTACCGAGGTCTCGCCGAACGTGCGGCTCAGCAGCATCAGCGGCGGAACGGATCTGATCTCCTGCTTCGCCCTCGGCGCGCCAACGCTCCCGGTGCATCGCGGCGAGCTGCAGTGCCTCGGCCTTGGCATGGCCGTCGAGGTGTGGGACGCCGATGGGAATCCGACGATCGGTGCGCCCGGAGAACTCGTCTGCACCAGGCCGTTTCCGAGCATGCCGGTGGCGTTCTGGAACGACGTCGATGGAGCCAGGTACCGGACGGCCTACTTCGAACACTTCCCCGGTGTCTGGCGCCACGGCGACTGGGCGCAACGCACGCCGCATCATGGGCTCACGATCCTGGGTCGCAGCGATGCCACGCTGAATCCGGGAGGTGTAAGGATTGGAACCGCCGAAATCTACCGGCAGGTCGAACAGATCCCGGAGATCCTCGAGAGCCTTGTCATTGCGCAGGAGATCGTCGTCGATGGGACGCCGGACGTCCGTATCATTCTCTTCGTACGCATGCGCGATGGCGTCACACTCGACAACAAGCTGCGTCAGGCGATCACCAGGCGTATCCGCAGTGAGGCGAGTCCGCACCACGCCCCGAAAGTGATCATCGCCGCACCCGATCTGCCACGCACCGTCAGTGGAAAGCTCACCGAACTGGCGGTGCGCGACGTGATACACGGCAGGCCGGTGCACAACGCCGATGCGCTGGCCAATCCCGGTTCACTCGACTTCTTTCGTGCGCTCATCGGCTCGGCAGAGCTTTCGGTGCGGAAGTAAGCGGCCGGTCAGGAGCGTGGAGGCAGGCCGATGAGCCTCCACGCTCCCGATCACTACGGAACGACCGTGCCCGCCATGCCAACCTGGTCGAGCATGAACGCATAGTCGAAGGCGATCTCCTTCAGTCGCTCGTACCGTCCGCTGCTCCCACCGTGGCCGGCGCCCATGTTCATGCGCAGCAGCAGCGGGTTGGTATCGCTCTTCAGCTCCCGCAGCCGCGCCACCCACTTCGTCGGCTCCCAATACGCGACACGACTGTCGTTCAACCCGCTCGTGACCAGCATCGCCGGGTAAGACTTTCGTTCGACGTTCTCGTACGGAGAGTAGCTGCGCATGTACGCGTATTCATCGGCCCTGGCCGGATTGCCCCACTGCTCCCACTCCTGCGCCGTGAGCGGGATACTGGCGTCGGACATGGTATTGATCACATCCACGAACGGCACTGCCGCGATGATCGCCTTGTAGAGATCCGGGCGCATGTTGGCGACCACACCCATCAGCAGCCCACCGGCGCTTCCGCCGTTCGCCAGCATCCGGTCCTTCGACGTATATCCCTCGGCGACCAGAAACTCGCCGACATCGACGAAATCGTTGAAGGTATTCTTCTTCTTCAGCATCTTGCCGTCGTCGTACCAGGCGCGCCCCATCTCCTGACCGCCACGAATGTGCGCGATCGCGTAGATCACACCGCGGTCCAGCAGCGACACGCGGTTCGAGCTGAAGGTCGGCTCGGTGTTTGCGCCGTACGAGCCGTACGCATACTCGAGCAGGGGACGCTTGCCGTCACGAACCAACGGCAGCCGATAGACGATCGATACCGGGACCATGGCACCGTCCCGTGCACGTGCCATCCGTCGTTCGACACCGTACTTCGCCGGATCGTATCCGCCGCGAACCTCCTGCTGCTTCCTGATGGTCCGGCTGCGGGACTGCATGTCGTAGTCGACCACCGTGCTCGGCGTCACGAGCGACGAATAGGTGTACCGAAGCAGGGGCGAGTCGAACGTCGGATTCTGCGCCAGGCTCACGCCGTACGCGGCCTCCGGAAAGCCGATGTCGTGCGTTACGGCGTCACCGGCTGACGTGACGCTCAGTCGGCGCAACCCCTCCCGACGTTCGCTGACCACGACGAACGACTTGAAGACGTTCACGTTCTCCACGAAAACGTCGGGGCGGTGAGGAAGCCAATCCTGCCAGGCGCCAAGGTCGGTGGCGTCGTCGCGTACGCGGACCACCTTGAAGTTCGGCGCCTTGTCGTTGGTGACGATCCAGAACCAACCGTTGCCGTGCTCCACGTCGTACTCGACGTTCGGACGGCGTGCCGCGATCAATCGTGCGGGACGCATCGGGTGGGCGGCGTCGATCACGCGCGTCTCGCCCTGCGAAAAGCTCCCCGACGTGATGGTGATGAACCGCCCGCTTCGGAGCCGACTGACGCCGACGTTGAACAGGACGTTCGGCTCATGGAAGACGTTCACGTCGGTGCTTACCGACGTCCCGACGGTGTGTCGCCAGACACGGTCGCCGCGCTTTGCGCTGTCCGAGCTGAGGTAGAACAGCGTGCGATTGTCGCTCGCCCACGCGACGCCAAAGCTCAGGCGCTCCTTGCGGTCTGGCAGGTACTTGCCCGTGCGCAGATCCTTCACGCGCAGCGTGAAGTCCTCGTAGCCTGTCGTGTCTACCAGCAACGCGAGCAGCTGGTGATCGGGGCTGACCTCGAACCCGCCGAGGCTGAAGAACTGGCGCCCCTTTGCCTCGGCGTTCTGATCGAGGATGATCTCTTCTGGCGCCTCTACGCTGTTCAGCTTGCGGCAGAAGATCGGATACGCCTGACCCTGCACGGTGCGCGTGTAGTAGAAGTACGGTGCATCCCACGTCGGAACGGTGAGATCGGTCTCCCGGATACGCCCCAACATCTCGACGTAGAGCGCGTTTCGCAGCGGTTCAGTTGAGGCGGTGACGGCTTCGGTGTAGGTGTTTTCGGCGGTCAGATGCGCGATCACGGCCGGATTCTTCCGGTCCCGGAACCAGCCGTAGTCGTCCACCCGGACGTCGCCGTGGAGCGTGTCCACATGTGGGATCCTGGCGGCGACGGGCGGGGTAGGGCGCTGAGCGGTCACAGTGGCGGTGCTGAGGGCAAACGAGGCGAGGAACGCGGCGAGCGTCCGACAGGCTGGTGCAGCGTGCATTTGAGCTCCCATTGGTTGGTCGGCGAAGTATCGCTCGCTCGCCTCATCCCCGAAACACCGTCGGCCGCTCGCCGTCCGGAAACCCGTGGACTTTCCATCCCCGTCCTGATGCTTGTGGCCATATCTTTCAGCGTGAGCAGGTTCTTCACCGTCCGGCCTTCCCCGTCTCCACACCCATGACCGCACCTGCGGCTGACCCTCCCGGACTGACCACGACGAAAGCGCCCTTCATCGAAGCGGCGCAGGAACGTGGTGAGTTGTATATCGTTCAGCCGTACGAACAGTACAGCGAGGCCAATCACGACACGTGGCGGCGGTTGTATGCGCGAATGACACCGCGATGGGAGCGGTACGCGAATCCGAAGTTTCTCGATGGTCTTGCGACGCTGTCGCTCGATCCCGACCGTGTGCCGAAGCTCGAAGAGGTCAACCAGTTCATGTCGCCACGCACCGGCTTCCGCGCCAAGCCTGTGAGTGGGTATGTCCCGGCGTTCCGATTCTTCGATTGCCTGCGCAATCGCGAGTTCCCGACCACGATCACCATCCGCGACGGCGCAGTTCTCGACTATCTGCCGGAGCCGGACATCTTCCACGACATCGGTGGTCATGTGCCCATGCACACCGATCTCGCCTTCGCCGATACGCTGGTGAGCCTTGGTAAATGCGCCCACGTGGCCGCCGACATCGTGCAGGGCATCGCGGATCCGCAGGAGCAGCTTCGGACGCTGACGTCCATCCAGCAGGCGATGGCGCGATTCTTCTGGTTCACGATCGAGTTCGGGCTCATGCACGGCCCCGATCGCGACGAGTGCAAGGTCTACGGCAGTGGGCTGCTGAGCAGCTACGGTGAGATTCAGCACGCCGTCGAAAGTCCCACCGTGCAGCGCGTACCAATGCAGTTGGAGTGGGTCATCAACCAGTCGTTCGAGATCGACCGGTACCAACCGCTCCTTTTCGTGGTGCGGGACTTCGAGCAGCTGTTCGACGAGGTGCGCCGGCTCGAGCAGTGGATGAAGGATGGGAAACTCAACAACGTCGCGCCAGGGGAGCCCGCCATCAGCGAGGCCGATCTGCGCAGCTTTCTGGAGGCAGGTCACTAATGGCAACGCAGACTCGGCCGGACGCGGCGGCAGCGCACGATACGTTCCCGATCAACGGCACCGACTACGTGGAGTTTCTGGTCGGCAACGCGAAGCAGGCGGCGCACTTTTATCGAACCACGTTCGGCTATCAGCTGGTCGCCTATCGTGGCCCTGAAACAGGAGAGCGTGACACCTGTTCGTATGTCCTGCAGCAGAACAAGATCCGCCTCGTGCTGACCAGCGCCTTCGATCCGGATCACTGGGTCAGCCAGCACGTGCGCCTGCACGGCGACGGCGTGAAAGACATTGCGCTCTGGGTGGATGATGCGCGCGAGGCGTTTCGCCTTGCGGTGGAACGTGGTGCCAAGGTGTGGCTCGAGCCGGTGATCCGGGAGGATGCGCACGGGCGCGTGATCACCGCCAGCATCTGCACCTACGGTGAGACCGTGCACACGCTGGTGGAGCGCAGCGACTATACCGGTGTGTTCATGCCAGGCTTCGAACCCAGAACCTCTGAGCTGGTGACAATTCCAATCGGCATCCAGTACGTGGATCACTGCGTGGGCAACGTCGAACTCGGCCGCATGAACGAGTGGTGCAAGTTCTACGAGGATGTGATGGGCTTCCGCAATCTCATCAGCTTCGACGACAGCGACATCAGCACCGAGTATACGTCGTTGATGTCCAAGGTCGTGGCAAGCGGAAATGACCGGATCAAGTTCCCGATCAATGAGCCAGCCGCCGGCAAGAAGCGGAGCCAGATCGACGAGTATCTCGATTTCTACCGTGGCGCCGGTGTCCAGCATCTGGCATTGGCCACCGATGACATCATCGGGACCGTGACCGAGCTGAAGACGCGCGGCGTGGAATTCCTTCGTGTGCCCACGACCTACTACGACACGCTGATGGATCGGGTCGGGCCGATCGATGAGGATCTGGCCCCGCTGAAAGACCTCGGCATTCTCGTCGATCGCGATGACGAAGGCTATCTGCTGCAGATCTTCACCAAGCCGGTGCAGGATCGCCCGACGGTGTTCTATGAGATCATCCAGCGCAAAGGCGCCCGCAGCTTCGGGAAGGGCAACTTCAAGGCGCTCTTCGAAGCCATCGAGCGAGAGCAGGCGCTGCGAGGGAACCTCTGATCGCACGTGACATGAGCCTCGTCGGCGCGCGATGAACGATTCGTCGCCGTTCGTCGCCGCGACGCTCAGTGCGCTGCGTCTCGTCTCGTTCGTGCCACACGGGCGAGACGCTGTGCACGTGGGACTGCTGTCACTGAATGCGGAGCAGGTCGTAGACCTTGAAACGCTCGGCATTTCCGATGCGCTCGAGGCGATTGACCAGCTACCGATGCTGAGGCAGGCAGCCGGCGCCATCATGCGCGGGGCGACGCGACACGCCTTCCCCGTGCACGCGGTGCATCTCGTCGCGCCAATCCCCCTGGTACGCTGCGTCGTGCAGGCCAGCCTGCTCCTGCCTCCCGTGTTCGCCGACCCAGTCACGCTCCACGGTCCCGGTGGACATCTCAGTCGTGGCGATGCGGCGAAGGCTTGCGTCGGTCTGGCGGCCGTGGTGGGGGATGTTGTGAAGGCGGGTCAAGATCGCGACGACCGCACATTCGATGGCGCACTCGTCGGTACGGTTCTGGTGCTCGGCTGGCCACAGCCTGGCCCCGATGGGCACGATGTGTTGTTGCCCGGCGCCGTCGGACCCTTCGTCGCCGTGCCGCGCCGTCGCCCGGAGTCGCTTCGGCTCACCCACGTCGCTCCGCTCAGCGCGGTGCCCGTGGACGACGTCGAGGTCAGCCTTTCCGCCCCCTGCGACGACGAATTCCTCGCCCTTGCACGCGTCGCCGCACGTTCACACACGCTGCGCCCCGGCGACCTCCTCACCATCTTTCCCCAAAGTGCCGAGCCGAATGAGCCTCTGGCCGTCGACGCAGGCAGCTGGTTACGCGCCAGTGCCCCGGGGCTTGGCACACTGTCGCTCGCCGTTCGATGATCGGAGTACCTGCGTCGCACACCCGTGTGGCGCATTCCACTGTGCTGACGCCAGAGGTTTCTGTGCCCTACTATCACTCGCTTGGCCGAGTTCCGCAGAAGCGCCACACCGTACATCGCCGTCCTGACGGAGGCATTTACTCCGAGCAGCTGGTGGGGCATGAAGGCTTTACCGGTACGTCGGCGTTGCTCTATCACGTGCATCCACCCACGACGGTGAAGAGTGTGCGCCGCTTCCGTGACATGAAACTGGAAGCCGATACGGACGAGACGCTCAAGCATCGCAAGTGGTTTACGTCGCGCCTCACCAACGGTGGGAGCCCAACGCTCGACCGCGTCCCGCTGCTGTTCAACAGCGACATCGCCATGTATTACGTGGCACCCGATGAGACCGACGCGCACTTCTATCGCAATGCGCAGGCCGACGAGGTGGTCTACGTGGCCAAGGGCCGGGGTGTGCTCGAGACCCAGTTTGGCGATCTGCCGTATCGTGAAGGCGATTACGTGGTCATCCACCGTGGCATCATGCACCGCTGGAAGCTGGACGTCTCCGGCGGGCAGACGAAGCTGCTCGTCCACGAAAGCAAAGGGCATATCCGGCCGCCCAAGCGCTATCGCAACGAATTCGGCCAGATGATCGAAGGCGCGCCCTACTCGGAACGCGACTTCGGCGTACCGCGCGAGCTCAGGACGCATGACGAGATGGGCGACTTCCGCATTCTCGTGAAGCAGTACGATGCGCTGCAGGAGTACATCCTCGACCACCACCCGTTCGATGTAGTCGGATGGGACGGCTGCTTCTATCCGTGGACGTTCAACATCCACGACTTCGAGCCGATCGTCGGCCGTGTGCATCAGCCGCCACCGGTGCATCAGACGTTTCAGGGCGATGGTTTTGTCATCTGTTCCTTCTGCCCGCGTCCGTACGACTTCGACCCCAACGCCATCCCGGCGCCCTACAATCACAGCAACGTCGATTCTGACGAGGTCATCTTTTATGCCTCCGACGACTTCATGAGCCGGAAGGGCATCGAATTCGGCGCGATCACGCACCACCCCGATGGTATTCCGCATGGCCCGCATCCGGGGCGCGCTGAGGCGAGTATCGGGCAGAAGGAGACCAAGGAGCTGGCAGTGATGATGGATTCCTTCAAGCCGCTGAAAGTCGCGAAGCAGGTGGCCGCGATTGAAGATCCGACGTATCACACGAGTTGGATCGACGCGCAGCACGCGATGGTCGCTGCTGCGCTGCCGGTTTCAGACGTGGGTTGACGAGCTCGGGTGGTGCGTTGATTTCAGGCAAGAGGGGCGGGGCAAGACCACTTCGGCCTTCATTACGCACCTCACTCGACCGCATCGTTGATGTTGTGCATGCACGATCAGGGAACAGCGCAAATCAGCAGATCAAAGGACTCGCAGATTTTAATGGCGAGCTGATCCGTTTCGACGACAAAAGCTGTTGTTGCTTGCGCGCAACTAAAGTGTTGAGCCGAGAGAATAGTTGAGCGCGCTCAAATGAATGAGTCTCGAACGAAGCACTGTGCAATGCAACGCGTTACACAAAGGCTGCATTCTGGAGCGTCTTTTGCAGTGGAAAGGGTTGTGTGTCTGCATCGTCGTGAAAGTTCCGAACCTACCCGTTCGCTTTCAGCGTCAGCAGCTGCCTAACGACCCTTCACGGGGTAGGAGATTTAAGTATCATGTTGAATCGTTTTCGCATCACCGCCGCCGCGGCGGCTCTGGCCTGTCTGTCCGGGACCGCCAGCGCGCAGGCCGTGATTACCAATGGCACGCTCCGGATGGGGATCAACCAGTTTGGCGATCTCAACACCGGGAGTGTCGCGCAAGTAACTGGCACGCGTACAGTTGGTCTGCGGTTGATCACCCCGGCCGGCGATTACGAGTCCACCGCCGACGGTTGCACCTGTGAAGGCTGGGGTGTCGGTGTCCGGACTGCAGGCGTGGTTGGGGCGTGGGGTGGATCGAATTCTAGCGTTGGTGGCGTGACGAACCTGACCTCGGTCAGTTTCACGAGCACCGCCTCCACCGCTACCTCGACGGTTCGCCTGACGGCGGGCGCGGCCTTGACGGTCCAGCATTTGTATCGCCCGAGTTCCATTCCGAACATGTATGAGGTGCAGGTCACCATCACCAACACCGGCGCCACCTCGATCGGCGATGTCGTTTACCGCCGCGTCATGGACTGGGATATTTCGCCGACGCAGTTCAACGAGAACGTCCGCATCTCCGGCTGGGGTGCCACGAATCTCATCGGTTCCGGGAGCAATGGGTTTCTCTCGGCACGGCCACTTGACGTTGCCGGTGGTTGCATCATCGGCGGCGCCTGCAACGCCAACTTCGAAACGACCGTCGGCGCTGACCGCGGCTCGTTCTTCGACTTCAGCTTCGGCGCGCTGGGCGCGGGTGAGTCGAAGGTGTTCCAGACGTTCTATGGTGCCGCGCCGACGTACTCTGCGCTGCTCACTGCGCTGGGCGCCGTTGGCGCCGAGGTGTACACGGCCGCGTGGTGCGCTGGCGGTGCGCCAGGCGCGACACCCACCAGCTGCAATGGCAAGAACGGCCCCGCGGTGTTCGGTTATGGCTTCAGGGGTGTCGGTGGCGCCCCGCCGCCAGAGCTGCCGCCGGCTCCCGGCGTGGTGCCGGAGCCGTCCACCTACGCCCTGATGGGCACGGGTCTGATGGGCCTGGCGATGTACTCACGCCGCCGCCGCACCAACGCCTGATTGCACGATCGCTCGACCGGTACGAACGTTCGCGCGACACCGGAGAGCTGTCTCCGGTGTCGCGTGTTCGTTTCCGTCCCCCTGTCCTAACGCTGTCATCACCCTGCGACTTGCGTTGCTGGCATGTGCGACCATGACCAGCGCACAGGTCGGCTAGCTGCGGGTACGATCGGCCGCTGTCACGCCGCAGGTGAGAGGTGTACAGCCGACGCAAATGCGCGGGCCGACGCTGGAGGCTGCTCAAGGGGCCTTGATACCAGGGGGATCCGTGGGACACCACACGTCAAGAGTGCCGCGTATTTCCCGGCCGTCGACACCAAGCATGCTCGATCACCATGGAACGCAATTCCCCGGATCAACAGGCTGGGGAATTTTTGTCGCGAGAAAGTCCGTTGCGGCGAACTGAGCAGATTGTAGCTCGAGCGCAACCGAGCTGTAGTATATAAGCAACAGGGGTCGCGCATTCGGGGAGGGCGTAGCGGCTCAACACGTTGTCTAGTAATGAGTTGCGATTCTCCAGAGTTTTGGAGCAACCCTTGCAATGGTTGAGCTCGTGTTACTGCGTGGCCTTGGAGTCGCCGAACCTTCCCGTTCGGTCCCAGCCTCGACAGCCGCCCAAGCACCCTTCACTGGGTAGGAGATGTCATCGATATGTTGAACCGTTTTCGCTTTACCGCCACCGCAGCGGCTCTGGCCTGTCTGGCTGGGACCGCCAGCGCGCAGGCCGTGATCACCAATGGCACGATCCGGATGGGAATCAACCAGTTTGGCGATCTCAATACGGGCAGCGCTCCGCAAGTCACGCCAGGAGGCACTACAGTGGTCGGCTTGCGTTTGATCACCGCAGCCGGCGACTACGAGTCCACGGCCGACGGTTGCACCTGTGAAGGCTGGGGTGTCGGTGTCCGGACTGCAGGCGTGGTTGGGGCGTGGGGTGGATCGAATTCTAGCGTTGGTGGCGTGACGAACCTGACCTCGATCAGTTTCACGAGCACCGCCTCCACCGCGTCCTCGACCGTCTCTCTGACTTCAGGCGCTGACCTGACGGTCACGCATGTGTATCGGCCCAGTTCGGTTCCGAATATGTATGAAGTTGAGGTCACGATTACGAACACGGGTTTGATCGCGATCGGCGACGTCGTCTACCGTCGGGTCATGGACTGGGATATCGCTCCGTCGCAATTCAACGAGAACGTCCGCATTTCCGGCTGGGGTGCCTCGAATCTCATCGGCTCGGGGAGCAACGGGTTTCTAAGTGCCGAGCCACTTGATGTTGCCGATGGTTGCATCATCGGCGGGACGTGCAACGCCAACTTCGAAACGACCATCGGCGCTGACCGGGGCTCGTTCTTCGACTTCAGCTTCGGCGCGCTGGGCGCTGGTGAGTCGAAGGTGTTCCAGACGTTCTACGGTGCCGCGCCAGATCTTAATGCGCTCCTCACTGCTTTGGGTGCCGTTGGCGCCGAGGTGTACACGGCCGCGTGGTGTGCTGGCGGCGGTTCGTGCCTTGGCACGGACGGACCTGCGGTGTTCGGTTATGGCTTCAAGGGTGTCGGTGGCGCCCCGCCGCCTGAGCTGCCCGGCGTGGTGCCGGAGCCGTCCACCTACGCCCTGATGGCCACGGGTCTGCTCGGCCTGGCCACGTTCGCCCGTCGCCGCCGCACCAACGCCTGATTGCACGAACGCTCGACCTGTACGAACATTCGCGCGACACCGGAGAGCTGTCTCCGGTGTCGCGTGTTCTTTTCCGCCCCTTTGCCCCCACGTTTCCATGACCCTGCGACTCGCTTTGCTGGTCTGTGTCACCATCACCAGCGCTCACGTTTCGGAACTGCGGGCGCAAACGGCCAGAGTCACTCCGCCGGTCAAAGCGGCGCAGCGGACGCCTGGGCCCGGTCCAGCGCTGCCCCCTGCGCCATTCGAACAACCGGCTGTCGGCACCGTCTACCGCTATGAAAGCTTCACGAATCGCATCATCGGCGGCGATGGCATCGTCACCCGCTACCGCGATGAGGCCAATCGCGCCGGCTCCCGCTTCGGCGTCTTCTTCAACGACAATCCGAACGAACCGCTCGGCTACGCGCCCGACAGCGTCGCGGCGCTCTTCCCGTTGAGCGTCGGGAAGACCTCGCAGTTCACCGTCACGCGCGGCGACCTGCAGTGGACGTTCAGCGCACGGGTGGTGGACACCGAGCGTATCACCACACCGGCGGGAACGTTTGATACCTGGGTGGTCGAGACGATCGAAACGCCCAGGCGCACCCGCAGCCCCGCCCTCGCCAAGACGCGCATCAGCACCTTCTGGTACGCACCGTCCCTCCGCACTGTGGCGCGGCTGATGACCATCACGACGACCCCCCGCGGCGAGAAGACGGTGCGCAAGGTCCAGCTGCTCGGCGTTGATCGGCCCGCGGTACAGCGGTAAGCCACGGAGACTCGGTACGAATCAGTCACCACGTATAGCTCGGTGAAGCGGCTCCGCGTCGCAACAGCCGCACCTCGGCTTGGGCTGCTCGGTGTCGTGTTCGTGCTGTTCTTCACCGTCTCGGGGGGCGCATTCACGCTCGAGACGCTCGTCGTTGACGTCGGTCCGGTGGTCGCCCTTGCGGCGCTCGTCGCGATTCCGCTCTTCTGGGCCGTTCCCGAGGCGCTGCTGGTCGGCGAACTCGCCAGCATGCTCCCGGTCGAAGGCGGGTACTATCGATGGGTGCAGCGCGCCTTCGGCGATCGATGGGGATTCGTCAACGCCTGGTGTACGTGGCTCTACTCGCTGGTGGAGATGTCGCTCTATCCGGCAATCGTCGTGCAGTACCTCGGCGCCTTTGTGCCAGGGATTGGCCGCGAATGGACCGTACTCGTGACACTGCTCGTGATCTGGATTCCCACCGTGCTGAACCTGCGTGGGGCGGTGCCGGTCGGAGGGGTTTCGGTGGTGGTCGGTGCGCTGGTGCTTGGCTGCTTCGGACTGCTCGCCCTCGCCGCGATCCCGCGCATGTCGCACGCGCCATGGGTCACGCTCGGCGCCACCGAACCACTGCGCTTGTCGTCACTCGGCGCCGGACTGAGTCTCGCGCTCTGGAACTGGATCGGCTGGGATAACGCCAGCACGGTGTGCGGTGAGATCGAAGACGCCGGCCGCACCTATCCCAGGGCGCTCGCGATCGCCGTTCCTTTGGTAGCTTGCGGATACTTTGTTCCGCTGCTGGCGGCGCTCTCGGCCAGCGACTGGCGCACCTGGCGGGAAGGAGGATGGCCGGATATCGCCCGGGAGGTCGCGGGGCCGCTTGGCCCGGCACTGTCGGCAGCGTTGATCGTACTCGCGATCGTGAGCGCCACTGCCATGTTCAACTCCCTGTTGCTCGCCTACTCACGCATTCCGCTCAGCGTAGCCCAGGACCGCCTGCTCCCACAATGGCTGGCGGCGGTGGACAGCCGCGGTGTTCCCGTTCGGTCGATTCTGCTCTCGTCCATTCTCTACTCGGCGATCGCGCTCGTGCCCTTTGGTGAGCTCATCGCGGCCGATGTGCTGCTCTATGCGTTCGCGCTGGCGCTGGAATTTGCCGCGCTCATTCACCTCCGACGCAGCGAACCCGCATTGCGCGGTGCGTTTCGACTCCCGCTCGAACGGCATGGATTGATCGCGCTTGCCAGCTGTCCGATGCTGGTGCTGCTGTGCGTGATCGGTCTCGAGTTCAGCGCCGGTGAGTTCGGCGGGCGGGCGCTTCTGATCGCTGCCGCCGCCGCCGCACTTGGGCCGATCGTGTTCAGCCGGTTGGACGCTCGTCGTCGACGCGCAACGACTCCGTGATGGCTGCGCTGGCGACGGGAGTCGGGTTGCCGCTGTACTTCTCAGTGACACCGCCGGAGACGATGAACGTCATCAGCTCCGCGCTGCCCGCCTGAACGAGCGTCACATGCTGTGCCGGCACGAGCAGCAGCTGTCCGGTAAACGCGTAGCTGTGTGGGAGATACACCGCCACATGGTCGGTCAGCCCGAACATCTCGACATCCTTCCGCGTCATGAAGCCGAGCGCCTTTGCTTCGCTGCTCGGGTAGAGCGTGACCAGGACGGCCGTATCGAAGCGCTTCTTGTCTCCCACGAACGCTTCGAAGAAATCTTTTGCGGTACCGTACAACAGCCGCACGAACGGCAGCTTTTCCAGCAGCCGATCGAGCAGATCCACCAGCCCGTCGGCGAGCACGTTCGATCCAAGGGCGCCGACCAGCGTGATGAGGCCGATGGTGATCGCGAACCCAACCCCGGGGATGTTGACCGGGATCCAGCTGTCGATGGCCGTGACGATCGAATAGCAGACGTAGACCGTGAGCGCCAACGGCGCCATGATCACCAGCCCACGCAGGAAGTATCCAGCCAGACGACGCATGACAGCGGAGTGAAAGGGGTCGCCACGGCGGGCGCCTGAACGGAGTGAAGATACCGACACGGTGAAGCGGCGGCCGGGGGCTGGCCGATTCACAACGCCAGCCAGCACTCCCTCGTAGTTTGGGTCTGTTCCGCTCCAGCTCCGCCCGCTCCCTCGACTCTGCCGCCGATGATGCACCGAAGCACCGCTCTGCTCACCCTGTCGTTGCTGGCGGCCGCGCCCGCGATGGCGCAGATGCGCCGCGCCATTACGCAGGACGACTACGACCGCTGGCGCACCGCGCAGTCGCCGGTTCTGGCGCAGACTGGTGCCTGGGCCGCCTGGACCGAAGTGCCGCAGGTTGGCGATGCCGATCTCCTGGTTCGCGACACGAAAGGCGCGAGGCAGGTTCGAGTGCCGCGCGGCTTCATCGGCAGGCCGATCGTGAATCTGGCGGCGAGCACCGATTCACCGTTCGTCGCCCCACCACCGCAGTTCACGCACGATGGCTCGGCGCTGGTCGCCATCGGCTATGCATCGATGGCGGAGTTCGAGCGCGCGCGGAAGGCCAGGCCGCGCCCGTTGCCGGCGCCCCGCAGTTCGCTGATTCTGGTGCCGCTCACCGGAGCGAGTGCGTTGCAGCCGCTGGTGATACCGCGTGTGCGCAGCGTTCGCGTGCCGCGCGACGCCGGTCGCGTGATCGTCTACCTCATGGACGCCGATTCGGCGGCGCCACGTCAGCCCACAGATACGGCCGCCCGTCGCCCCACGACTGATTCGACCGCGCGTCGCGCCCGGCCGCGCGAGTATGGCGCGCCGCTCGTGATCCGCAACGTGGAGTCGGGCGCCGAAGAAAGCGTGGCTGACGTGTCCAGCTACGCCATCGACCCCACTGGCACCTACGTCGCGTACACTGTCACTTCGCGCACCGCCACCAGGGACGGCGCGTTCCTGCGCACGATTGCGTCCGGTGCCGATCTCGCGCTGCTGCAGGGTACCGGGAACTACAAGGCGATCACCTTTGATCGCGACGGGAAGCAGGTGGCGTTTGTCTCCGACAAGGACGAGTTCACCGCCGATAAGCCGCGGTTCGCGGCCTACCACGCCACGGTCGGGAAGGGGAGCGCGGCAAAGCGCGTCGTGGCAGCGGATGCATTCGCGCCAAGGGCCACCGTTTCCGATCGTCAGCTGAGCTTCACGCGCGATGGCAGTACGCTGGTGCTCGGAGCTGCGCCGGTGCTCGCCGACACCATCCCAGCCGACTCGCTGGCCGATCGCGCTCAGGTGGATCTCTGGCACTATCAGGAAACGCGTCTGCAGCCGCAGCAGAAGCTGGAGGCGTCGCGCGATCGCAATCGTACCTGGCTGGCCGTGCATCGCATGGCGACCGGCAACACGCGCCTGATCGGAAGCGATACTCTCAGTCGCGTGACGCTCAGCGATGACGGCGCGGTGGCCCTGGTGCAGAGCGATCAGCGGTACGCGCTGTCCCGGTTGTGGGGAGATGACGGCGCCGACATCGCGGTCGTCGATGTCGCAACCGGTGTCGTCCGTCGCGTGGCGGAGAAGGTGGAGTTTGGCGCACAGCTCTCAGCGGGTGGGCGTTACGTCGCCTGGTTCGACAAGGGTCGCTGGTTCAGTCACGACATCAAGGCGCAGAAGACGGCCGACATCACCGGCGCGCTGCGCGGCGCACGGTTCGAGCAGGAGACCTGGGATACGCCCTCGACCCCTGCGTCGTGGGGCATCGCAGGCTGGAGCACGGATGACAAGGCGGTGCTGATCTACTCGCGATTCGATGTCTGGGAGCTCGACCCACAGGGAGTGCGCGCCGCGCGGATGATGACCGATTCGATCGGTACACGCGCGAACACCGTCCTTCGCGTCGTCGATCTGGACCCGGAGGATCGCTTCATCGATCCGTCACGGCCGGTGATGCTGTCGGCGTTCAACGAGGTCACGAAGCAGAGCGGGTTCATGCGCGATCGGCTCGGTGTGACGGCAGCAGCCGAATCGCTGCTGATGGAGGATGCCTCTTGGCGGATCATCGCCAAGGCACGGCGAAGCGACGAGCTGTTGCTCGCGCGGAGCACCTATCGTGAGTTCCCCGACCTTCGTGTTGGAACAGCCGTTGTCGGTACGACGCGCCTCTCCGATGTGAATCCGCAGCAGAAGGACGTGTCATGGGGCACCAATGAACTGGTCCAGTGGCAGTCGATGGATGGGCGCACACTGCAGGGGATTCTGTTCAAGCCCGAAGGGTTCGATCCGTCGCAGAAGTATCCGATGGTGACGTACTTCTACGAGTCACTCAGCGACGGGCTGCACTCGTACGCCGCACCGGGCGGCAGGAACACGGTCAATCCAACGGTCTACACGTCGCTGGGCTACCTCGTGTTCTTCCCCGATATCGCCTACGAGGACGGGTATCCGGGGCAAAGCGCGCTGAAGTCGATCGTCCCTGGCATCCAGTCGCTGATCGCGCGCGGATTCGTGGATCCGAAGCGCATCGGTACGGCAGGACAGAGCTGGGGTGGCTACCAGACGGCGTTCATGATCACCCAGACGAACCTCTTCGCCGCTGCATTTGCCGGTGCGCCGGTGGCCAACATGACCAGCGCCTACGGTGGAATTCGCTGGGAGAGTGGCGTTGCACGCGCCTTCCAGTACGAGAAGGGGCAGAGCCGAATCGGCGGGTCGATGTGGAAGTATCCGATGCGGTTCATCGAGAACAGCCCGCTCTTCAACACCGACCGCATTCAGACGCCAGTGCTGATCATGTCCAACGACGCCGACGGCGCGGTGCCGTGGTATCAGGGCATCGAATGGTTTGTGGCGCTGCGCCGGTTCGGGAAGGAAGCGTATCTGCTCAATTACAACAACGACGGCCACAATCCCCGAAAGCGTGCCAATCAGAAGGACGTCGATCGGCGCATGCAGGAGTTCTTCGGGCATCACCTGAAGGGGGAACCGATGCCCGCGTGGATGCGCAGCGGTGTACCGTTTCTTGAGAAGGGACGTGACCAGATTGGAGCGTCCGCATCAGCGGCTGCGAGCGGGCGCTGATCAGGCTCGCTCCGTCAAAACATCGATGACACTACTTCGATGACACTATATCGATGACACTACGTCGACGACATGATGATCAGTGCTGCCGCGTCGCCGTCATTGCGGTGCGGCGGCGCTGGTGGCGGTGGTAGTTCGCCGAACAGCGCCCGCTGGTCCAGACGCTGTTGCAATGCCAGCAGCATCTTGTCGAGCTCCAGGTGTGCCTTGCGCATCGCGCGCCGCAGAACGGCGCGGTACCCGTACAGCGCGCCGACACCCGCCAGCCCTGCCACCGCGACCGCTGGCAGCGATGCGAGGGCCAGCGTACCGATGATCTTGGCGCCGATCGGTAACGCGGCAGCGAGCACGCCAGCCGCCGTTCCAATCGCCGTCCAGGTCATCCCCTTCACCTGCTTGCGGTAGCCCGCACGCAGGTCGCCCGTCACCACCACCTCGCACTCCGGCGCGCTGGCAGTGCCACGCAGCTTGAGGGACACGTTGAACATCGAGACTTCGAGCTGCGAGCAGAGATACACAAGCGCCCCGTTCGTGCCGAAGCCGCTGCCGCCAACCCGGCCATCGGACATGACCTGATATAGGTTCGGCACATCGAACCGTAGTATCCCGCCGTCCAGCGGGTGTCCGTTCACCACGTCGCGCACGGTCAGATGGTACGGAGTCATCGTGAACACCTGGCCGATGAGTTGCAGGACGGCCTTCGGTGACGCCCGAATCGTGCGCGACGCGCTGATACTGCGATCGCTGGTGCCGAGGAGCGACGTCAGGCGTCGCTCGTCCCTGTCGCTCAGCGCCGATAACGCGGTCGTGCCCACCTGCTCGACCGCAGAATGTTCGGCGAGCGCGATCGCAACGAATTGTCGCGAAATCCCCGCTTCAACCGCAGCCGCTTCCACATCCCGCACGCGATACGTATCAACCGGTGCCCCTCCCGTTGACCCATCGTTCGTCGGAGCGGAGAGTTGCACGCTTCGTTCCATTCGGCGTGCCGCCTCGGCCTGCAGCTGCGCCGCGCGCTGCCACACCGCCATCGCATCGCGCTCGGAGAGTGCGTCACTCCCGGTTGCGCCAACCGCGCTTCGCTCGGCAGTGATCACGTCGTCCAGCGCCTTGCCCAGCGCATCGGCCAGCGCCTCCGCACTCTCCCACCGGCCCCCAGGTTCCTTTGCGAGACACCGGTCGATCACGGCCGCGATCGGCGACGGGATTTGCGGAGCAACGCTTCGTAGCGGTGGTGCCGCCTTCGTCACATGGGCGATCAGCACGGCGTTCGCGGACCCATCGAACGGCAGTGCGTTGCTCAGCGCGTGGAAACCCACAACGCCAAGCGAGTACACGTCACTCCGGGCATCCAGCTCACCGTCGGTGGCCTGCTCGGGACTCATGTAGTGCACCGTGCCCAGCACACTGCCATCGGCGGTGAGTCGCGCATCGGCCGAGCGCAGGTCCCGCGCGATTCCGAAGTCGGTGACCATCGCGCGACCGCTCTCGCGATCGAGCATGATGTTGTCCGGCTTGACATCGCGATGAATCACGCCGCGCGCATGCGCGTACGCCAACGCCCAGGCGGTTTCGCGCAGGATGCGCACCACATCCGCAACGGGGAGTGCGCCGCGCTCGCGCATCCGATCGCCGAGCGACTCCCCTTCAATGAACCCCATGCTGAACCACACCTGTCCGTTCGCCTCATCAGCGCGATGCACGGGGACGATGTTGGGGTGGCTGAGCTTTGCGGCGGTCCGCGCCTCGCGCAGGAATCGGTCGCGGGTGGCGTCGCTGGCGGCACTCGTGAGCAGCACCTTGATCGCGACCAGCCGATCGAGCATCCGGTCGCGCGCCAGCCAGACCGAACCCATGCCCCCTTCGCCAAGCGGGCGCACGATGTCGAACGCCGCGCGTACGGCGTCCGGGATCCGCGAGTCCAGCGAAGGGAGGGGAGGGGGCAGTGAAGTCATCCGATTGCGATATGGGCAAGACGAACGATGGTGGTGGAGAGTTTCGAGCCACGACCACCGCGACGGAAATGTGACACCGTCGGCTCATTCCTGCAGCGTTCGCTGTCCCCGTCCCATCCGATGATACTATTCCCACGTATGCCTGAAGAGCATTCCGACTGTCGTGCTGGTACTCAGCTGACGCCGCGTACACGGTGATCTCTCGACATCTCGTCCTCGCCGGCGCCGGCCACGCCCAGCTCGATCTGCTCAGCGCACTCAGCGCCGGTGTGCCATCGGGCTGGAAGGTGAGCGTCGTGACGCCGCAGCCGGCCTTCCACTACAGCGGTATGCTGCCGGCGGTGATCGCGGGGAATGTGTCACCGGCGGCGGCCGACATCCTGGTGGCGGCGATCGCACGCGCGGCGGGCGTGGAGGTGCACATTGCTCCCGTGGTGGCCCTCGACGCGCATGCCAGAAAGCTCACGTTGGGTGGTGGCACAACGCTCACCTATGACCTTCTTTCACTCGACGTCGGGAGTGTGCCCGCCGGTCTCGACGCGGTGCCGGGAGCCCGGGCGCACGCCTTCGTCATGAAACCTTTCGCGTCGGCGCTGCAGCTGATGGCGCATCTGGACGCCGTGTGCTCGAAATCCGACGCGCCGCCACCGGTGCCGGTCGTCGTGGTTGGCGCCGGCGCGGCGGGCGTCGAGATCGCGCTGGCGCTGAACGTTCGCATCGCACGCGCGCATCGGACGTCACAGATCACTCTGGTGGATCCGGAGGCACGCGACGGTGCGCCGCTCCCGGGCTTCGCGCCGCGCGTGCGCCGCCTGGCGCAGCGGGTGTTGCAACGAAACGGCATACGCATACTGGGCGGCGCGGTGACGAGCGTCGCGGCGGACCGCGTAGGCGTGAGTGTTCGGCGTGAATCGGTGGAGCTGCCAACCGTGGCAACCGTGTGGGTGTCCGGCGCCGCGTCGCACCCATGGCTCGCGGAGAGCGGTCTGTCGTGCGACGAACGTGGTTATCCGTATGCGAGCGCGCTGCTGTCGCTGAAGAGCGACGACTCCGTATTCGGTGGCGGCGACTGCATCACGCTCAGCAGCGCTCCGACCACACCCAAGGCCGGCGTCTTCGCAGTACGCATGGCGCCGGTGCTGGCCGACAACGTGCTGCGCGTCATGCGCGGCGAGCAGCCTGCCGCTGAGTTCATTCCACAGCGGAACTTTCTGGCGCTGCTGAGCACTGGCACGGGGAGCGCGATCCTGCGCTGGAACGCCGTCACATTCGAGTCACGAGCCGCCCAGTGGCTCAAGGACCGGATCGACTCGGCGTACCTCAACCGGTATCGCGCGCTGCCGACGTCTGGCGAGAGCATACCCCCACCCGTTGGATTGCCATAGAATTCCACCCATGACTACCCTGCCACTTTTGCCGGAAGCCGCCTTGAGCGCTGCCGTGCCATGGACCATCGATGACGCCCGGGCCCTCTACAACGTGGAAGGGTGGGGCTCAGGTTACTTCGACATCAACGCCAAGGGCCACGTGGTCGTGCGCCCCGATCGTGATCACCCCGATCGTGAGGTCGATCTGTTCGAGCTGGCGCAGGATCTCGAAGCGCAGGGCGTGGCGATGCCGGTGCTCCTGCGATTCTCCGATCTGCTCCGCTCACGCGTGCATCAGCTCAGCGAGGAGTTCGAGGCCGCGATCAAGGAGTACGGCTACACGGGCAAGTACACGACCGTGTTCCCGATCAAGGTGAATCAGCAGCGGCACGTGGTCGAGGAGATTCACGAGTTCGGCCAGCCGTACGGCGTCGGTCTCGAGTGCGGCTCGAAGCCCGAATTGCAGGCGGTGATCGCGCTCACCGACAAGACCGATCATCTGATCGTCTGCAACGGCTACAAGGACCACGAGTTCATGCGACTGGCGCTCATCAGCCAGAAGCTGGGTCACCGCGTGTTCATCGTGCTCGAACAGCTGTCAGAGCTGGATGTGCTTCTCGAAGTCGCCGACGAACTCGGCGTCGTCCCAACCGCCGGCGTGCGCATCAAACTTGCTTCTGCCGGATTCGGCCGATGGGCGCAGAGTGGCGGCGAGAAGAGCAAGTTCGGCCTCAATGCGGCCCAGCTCGTGAAGCTGATCGACCGCCTGAAGGCCATGGGTCGCCTCGATATCCTGAAGCTGATTCACTTCCACCTTGGAAGTCAGATTCCTGACATCCGGTACATCAAGGCGGGATTGCAGGAGGTGGCACGTTTCTACACAGAGCTGCGACGGATGGGTGTGGATGTCACCTACGTCGATGTGGGCGGTGGCCTCGGCGTGGATTACGATGGTACCAACTCGACGGCCGAAGCGAGCGTCAACTACACGCCGCAGGAGTACGCGAACGACGTTGTGTACACGATCGCCGAGGCGTGCCGCGAGCACGACCTGCCAATGCCGAACATCATCAGCGAAAGCGGACGTGCACTCACTGCGCATCACGCCATGTTGCTGGTGAAGGTCATCGACGTCGACACCAACACTGTCCCGAACCTGCCGTCGCTGACCGATGACGATCACGCGCTGCTGCACGAGATGCTCGAGGACTGGGGCACCGTCCACTCGGGCGAGGTACTCAAGCCGCGCAAGGTCCGCGAGATTGCGCATGACGCGAGCTTCGACAAGGAGCGCGCGCGGCAGTACTTCAACGCCGACGCCCTCGATCTGCGCTCGCTGGCGATCGCCGAGCAGCTGCATCTTGGCATCATGAACGGTTTGCAGCGACTGGTCCGCGACGATGTCGATGAATTCGAGGACATCGTACCGGAAGTCGAGGCAGCCCTCACCGATCGCTACTTCTGCAACTTCTCGCTCTTCCAGTCGCTCCCCGATCACTGGGCGATCGACCAGCTCTTCCCGGTCATGCCCGTGCATCGGCTGGACGAACGACCGGATCGCATGGGCACGCTGCAGGATGTGACCTGCGATTCCGACGGGAAGATCGACCGGTTCGTCGGAGACCGGAACGGTCGCCCGAGCCTCGAGCTGCATGTGCCAAAGGAAGACGACGACTACGTGCTCGGCATTTTCCTGACCGGCGCCTATCAGGAGATCCTCGGCGATCTGCACAACCTCTTCGGCGACACCAACGCGGTGCATGTCAAGCTGGCCGAAGATGGACGCTACATCGTCAGTGACATCGTCCACGGTGACACGGTCACCGAGGTGTTGAACTACGTGCAGTTTCACGCGCCCACATTGCTTGCGACCTTCCGTCGTAAAGTGCAGAACGCGAGCGATATCACGCGTATTGAGGCGAATGCGTTCATCGCCGATTATGTCGCCGGGTTGGAAGGGTACACCTATCTCGAGGGTGAGGCGGCGCGATGAGCGATCCTGTTTCCGGAGACGGTCGCACGCCGCCGGTTCTGCCCGCGACGACGGGGGTGGATGATGCTCACGCTGGCGAGTCAGCGGTGCTCACCAAGACTGCGGCATGGGAAGATGTCCTCGATATCTTCTACGCCCCGCGCGCGGTGTTTGAACGGCGTCGTGACGGGAAGTACCTCGTACCGGTAATCGTTCTCTGCCTGACCACGGCGGTCGTGTTCTTCCTGTCGCGGCAGCTGAACGATG
>Ga0209591_10001148_pt1 | contig 33584 bp, 24 predicted proteins | sample MAT01_FD_187207 | JGI IMG/M metagenome (GOLD analysis project Ga0209591, IMG submission 187207) | Freshwater microbial communities from Lake Fryxell liftoff mats and glacier meltwater in Antarctica - MAT-01 (SPAdes) (version 2) | ecosystem: Environmental > Aquatic > Freshwater > Ice > Liftoff... | reverse complement strand
ATTATTTACTCGAGCTAAAAGTTCTAAATTATTAAAAGGTTTAGTAACATAATCAACACCACCGGCATTAAATCCTTCTAAGATATCATTTTGTGTGATTTTTGCTGTTACAAAAATTACGGGAATGTTTTTGTAGAGTGGGTTACTCTTTAAAATTCTACAAATTTCAAACCCTGAATGTACCGGCATCATTACGTCTAAAAGAATTAACGATGGTATTTGTTGTGAACTTTCTAACCAATCTAAGGCTTTTTGACCACTACTCTCAGTTTGAACAATGAAATCTTCTGTTTCTAACATCAATTGGACAGCCATCAGATTTGAGGCTAAATCGTCAATAAAGAGTATTAAACGCTGATTTTGAAGGGACATTTTGGTTTTTTTTTAATTTGAAGATTGCAAATCTACAAAAATTTATGGGACTATGTACTATTTTTTTGCAGACAAATTAGAATATTTTTGCAAAGTAAAAAGTCCATTTGTTGTTTTCTTAAATTCAAATTGCTTTTGAACTTTATTTTGAAATACCCAACGTATCGTTTCTATCGATTTTTCATCCTTAGAATTTTCTATTGAAGTTGGTTCTCCGTACAAAACTAAGATTTTTCCTAAATCAGTTAAAACACCATCTTTTTGATTAATTCCTTGATATTTTAATCGAGCAATATCTGCTCTTCTAAAATATTCTATCATTGCTTCATTATAAGAAGTGTTTGGTGTTGGGTCAAGTTTTCTCCAAAAATTATGTATAAACTCCCAACGTTGGAATTCAGTTGCTGCTTCTAAAGAATAAAATTCTTTATCGGTCAATAAATGATACATTGCAGAAAATGCACTTTTGGAATTTTTTAGTGATTGAGCTTGGTCTATCCATTGAACTTCAAAATATCTTCTTACTTCTTCTGTACTGTTAACGGCAGAAATTGTTAAAAGATATGTTCCAGGCAACAACGTCGATAAATTTAATGGAAATTCTATCATTCCTCTCCTTTGAATTAATGACGGAACTTTTGATTTACAATTAAACATTGGGACAGAAATATCAACTTTTTGAAAAAATGGCGTTGTCGATTGAGAATAGTTGAACACTAATTCAAATCGTTGAGCTTCAACTGTTCCAGCGACAAGTGGTAATTTCCAAGACCAAAGTTTTTCTAATTGAGCCTTATTACCTAATGGTTCTATAGTATACTTGTATTCTTGTTTCGAAGTTGGATACGAACATTGAGCAGTTACAATTACGATTATATTCGAATAAGGCAACTTTCCACCAGAAGGAATTTGAGCGTATAAAGATTCGGAAATTTTCTCAGTAAATGACGGAGAAGATATACTTGGTGAAGACCAAAAATCGATAACTTCCACTTTATCGGAGTTCGTAGAAGGAGTACCTACAAAATTCATTTGTGATTGAACCATTTGTGAACGTACTTCTTGTCGTTGCAAAATTTTACCTTGGGCATCCTGCAAGATCGACGAAATAGTATATGACCCTTTCTGCAAGATAACACGATAATTTTTTGTATTTCTGAAATCATCTGAAAGTGCTTCTTCTTTAGTCGCTACTTCTAAAGTATCGGAAAACTGTATTCTTTTTCGAATAACTCCAAGTGAATCGCGAATTTCGAATTGTAATTGATATATGCTATAAAATTCTTTTGACAATGAAGTTCTTCTTGAAGAAGAATAAAATGGTAAGGAACTATTAGAAAATTCCGCAGAAAGTACAACTTCACCAGAATCTGGGCAACTAAACGGCAATGAAATTGCATCAACAATGAAAATTCCTTGTTGAGACATCAAAGATAATGGTGTGAAAACTATCAAAAACACTAATAATCGTAACATTTAATTAGTAACGATTAAAGAAAAACATTCGTTCAAAAAAAAGCCTTTTATGTTTGAAAAGGCTTTCGTTTTATTTGTAAGCTTTCAATTGTGTCATTGTGAACAAGGAATGCAATCTTATTCCAATTTCACTACATCGTTCTGGTCCATTGGATTCTCTATCAATCACACATAATGCATCAGTAATTATTGCACCATTCAACCTAAGTTCAGCTGCACTTAATAACAATTGACCGGCAGTGGTAATTACATCCTCAATAATGAGTGTTTTTTTACCTTCTACAGATGCACCCTCAGAAACTTTTTTAGTTCCATAATCTTTAGCTTTTTTTCGGACAAACGCTAATGGCAATCCAGTTTCTAAACCCAAAGCAGTTGCCAATGGAATTCCACCCATTTCTAAACCAGCTAAGACTTCTGTATCAGATGGTATAATGAGTGCAAATTCTTTTGCTATTGACCTTAGTAATTTTGGTTCTGCTTCGAATAAGTATTTGTCGAAATATTCATTACTAATAGTTCCTGAACGTAAAAGGAATTCTCCTGTTAAGTGAGCCACTCTAAAAATAGAGGTTGCTAATTCAGAATTTGTCATTTGTTTTAGAATAAAATTATACGTTTAACAATCAGGTGCTGTATTAGTAAATATCTCTTTTGGAAATGAATACTCTTTCCACCAGCATACCCAAGGAACATCTGTAGGAGAACAGACATAATTAACTACTTTCCAAGTTTTATTTACCTTTTTAAGAATTGCATACGTTTTTAAACCAGAATCAAATTCTTCAGATTTATCTCGCAAAATAGTTTCAGATATATCATACAACTTATTCGTTTTAGGATTTGAAGGTTCAAAGGTAATCCAAACGAACGAACCTGTTGATGTAAAAAGTACCTTGAATTCATCTACAACAAACTTCAGTTGAACTCCGAAATATTTTTCAAATTCTGGGCGCAAAGCATCCATAATTTCTTTTCGTTCTGCTGACCCACTTTTGGGTGTGTAATATTTTTGAGCAAAAGCTGAAATTTGAATAGATGCAACAAGGAACAACACAAACAACGATAATTTCATAGTGCAATATCTAATAAGTAAAAAACAAATATATTGAAATTCAAATATGTGATAATGAAAATCTTATTCCAATCGGATTTTTCACAGATTTAAGATGCTTTTTTATCGATAGTACAAGCACTTTTCTAGTTAGGGAATGTGAGATAAATTCAATTTTGTACTATAAATACAAGTTGAAACTTTCTAAAACGATCCTTTTTTTGTATTTTTGTAATCTACTTTCAACAATTAAGAAATACAAAATCGAATGGCAGAATTTAAGAAACTAAATGTAGGGTGTGGTAATTTCATTTTACCCGGTTATACTAACCTAGATATTGTCGATTATGGTGGTAATATGTTACACGATTTAAACTCGTATCCATATCCATTTGAAGATAATGAATTTGATGAAGTTCTTTGTAGTCACATTCTAGAACATTTGGGCGATTTCCATAAACCTGTTACGGAATTATACCGTATTACAAAACCAGGTGGAATTATCAATGTTTATGTTCCTTTCTTTTTGAATACAAAATATTTTGGTGAACCTGATCATAAGATTCCATTCTCAATTCGTTCATTTGATAATTACGAAGATATTACCAAAAGAAAATTAAAGTTTTACGAACAATGGAAATTAACCCATAGAACTAATTACGAAGGAAAAGCTCGTTTTGAAATTCTTACAAAACGTTTCCACGTTTCTAACTTTGCTGTTTTAAAATGGATGAATGCAATTGTGAATATTGAACCTGTAATCTACGAACGGTTTTTTGCAGGAATTTTTTCTCCAGAAGAAGTTTATTTTAAATTAAAGGTAGTTAAATAGTATGTCCTTTCGAATAGAAAAAGATTCAATGGGGGAAATTTCAGTTCCTTCAACTGCCTATTATGGCGCTCAAACTGCAAGATCGTTACATCATTTTGCAATTGGTATTGAAAAAATGCCAAATGAACTTATTCAAGCTTTTGGCCTTTTAAAAAAATCTGCAGCTTTAGTCAATGCCGATCTTGGTGTTCTTGCTACAGAAAAAGCAACAATTATTTCTGAAGTTGCTGACGAAGTTATTGCTGGTACTTTATTCGATCACTTTCCTCTTTCAATTTGGCAAACTGGTTCTGGAACTCAAACCAATATGAATGTCAATGAAGTGATTTCGAACAGAGCAATTGAAAAAAAGGGTGGCATTATGGGATCGAAAACTCCTATACACCCAAATGACGATGTCAATAAATCACAAAGTTCGAACGATACGTTTCCAACTGCAATGCACATTGCTGCGGCAAAACAACTCATAGACTATTTACTCCCTCGTTTACAATCTTTACGGAAAACATTTTCCGATAAGGCACAAGAATATTCTACAATTATCAAAAGTGGTAGAACCCATTTAATGGATGCTACTCCAATTACACTTGGACAAGAATTTTCTGCGTATGTGCAACAATTAGAAATGGCTGAACAACGTATTACGGCTACCTTACCGGGAATTTACGAATTAGCCATAGGGGGAACCGCCGTTGGAACAGGATTAAATACACATCCAGAATTTGCAATCCGTACAGCTAAGAAAATTTCTGAACTTACGAACTTGCCTTTTGTTTCCGCTCCTAATAAATTTGAAGCCTTAGCTGCTCACGATGCTATCGTGTTTGCACACGGTGCATTAAAAACACTTGCTGGTTCGCTAATGAAAATTGCGAACGATATTCGTTGGATGGCTTCTGGACCTCGTTGTGGATTTGGAGAACTTTCTATTCCAGAAAATGAACCGGGTTCTTCCATTATGCCAGGGAAAGTAAACCCTACGCAATCGGAAGCAATGACAATGGTGGCAACACAAGTTTTTGGAAATGATACAACTATCAATATTGGTGGTTCTTCTGGAAATTTTGAGTTAAATGTTTATAAGCCTGTTATGATTTATAATTTTTTACAAAGTGTCCGGCTATTAGCCGATACAATGGAAATGTTCAACGAACATTGTGCAAAAGGAATCGAACCAATTCGTGAGAAATTGCACTATTATATGGAAAATTCTTTAATGTTAGTTACAGCACTCAATCCACATATTGGTTATGATAATGCCGCTAAAATTGCAAAATTTGCACATTTACAAAATACTACTTTAAAAAATGCTGCCATTGAGTTAGGGCTTTTAACAGCTGAACAATTCGACCAATATGTTAAACCAGAAGAAATGCTTGCTCCAAAAGCATAATTTGATAATAATTTTATAGTAAAATGAATACATATAAATCATCTGGTGTTGATATTGAAGCAGGCGAACAATTAGTTTCTAATATTAAACCAATGGTGAAATCGACTTTCACTCCTAAAGTTTTAAAAGATATCGGTTTTTTCGGAGCAATGTTCGATGCACGTTTTCCAGAATACGAACATCCTATTTTAGTTTCTTCTGCTGATGGTGTTGGAACAAAATTAAAAGTTGCTTTCGCAATGGATATCCATTCAACTATTGGTCAAGATTTAGTAAACCATTGCGTGAATGATATTCTTGCTTGTGGAGCTGAACCGCAATATTTTCTCGATTATTTTGCGACAGGTTCGCTAAATGTTGGGGTTGCTGAACAAGTAATTTCAGGATTAGTTACCGCTTGTAGAAAAAATAATTGTGCTTTAATTGGTGGTGAAACTGCTGAAATGCCTTCTATGTATGCAGCTGGTGAATATGATGTTGCTGGTACTATTGTTGGTGTTGTAGAAAAAAAGAATATTTTGGGACCAGATAGAATTTCTTCTGGGAATGTTCTTATTGGTTTAGCATCTACTGGTTTACATACCAATGGATATTCTTTAGCTCGGAATGTTCTGTTCCCTAAATACGACGTTCTTCAACATTTTGATGAATTGGGCACTTCAATTGGGTCGGCATTGCTTTCTATACATCGATCATATTTAGAACCAATAAAACCATTGTTAGTAAAACAACAAATTTCTGCTTTGTCTCATATCACTGGTGGTGGAATTGTAGGAAATACCAAACGAGTTGTTCCAAAAGGAATGGAATTAGAAATTGATTGGAACTCTTGGAAGATTCCCCCTATTTTCCAGATTATTCAAAAAGAAGGTTCTATTTCCGATGAAGAAATGAGAGCTGCTTTTAACCTTGGAATTGGAATGATTATCATTGCCGATGAAACAAATGTTGATGCTATTATGGCACAATGTGTTGACGAAAACCCAATTGTTATTGGTAGAATCAAATAACATAATGACTATGTATAAAAAAAGCCCTCAATCGAGGGCTTTTTTTTTGGATGTATATCTACCTTGTTACTTGACCGAGAATTTTTCAATCAATACTAATCTCATGGAGTTGAGAGAGTTCTGAATTATTATAACGATATGATATAACATAAGAGGTTGGAGTTAAAAACTGAGCATTCCAAAATACTCCGGTATAGCACAGATCGCGTCTATACCGTATAATTTTATGTAATACCATTTTACCTGAACTTATAGTTTTATCAATATCTACTATAAATGTCTCTAAGAACCTCTTTTGAGCATAAGGAATTGTATCTTTTGGTCTATATTGGGTTAGGGCGAAAGGATCCCATATGTAAGGCTTCATTTGTGATACTTTTGTAGTAAACATTAAATACTTCCCATCCTGAGAAAAATGTAACCCTTCTGGTATCAAAGTCCAATAATTTGGGTCAATACCTAATTCAATGTTATTAAGTTTATAGTTATAAAGGTCAATACCAGTAATATCATAAAATCTTTCAACAAAAATAAAATCATTCCCATTCAAACTAACTGTAAATATATTTCTATTAGTAAATGATGAAATTATTAGATTTGATTCTAATTAACAATTCCAAATGGAGCAAGAAAAACATTATTACTTTCTTTAGAAGAATTGTTTATCCAAGTCCTCAAACCAAATTTACTCCCAATTTTCCAGTAACCGAAGGTGTAACCAATGTAAGTGTATCACTTTTTACTTCATAGATGAAAATGTGGTATCCTAATGTAAAGTTTTGATTGTTCCCATTAGTATCTATACTTACACTTAGATGAACCATAAATATATCATCATCATAATGACAAAATACAGCATTTTTAAAAAATTCATACCTCATATTAGACGGCAACATCGATTGAAAATTAATATAGTTTTTTACTCCAGTTTTAGTATTTAACAAATAAACATCTTCACTCGTAAAATCAGAGTAAAGTAAATATGTCCCAGCCTTCGATGCTGAATGAGGATACTTTACAAGGTGTAAAGGTCCTAACAAATGTATTGATATAGAATCTAAAATAGTTTCACTAATTGCAGAACAATCTCCTGTAATGGTTTACTTGGCTCTACAATGGATGATTCGGTACAACTAGTAAGTAGAATAAAAATAGAAATATATACTATTTATTGAATAAACAAATATTTTCTCATCGTACTATCCCAAAAGGAATTGAATAAAAGACATTGCTCGAATTTTTAACTATTAATAAACACATACCAGAAGGCACATTTGCAATCAAAAGCGAAGTCAAAGAAGTTCCATCAGTTCTTGAAACTTCATTACCTAATAGATTTACTAATACTAATGATGAAATTGTATTATAAGATAGCTTTAGTCTAACTAGTATTGAATTTTTTTCAACGGAAGTCTTAACTATAAAATCTTCTGATTTAATTTCATCATTCACTGAAGTTACAGAATCTGTGTTAGTTTTCATAAATACTGAAAAAACAGCTGATATTTGATTTTTCGAAGAAAATAATTCAGCATAAGTGCCGGAGTGCTAATTGTTGCCAATGCCTCTTTTGTGGCATTTGTACTGAAGGTAGAAGATCTGTTCATAATAACCTCAAAACGATAAATATAAAGAATGAATTTGTAAAATAGCAAAGAAAGACTAAAACATTTTTTTAGTATGAAGAAGGTTTGAACAGCGTCGTAATTCTTATTTACTATCGGTTTATGGCAACTATCTTTGTTGCAAATGTGCGATTCTTACATTCTTCTAAAGTTTTACGTACGATAAATTATTAAACAAACAAAACTTTGAAAATATTTTGTTTAGAATTAGCCCCCTCTCCCTAAAGGGGAGAGGGGTGATTTCCTAATTCGCAAAGACACCTAAATTGGGCGTCTCTATAACAATGAAAAACTCCCTCGCCCCTTTGGGGAGAGGGCTGGGGAGAGGGGAAATTCTAAACAAAAATAGGGCTTTAACCATATCATATTCAATATCGTTATTTTGAATAAACATCCTCTGTCATAAATAGATGGTAAAATCGTCGTCAAGAAAATGAGATTGTCTTTCCATTTAAACCCCATATATTGAATACTTCTTTAGAACAAACTCTCTACTCGAAACTTCAACAACATTTTGGTTATTCTGAATTTCGTTCAGGACAAAAGATTGTTATTGAATCGTTACTTTCAAAAAAAGATACCGTTGCAATATTACCAACCGGTGGGGGTAAATCCTTATGTTACCAATTGCCTGCACTTGTGTCGAAAGGTACGTGTTTAGTCGTTTCTCCTTTGATGTCGTTAATGCAAGATCAAGTTGGTGCTTTACACAAGGCTGGGGTTTCTGCAACGTTCATTAATAGTTCTTTAGAATTTAATGAGGTTCGTTACCGACTTTCTCAAACGCAAAAGGGTGCCTACACTTTGTTGTATATAGCACCAGAGCGTTTAGAAAACAAACAGTTTCTTACATTTTTAGAAACTATTGATATTTCGTTCCTTGCTATTGATGAAGCACATTGTATTTCTGAATGGGGTCACGATTTTCGTCCTGCATACCGACAAATTCCCTTAATTTTTCAGCATATAAAACGCGTTCCAATTATTGCCCTTACTGCAACTGCAACAAAGGAAGTCCGTTCTGATATAGCATCAATTCTGAAATTACAAGATCCTAAGATTGTAATCAATGGTTTTGAACGTCCTAATTTAACTTTTAGAACGGAAATTATAGATAATAAAATAGATAGGTTACTTTCACTTTGTAAAGATGAACAAAAACGACCAACTATAATATATGCTGCTTCTCGTGCTAAAGTAGAAAGTTATGCCTTAACGCTGTCGAAAGCATCGTTGCCTGTATTAACATATCATGCAGGGTTAACAGATTCACAACGGTCGTATCACCAACAACAATTTTTGGAAAGTTCGAATATGATTTTGGTTGCAACCAATGCCTTTGGTATGGGAGTAGACAAACCAAATGTTCGGAATGTTATTCACGCAGAAGCTCCTTTGACATTAGAGTCCTATTATCAGGAAGCAGGTCGTGCTGGGCGAGATGGAAATGACTCAGAATGTACATTGTTGTATCATCCGAATGATAGAAGGATTCACGAATTTTTCATAAACACACAGAATCCTCCAATCCAAACTATTGAAACCGTATATAATGCGGTGTATGATCTTCTTAAAACCCCAATTGGAGCCATTCCGACTGAAACATTATCCTTCGATGAATTTCAAATTGCTACCTACACTAGAATATCACCACAGTTAATTGCTTCAGTATTACAATTGTTTTTAAAAACTTTTCTATTGCGAAAAGGAAATCACGAAAGTCTTGTAGCAATAAAAGTCCTAACTTCAAGGGAACGAGTTTTAGAGCTTTTAGAACAATTCAATGGATTTAAAAAAAATGCATTTGAAGCTATTTTGCGTTCCGTTTCATCGGAGGTTTTCTCGAAACACGTTGAACTTTCTATCGATACCCTTATCTATAAATATTCGATTGCATATAGCGATATTATCGCTACATTAGAACAATTGCAAGCAGCTCGTATTTTAGATTTAGTACAGCCAAAAGGTTCTTCAATTGGGTATACAGTTTTGAAAGAACGTCAATCGATTGGTTCACTGCCGTTAGAATTTGAAAGAATACAAAAACGTCGAGAATTTGCTATTCAAAAATTAGCATTTGTTGAAAATTACATTACCACTTCTGATTGTAAACAACTTGTCTTCTTAAAGTATTTCGATCAATTCGATGGCATTGCTTGTGGTAAATGTTCAAGTTGTGCAGGAGATTCTACACAGCGAATAGAACGTTCGCAACGCAGAGAGTACTTGCTTTCGTTATTGTTACGAGTTGTGGCAACTTTAAATGGGCGATATGGTAAAACTATGATTGCCGATATTGTGTACGGTAAGAAAACACAACGAATTTTAGGGAAACAAATTCAATTAGAAGAATTTTTTGGAGTTGGGAAAGAGTATTCCTACGATGAAATAAAATCGGAAATTGAATCAGCAATATTAACAAAGAAAATAGTTTCTTCCAAAACTGAATTTCCTGTTCTCTATCTGCCAAATGGTGTGGTAATAGAACCATTTTCCAGAGTAGTTGTTGGTGATACTGTTGTCGTAACAAGTTATTATCAACATAAATTTTTATTAGAACAATTTCGATCTAAGATTGCGAAAGAACAAAATGTTTCAGAAGAAGTAATATTGAATAACGATACAATTGCACTTTTGGCAAATTCACTACCAAAAAGTATAAAAGATTTACGTAAAGTTTCTGGTATTTCTTCGAACTTTATTCAACAATATGGATTAGCAGTATTAGGCTTATTTACTGATGGCAAAGATTCTCGGAAACCAACATTGTCGCAAACTGTGTTAAAAACTATTCAAATTGCACAACGTGGAATGGTCTTTGATGATATTTGTGTTGAACGTGGATTAAAAGAACATACAGTTACCTTGCATATTATTCAAGCGTATTCGGCAGGGATAAAACTTTCTATAGAGTTGTTTGCATCTGATTCTGAACTTACTGCTGTTGTTGATTTTAAGAAAAAGAATCCGTACATTTCACAAATGGAACTTTCTGCATATTTTCAAGGTGTTATTTCACATTCAACCTTAAAAATAATTCAAGCTTATATTGATTCTGAAAACATATCATAAAAAAAGCCACAAATTCTTTTGTGGCTTTTTAGATTGACTACGAAATTCAAACAGATTCTTACATTTGTTCAAATTCATCAGCGGGAACTTCTACGAATACTGCAGTTTCAATAATGTTTTCGAAAACTTTTCCAGAAAGCATACGAGCAATAAACGATGGATTTTGTTGAATGTATTGTTGTAATTGATCAAGTGATACATTCGATTCACCAGCAAGTTTCGTTAATTCTTCTTCTGTAATTTTCAATTCTTCTTTTAGAGCAATTTCAGAACGGATAATTTCCCATTTAGCTAATTTTTCAGCTTGAGGACGAATTTGTGTCGCCATTTGCTGAACAGTTAAGTTCTCAATTCCAGGGGAGTTTGCATACTGGCGTTTAATATCTTCAACCATTTCGTTCATCAATTGCCATACTAACGACTCAGGAAGTGGAAATTCGTGCATTGTTACTAATTGGTCAACAATTTGCGTTTCAAGAAGTTTTCTTGATTCAGTTTCCCAATACTGATTAAACGATTTTTTGATATCTTCACGAGCATCAGAAATTGATGTTAATCTTCCTTTTGTAACTGTATCAATGAGTGTATCTGTTAATTCAGCAGGTACCACGTTTTCGACACTAATAATTTCAACTAATGAAGGAACATCTGAATGGTCATGATCGTGGTCATGTTCTTGTTCATTCTCGTGATCGTGTTGATGAGGGAATGCAAAACGGAAAGAATCACCCACTTTTAAATTTAAGAAGTTTTCTTTGAATTTTTGGTCAATATCTGGATGATCTAAATAGAAATGATCATCGTTCGATTTTCCACCAATAATAGGCATTCCAGTAACAGGATCTAATTCGTGAGCTTTAATTTTAACACGAACTTGATACGAAGTAATATTGTCTACAACTTCGGTTGTACCATTATTTAAAGCAATAGCATCTAATTCTTTTTCAACATCTTCTTCGGATACAGTAAAAATTGGTTTTTTTAATGTTAGCGATTGGTAACCATGTAAGTCTACTTCTGGCAATACATCATAACGAACAACAAAGGTCGTTTTGGTAGGTTCTTTGCGTAAATCACGCAAAGTAGGTTGACCAATAACTTTTAAATCATTTTCTGTAATTAACGTACGAAAAGTTTCATCGGCAATAGATTCTAATGAATCGTTTTCAATTCGTTGACCGAATTTTTGTTTTACGATACTTAAAGGTGCTTTGCCTTTTCTAAATCCATTAATTTCTATTTCGGGTATTGCATCGCGGTATGCTTTATCAAAATGAGGTTGTAATTCATTAGTTGTTAACGAAATTTCAACTTCACGTGAACAGCCTTCGAGGGTAAGAAAATTGGTTTCCAAGATGATTGTATGTTGTGTGAGTAAGGTATTTAGGGTTGGTGGGGACGGAGAGACTTGAACTCTCATGGTGTTAACCGCTAGATCCTAAGTCTAGTGCGTCTGCCAATTTCGCCACGTCCCCAACTTTTTTCATTTTTGTAAATGAGAATACAAATATACTCCTTTTTTGGAAATTCACAAAATCTGATCCGAAATTTTATCATTTTCAATCCTAGAGCTATTTATATCTTACTATAAACTGCTTAGAAACTACATCATTACCAGACCGTAGTACTGCAAAATATGTACCTGCTGGAAAGTCTTTTGTGTGAATAGGAATTTGAAATGATCCAATTGAGCGTTCAATTAGCATATAAACCGAAGTCAATTCCTTCTGTACAATTCGTAAATAGTGTAACATCTTTTTTCTATATAAACATTGATATATTCCCATTGGTTTTTCAATTGTAATCCATCTCTAAATTGATTTAGTAATGTTTCTAACTGAATCGGTACTATTCTATGTACGAAAGGATCTGTTTGGGAAAAACAGAATTGAAAGGTTACTAAATTTATGATAACGAAAAGACCAATTGTAAGTAAGGTTTTCATGTTTCACTCTTCTTAAAATGAAAAAATACTATTACGATAATAAGTATTATTTATACAATAACTATAGAGATTGATTACAATCCCAAAAACATGAAATATTTTGTAATTTCTACTGTAAATTGAAACACGTTGGTTAGTAAAGTATCGTCATCAAATTTATAACAGTTTTTACATATCCATTTTCTCGATATTTTTGGTAACTATGAATTCCTATGCACAGTTGATAACAGCAAAATATGTAGTAACAATAAATGCCAATTTTGAAATTTTTTCGCCAGGTGCTATCTATATTGTAGGAGATTCCATAGTTGATGTTGGTACAAGCGATGTTTTAAAAGCAAAATATCCAAAAGCAAGTTTACTTGACTACCCAAATGAGATATTACTGCCCGGTTTAGTAAATACACATACCCATATCGCAATGTCGTTATTACGAGGAATTGCCGATGATATGCCTTTAAAGGAATGGTTAGAAACAGTAATTTGGCCACTTGAAAAAGAATTTGTCAATAAAGATTTTGTTACTGTTGGTTCTTTCATAACATTAGCAGAATTTATTCGCGGTGGAATAACTTGTTTTAATGATATGTACTTTTTTCAAAATGAAATTGCTGAAGCAACAGCAACGGCTGGTTTGAGAGCAGTAATGGGAGAAACATTGATTGATTTCCCTACCCCCAATGCAAAAACACCAAATGAAGGAATTACGTATTCGAAACAATTTGTTGCTCGATGGAAAAACCACCCATTAATATCACCTTGCATTGTAACACACGCTCCTTATTCTTGTTCTGCTACATTACTTCAATCGGCATCGAACTTATCGAAAGAGTTAGAAATTCCACTAAGTATTCATATTTCAGAAACTAAAACAGAAATACAAGAATCCCAAGAAAAGTATGGTCTTTCACCAGTAGAATATTTAGATTCTTTACAGTTTCTGAACAATTCTGTTATTGCAGCGCATTGCGTTCACCTTTCTGAAAACGATATATCAATTCTTTATAACCGAGGTGTAGGAATTGCTCACAACCCAGGAAGCAATTTAAAACTTGCTTCAGGAATCGCACCTCTCACAGTCTTACTTCAAAAAGGAATTACAGTAGGTTTGGGTACCGATGGATCTGCATCGAACAACAATCTTTCCCTATTTGAAGAAATGACCTTTGCTTCGTTGTTGCAAAAAGTTGTAACTGGATCTGCTGAAACAATATCTGCAAAGGAAATGGTCTATTTGGCAACGCAAGGTGGGGCAAATGTTTTAAAATTGGGAACCAAAATTGGTTCGTTAGAAAAAGGAAAAAAGGCTGATTTCATATTGATAAGCATTCAAAAGCCACACGCACAGCCAATGTATAACGTCTATTCGCATATTGTATACTCAGCAGTGGCAGCCGATGTCGTATCAACCTATGTAAATGGGAAATGTTTATACGATAATGGGGAGATAAAAACATTCAACGAAAATCAATATTATCAAAAAGCTGTTGAAATGTCGCAAAAAATTATTACATTTCGCTTGAAATGATTTTTTCTATTACTAATGTATTTGCTATAGATAACCATTGTCTACGAAATTTTTCGACAGTTTCATTTATACAAATGGTTAAGGTTACTTATGAATAAGGTATCAAAAGGTTCGATTCTTTGGGTTGACGATGAAATTGATTTGTTACGCCCACATATTATCTTACTTGAACAAAAAGATTACTCAGTGACAACAGTTTCAAACGGTTACGATGCTGTGGAAATTGTCCGTGAAAAAGGATTTGATTTGGTATTTTTAGATGAATCGATGATTGGAATGTCGGGCATAGAAACCTTAGTCCAATTAAAAGAAATTCGCCCGAACATGCCAGTTGTGATGTGTACTAAAAATGAAGCAGAATCCTTAATGGATGAAGCAATTGGTAGAAAAATTAACGACTACCTTACTAAACCTGTCAACCCAGTCCAGATTATCGCAGCTGTAAAAAAGTTTTTAGAATCACGCGATCTATCACAACAACGAATTACAAAAGATTATTTACAAGAATTTAGTATAATTTCTGCAAGGTTGCAAGGCTATCTTGCTTGGGAAGATTGGAAAGAAATTTACGTAAAACTTGTGAATTATTCCTTAGAAATGGACAAATATCCTGAATTAGGATTACAAGACACGCTCCAAGACCAATGGCGAGAATGTAATGCTGAATTTTCTAAATTCGTTGAACGCAACTACCAAGATTGGATATTCGACAAAACCGACGACCGACCACTACTTTCTACGGAAATTACCGAAGAATATATGTTGCCGCATTTAAGCGAACCCAAAAATAAAGTTGTTTACATTGTAGTTGATTGTTTGAGATTAGACCAATGGTTGTTGATGGAAGAAATGTTGTATCCATACTTTAATATGAAAACCGATTATGCTTGTAGCATACTTCCAACGTCTACTCCTTACGCCAGAAATGCTATATTTGCAGGAATGTTTCCTTTAGACATTAAAAAACATTATCCGCAATATTGGAAAGGTGAAAATACTGAAGAACACAGTAGAAATACTTTTGAAAAAGAGTTATTAACAAAACTGATTGAACGTAAAAGAATAAAATTACCGAACGATATAACGTATTTAAAAATAATTGATACTGATTATGGTAAAAAAATAGAAGCTGATATAATAAGACATACAAAGAACAAATTGACAGCAATAGTTTTTAACGCTGTTGATATGATAGCACATTCGAGAAGTGATTTACCAATATTAAAGGAAATTGCTCCCGATGAACCGGCATATCGGTCATTAACAAAATCTTGGTTTGCTCATTCATCGCTATTTGGTATTTTAAAGGCACTTTCCAAAATGGAAAATCTAACCGTTGTGTTAACCACCGACCACGGTTCAGTACGTTGCCTTCACGGAGTAAAAGCCTTAGGTGATGCTGATACATCGACAAATTTACGCTATAAATTTGGTAGAAACGTCAAAGCCGATTCTCGACACGCGTATTATGTTCGTAACCCTGAAGATCTACGATTACCGAAAGGAAATATGATTGATGGATGTATAATAGCAAAACAGGATTATTACTTCGTTTATCCCACGGAGTATAATTATTATGTACAAAAATATAAGGATAGCTTTCAACACGGCGGAATATCGTTAGAAGAAATGATATTACCCGTAATTCAGTTGAAACCTAAAATATAAAATGGAAGAAGTTCGAACTACGTTTCTTTCTCATAGCGAAAAAGAAACTAAATTGTTTGGTAGAAAATTTGGAGAAAAACTTTCTCACGGTGATGTTGTTGCTCTTTATGGTGAATTAGGAGCTGGCAAAACAGAATTTGTTACAGGAATATGTGAAGCCTTCGATGTAGAAGAAATAGTAACAAGCCCTACATTTAGCATTATAAATCAGTATTTCGGAATCGACAACGAAGGCGACGATATAACAATTTATCATTTAGATTTGTATCGGTTGCATTCGAAAGAAGAATTAGACGAAATAGGTTTTACTGAATGTATCCATTCACAAAATGCTGTAAAAATTGTTGAATGGGCAGAACACGGACAAACATTACTGCCTTCGGTTCACTACTCTGTTCATATTACTATTCCAGAATCTGACGAAACAATTCGAAATATAGAAATAACAGAAGTGAAAGAACTATCACACGCCTAACCCAAAAAGAAAAAAGCCCCTCATTGAGGGGCTTTTTTTATTCTTCGGATACTGCGTTGAACTCTCGTTCGTTTAAATCCACAATGATATTATAATGTGGGCTTATTTTCATCCGGTGAGTTCCGGGAGTATTGTAATCTGCAAATATGATACAAGCAAGTGCTTTAGAACGAAGCGGTAATGATAGTCCTTTAATTTCTTGTCCCGGACTCCACTCCCAGTTCCAAACATCAAATCCTGAATCACTGGGGTAATCTCTTGAAATTTGATATTTTTTCTCAAACCAATCTTTTGCAGTTAACTCGGATACTGTTGCTAATAACGTTTCATCGTAAACTAACAAGATATCAAACCGAGTAGCACTATTAACATTTGCTTTTTCTTCTACATTTACTTTAACGAGAATTTCTCCTCCAAACAATGCACGAAGGCTAATACAAGACGTAAATAAAAATGGAGTAATGATTACGATACAAAGTAAAAGTAAACGTTTACGTATAGAATGTGCGAGTAAAGTCATTGTTTCTTCCATTAAATAGATAAATTCTGTTCTATTTTTATCTTTGAGCAATTTATTTTTCGTACTAATATAGTAAATTTGGCTTGAATAGACTAACAATTATACGTAAAACTATGAAAATACCATTAACCTTCAATGTTCTCTTCTGTATAGTTTTCATTACTTCTGTTTCACTTTTCGCTCAAAATTCTCCTTTTAAATTTGAAAAGGAATGGAAACAGTATGAAATTTTTAAACAAAACGACAAACCTCGTTCTGCTGTTGATATAGTAAAAACTATCTATGATCAGGCGAAAAAGAACAAAGAATATCCAATGATGATCAAAGCTTTATTTGTTATGTCCTCAGATAAAATTTCCTACGAGGACGACGATACAGTGAATTTGGTAAATGTATTTGAAGATGAAATTGCAACTGCACCTGAACCAGCTCGTTCAATAATTGCTTCGGTTTATGCAAATTTGATTTGGAATTACGTTCAACAAAATCGTTGGTCAATTCAAAAAAGAACGAAAAGAAAATCTGAAATTCCTAATGATTTGACAACTATGTCTTCAGATGAACTTTTAGATAAAATCACCTTTTTGTTTGACTATTCTATTCGTTCAAAAGAAATTTTAGTTAAAACTCCTTTAAAGGAATACTTAGTTTTGTTGAATGCTTATGGAGATATTGATAAATATAGAATTCATTTGTATGATTTGCTAGTCAATAGAGCATTACGATTTTATACATCTGGTTTACGAAATTCAATAGAAATGCCCGGTGAAGCATTTACAGTCAATACACTTGATGGGCTTTTACGTTCCAATGAATTTATTTCAAAAAAATTCACGACAAAGGATACTGCAGCATTACATTACAAAGCCTTACTTGCTCTCCAAGAATTAGAACGTTCGCATAGCAATAAATCGATTCCTTTAGGTGATGCTATTTTACTTCGTTTAGAATTAGTTCGTGGTTTAACAAGCCATTCCAATAAGAATGATCAATACTTTAAAACTTTAACAACTATGCTTGAAGAGTTTAAAGGAACTGAAATTGAATCTGATGTTTACGGCACTATTGCTAACTATTATTATACGACTTTTTCAAAAGATTCTATACTACCGAATGGGAACAATGCAGAACAAGAGGCTCTTCGCTTAGCAAGAATAGGAAAAACATTACACCCGAAAACTCGAGGGGCTTCTAAATGTGGATCGATAGAATCTACTATCCTTTTTCCATATTTAAAAACTCAAGAAATGGACTACATTTATCCAAACGAGCCATTTTTAGCATCAGTCTCCTATAAAAATCTTACAAAGGTTTCAGTAAAAATATATCCTATCGATTTAAAAACTTCTTTTCACTTTCCATTTACAAATGAAGGTAAAAAGAAAATTCTTGAATCTATTTATAAAAGTAATACTCAAATTCTCGACAAAACAATTTCCTTACTTCCTACTAAAAATTTGCGTACTGCAACTATCGAAATTCCATTTGAGGGTTTGCCAATTGGTAACTATTTGATTGTAATGAATTCTGGTCAAGATGAATCAATAAACGAAAATGATTACACTGCAATTTCATTAGTCCATTCATCAGAACTTTCATTGCTCCATTCTCGTTCTTCAACTATTGGCATTAGTGAGTTTACTCTCATAGATAAAAAGTCTGGAACTACTTTACAAGATGCCGAAGTCCGCTTTTATAGTCACACCTATGATTACAAAAAAAGTGATTATACACTTAAGTTTCTATCCAAAGAGAAAACAGGAATTAGAGGTGAATTTTCTTTCGCTATTCCATCTAACCAATATAATAGTTATGAGTACAAAGCTTGGATTATTAGAGAAAGTGATACAGTAGTAATACCTATAACCAATCCATATTTTTATCCTTATAAAGAACAAGAAGGATATAGAACATTCCTTTATACCGACAGAGCTATTTATAGACCCGGCCAAACTGTATATTTTAAAGGTATTTCTGTAGTTCGTTCAAAAGACAACAAATCATATTCCATTGAAGCAAACAAAAGTATGATGGTCTCCTTTTATGATGTAAACCATACCTTACTTGGCAAACGTGATGTGGTTACAAATGAATTTGGCTCTTTCAATGGTTCCTTTACCGCTCCTTCGAGTGGTTTAATGGGTTCAATGTCTATCCAAGCTGAATTAGGGTCAATAAATATCCAAGTAGAAGAATACAAACGTCCTAAATTCGAAATAATATTCCCACAAATTGATTCGAGTTATCGGTTCTTCGAAACAATTCAAGCAAAAGGAACAGCACTTTCTTATACTGGTGCAGCAATTGATAATGCAGATGTAAAATACAAAGTAAAGCGACATGTGTATTTTCCTTATTGGCGTTGGTGGTGCCGTTGGGATATGCCTTCATATTCGAACGACAGTTACATTGCTGAAGGTACAACCAAAACAGATGTTGAAGGGAAATTTATCATTCCATTTGTTGCATACCCTGATAATGCAGTAAGTTATTTGTATAAACCCGTCTGTACATATTCAATTGAAGTTGATGTTACTGATAATGTTGGCGAAACACGGTCGAATGTACAAAGTATTCAAGTAAGTAACTATGCTTTTACACTTTCAACAACTATTTCAGATAATGCATTATTAAACAAATCAAATAATGTAAAATTTACCATAAGTAGTGCTAACATAAATGGTGGGTTTGAACCAGCAAAAGGAACTTATGAATTTATTAAAATTCCAGAAAATCCCCGTCCTAAAATTAAAAGAGTCTTTGCAAACCCAACTTCGTTTTTGATTTCGAAAGAATCGTTTGATTCTTTGTTCCCCTATTACGATTACAAAAATAATGTTACTGTACAAGTAGATTCTTTATCTTGGGGTAAAAATGAAATTGCATTTAACAACCAAAAATCTAATGAAGAATTCAGCATTCCTACTTCAACATTTGAAAGTGGGAAGTATGCTTTGAAAGTTACTTCTAAAGATAAATATGGTTCTGTAATAACTGATTATACCATTGTAACTTTATACGATGAAACTTCTCAAAAAAGTATGCGGACAAGCTTTTTTGATGTTATACCATTGAAAACAACTTGCAAACCAAGTGAAAATGCTAAGTTTTTGCTCTCATCAAGTGAAAAAGATGTGATTGTGTATTGTCAGTTAGAAAAAAATAGAAGTATTATTAAAAGACAAGTTATTAAACTTTCTAATTCTCAAGAAATTATTGAATTTCCTGTAACTGAAGATGATTTCGGTGGCTACTTTGTTCACTTCCAAAGTGTTTCACAAAGTAATCCCACTTTATTAACCAAGTACGTTTCTGTTCCTTTTTATTCAAAAATGTTAAATGTTGTAACAAGAACATTCCGAGACAAAACTAAACCAGGAGCAACAGAAGAATGGGAATTTGAAGTAAAGGATTCTGAAAAACAACCTATAAATGCTGAAGTTTTAGCATCGATGTACGATAAATCTCTCGATCAATTTATCCCTTCGTATTGGGGTGGATTAGAATCAATGTTGTCGTATTACAACGTAACTTTTACAACATCAATAATGTTGTTTCCTACTTTGGCAAGTCAATACAATTTGGGAAATGGCTTTAGTTCAAAAAACAATTATTATTACGCTACTAACTATTCAGATCTGCAAATGTATAACCTCTATTTGTATCAAAATAGATATGGATATTCAAGAGCATACAAATCTAGCGTTGGAGGTAGTAGAAATAGAACTGCAGGTTCTTATGAAAGTGAAGATGCTTTAATGCCAGCTCCATCAACAAGAATGGAATCAGCAGATGGTTTTATAGACCTAAAAGAAAGTGCATCTTCACCACCTTCGCCATCTAAAAAAGATGCACTTGGTACAAAAGAAGAAAAACCGGAAGTAAAAAAAGAAGTTGTTATTCGTAAGAACTTAAACGAAACAGCTTTCTTCTATCCTACTTTACGTACTGATTCTTTAGGAAGATTCAAAGTTTCGTTTACAATTCCTGAGGCACTTACAACATGGAAGTTTCGAGCAATGGCACATACTCCTTCTGTTCAATCTGGTATGGTTTCGCAAGAAACTATAACTCAAAAAGAGTTAATGGCTCAACCAGCTTTACCAAGATTTTTACGATATGGCGACACTGTAGAAATTCCGATAAAGGTTACTAACCTAACAGATTCTATACAAAAGGGAGTAGCTTCATTAGAATTAAAAGATCCAATAACGGAAAAAGATATTTCTTCTCTGTATGCTTTAGAAGCACTTTCAAAAAACTTTTCAATTCCTGCGAAACAATCTGTTTCGGTAACATTCAGATTAAAAGTCAATGATAATTTCAACGCACTTCGAATTACTGGAATTGCAGACGCTGGTAAGTTTTCAGATGCTGAACAAAGTGTAATACCTGTACTTTCCAATAGAATGTTAGTTTCAGAAACAATGCCTTTGCCATTAAAAGCAAAACAAGAGCGAACGTTCACTTTTTCAGATATGATACGTGGTTTTACTTCTTCAACTATGAAACCACACAGATACACATTGGAAGTTACTTCAAATCCCATTTGGTATGCTATACAAGCTTTGCCATTCCTTATGGAATATCCTCACGAATGTGCAGAACAATTGTTTTCACGATTTTATGCAAATAGCATTGGGTTAAAAATAGTAAACGATAATCCAGAAATTGAAAAAGTGTTTGACGTTTGGAAAAAATTTCAATCAAGTGCTTTTCAGTCAAATCTTCAAAAAAATCAAGAACTTAAAAATATTCTTTTGGAAGAAACACCTTGGTTGAACGAAGGTAATGATGAACAAGAACGCAAAAAACGAGTTGCACTCTTTTTCGATCGCAATACAATGAATCAATCTCTGGCTTCAGCTTTACGAAAACTTCGCGAAATGCAACTTCCCAATGGTTCGTTTACTTGGTTTCCGGGTATGAAAGAAAACAGATGGATTACTCAACATATCCTTGCTGGGTTAGGAAAACTTCGCAATTTAGGGATTAAAAATGTTCCTTTTGATATGTATGAACCTGCTACCAAATACGTTGTTGCTCAAATTGAAGATGATTATAATCAATTGATTGAAAATAAAATCAACCTTAACCAAGATAACCTTTATTATACGACCTTACATTCGCTCTATGCAGTTAGCTTTTTTGAAGACGTAGAATACAAAAAAGGAAAAGGATTTAAGTACTTTTTAGATCAAACGAAAAGATATTGGCGTAAAAAGGATTTTTATTCAAAAGGAATATCTGCACTAATTTTACATAGATTCGACGAAAAGAAAGAAGCCCAACTTTGTTTTGAATCACTCAAAGAATTTTCGACAACAAATGATGAATTAGGACGATTTTTCAAGGACAACAGAGCTGGATGGTATTGGTATCAAGCTCCAATTGAAAACCAAGCATTAATGATAGAAGTGTTTAACGATGTTGGTAAGGATTCAGTTGCAGTTGAAGAACTAAAAACATGGTTACTAAAACAAAAACAAACCACTGATTGGAAAACCACCAAAGCAACTACAGAAGCTATTTATTCTTTACTTGGTTTTGGAGTTAAATATATTAATGAAAAAGGAATTGTATCGGCAACAGTTGGTGAAAAAGTTATAGATCCTAAAAATGATGCTATTGACCCAGTTGAAGTTGGAACAGGATATTACAAAGTTACTTGGAGTGGTGCTGATATTAAAGAATCAATGGCAACTGTTAGGTTATCGAATCCAAATAATGTTGTAGCTTGGGGTGCTTTGTACTGGCAATACTTTGAAGATATGTCAAAAATTCAGTCTTCTCAAACAAACCTTACTTTGAAAAAACAACTTTACATTGAATCTATGAGTGGTTCAAAAAAAGTACTTACCCCAGTAACATCTGTTAGCCCAATTAAAATTGGTGATAAAATTATCTCTCGTATAGAAATAAAAACCGATCGTAACCTTGAGTATGTCCATTTAAAAGATATGCGTGGAAGTGGTTTTGAACCAATAAATGTTTTATCGCAATACAAATGGCAAGACGGTTTTGGTTACTACGAATCAACAAAAGATGTCGCTACACATTTCTTTATCGACTTCCTTTCAAAAGGCTCGTACGTATTCGAATATCCACTTCGTGCAACCACTCGTGGTGGTTTCGACAACGGTATTGCAACAATTCAATGTATGTACGCACCAGAATTCAGTTCTCATTCAGAAGGAATCAGAGTACAAATTAAGTAAGATTGAGTTAGCAAGATTTAAATCAACTTCATTTTGAGGTTAAACAGAAATTATATCATTTACAATTTTAAAGATGAGTGAAGTTCCGATAACCAAAGAAAATTTAAGGTATGTCTGAAATTGAATTTAATACTATTTTAGAAATGTTAAGAATTCAATCATTCGAAAATGAATGTATTGAATTTACCGTAGCAAAATATAGTTATGATTTTGTTTAATTAGGTAGACATTTTTCTGCCTTATCTAATTAAACTATTTTAAAAGACGTATTCAGCCTTTTATTGAGAAACAATATTTGGATTATACCATTAAAGATAATTTAAAAAATAGAAATCAAAAGTATATTTCAATCAGTCTTGAAAATATGCTTATGGAAAGAATATCCAACATAGTTAATGACATTAATACCGATATAGAAGTGACTACGTATGTGAATATGTAAATGAGTATTTAAATATAAGTCTATGAAGAGAGTTACTTCTCAGATAAGTTTAGAATTAAACTATAATGTAGGATAGAATTAGAATACACCAATAACAGCCTCAAGCAAAAATGTTTGGGGCTTTTTTATACTTAGTATTAAAACTGTTTGAGTAAGAATTACAGCAACTAAAGAGAATCTATCAGTGTGTTTTTTTGATAAAATCTCACATATTTACAAAATTAATGCTAAGTTTACATTATACAATAACTTTCCTTATCTTTCATTCAGCTATTATCTATTTTTTATATACATCATTAGGATTGATATGAAGGCATCGCTGTTTACAATTTTTTTGGCATTGCTAATAAATTTTTCTGTAAATGAAAATGCATTTGCAGTAAAGAAATCGAAAAGTACTTCAATTGAAAAAAGCTATGGTGGACCATTAGATTTTTCTAAAGGTAAACCAGAATTTAGTAGAAATGCTTTATTTAGAAGTGCAACTTTAGAAGAAAAAACCGGTAAATTTCTTTTAGACGGAGTTATAATTATTAATCTTCCAGAAAAAGAATCTAATGGAAATATGGCAAACTACGACACAGATCATAAACTTCAAGTTGTTCTGTCGTCCTTAGACCGAGAAGGCTCGAACCCTAAAGTAATTGGTACTTTACCTGCTAGTGCATCCATTCAAAATGGGGTAGGAAATTTAGGTTTTAGTTCTTCATCTTCTTTTATGCTTAAAAATGGAGGTAACCATCAACTAGCGTTACTTATTGATGGTAAAGAATCAGCAACCTTGAATTTTTTTGTTAAAAAAGGTCTTAAAGACGGTGTAACGAGATATTTTCTTTCAGATCCTTGGGGCTTAAGCATTCAATTAAGATTATCTTTAGAAGGTAGTAATTCTGCACAATTAGAAGCGAAGTATTTTCATTCTCTTCAATCGATGGATGATTTAGCGAGTAGTCCAGGTAAGGATGCGTATGCAACAATATACAATGATGACACTGAAAATGTAATAGGAACTCATTTAAACACTTCTGGTGGCAGATACAGTAAAAGAAAATGGACTGCACTTACTTTAGGATTCTACGATGCATCTAACATAAATACACCATTGGCTGCTTCCAAGATTCTCACTAAAGATGGTAACTATTCTTTACGTTTAAAGTTTGGAAACGATGGAAAGTATGATGAACGCTATATTTACCAATTTGCAGTTAGTGGGGGTAAAATTGTTAGTAGAAATGATGTTTTAGTTGTTTACGACAAAGATGGTTATAATAACATCGATTATGTTTGGATTGATGGTGATGTTCAAGGTGAATTAAAAAATGATGGCTTTCTTCCTACAAGTCCGATTGGAAGTACTAAGGAAAACATAGCTTTTGGCATTGGGAATACTGGATGTCGTCCTCCGAAAGCATGTTCTGTAAACGATGGCGATGAAGTTGCATTATCTGATATGATTTTAGAAGGAACCACAAGAGATCAATCAATTTTAAAAGATTTAGTTTGTACTTTAACCTTGAAAAAAGGTGAAACTATTCTAGCTCAACACGTTTGGGAGCAAATGTGCGACGTTGGTGGTTGCAACCAAATTATTAATGATCTTGTTCCTAAAGTAACCTATTCAATTTATAAAAATCAATCAATTGACTTTGTAAAAGCTTTATCGGTATTACCTGCTGGACAACAAAAGTTGACCTTAATTTGTGAAATTGATTTAGGTAAAAACAACAAAAAAATAATTGGATATAGAAACTTCACATTTGTTTCTACTGGAGCGAATCCAAAATATAAGGCTATGATTCCTACTTTGGAAAAACGAATGAATATGACTACAGCACAATTTAACGAAGAATGGTGGGAAAAATATGGTGGACCTGAAATTGTTACGTTTATGAACAATTGCAAATCTACTGTTTGGTTACGAAAATCAATTGGTAGTGATAAAAAAGAATTTAGACTTTCTCCTGGTGGAAGCATGCAATATGATTTAAACGATGGTTACTTAGAACAGTGGAATTTCAGTACGGGGAAATGGGGATCTATTGGGTACAAGGGAACTACAGATGGTTCGAAAATAAACATTTGTAAGTAATAACATCCAAATCTAATCAGTTAAAAAGGGGCAATTTGCCCCTTTTTAATTTTACCTAGTTTCTTCTGGTTTCTCGTTTTGAAAGAAGAATTCGAATCAAAGCATGAACCATAGTATGGATATACATTCCTTGTGATTCCAAATAGTATAATCGACGGAGAATATCTTCACCATCAAAAAAACCACTATCAATTTCTTCAGAAATCAATCGAAGAATCTTTTTTGCATTATCATTTACTGTAAAATTTTCACCCTTGTATCTACTCATCAAGTTTTCAGCTTCTAAAAAGTTAGAAACCAAATAACCTGATAGAATAGTTGAGTGCATCCAAGTAGAATCTAAATATTGTTGAGCTTGTTTTTTAACGACATAGCTAAAATGTTCAATTTCATCAGTTGATAAAACTTTAAAAGTAGACCTTCGAATACCATAAGAAAATCGGAGTTTCTGAATATCGGTAATTAACTCAGTAAGTAATTTTCGTCTATTTAGTTCACCCGGTGAAGCAGCAGAGTCTAATCCGTCTGTTATTTTTCGTTCTAACAACAACACAGAAGTTGGCAAGTAAGCACGAGTAGAATCTAAATCGCGCATTAACCTTGTAATTAAATCTAATATTTCTTTTCGTACTTCAGGGCTTTTTGGTAAACCAGATTCTTTAAACATTAAATCTAATTTAAACAATAACGATCTACATTCATCTTTATACGGTGGATGTTTTCGTAAAACTGTAACACTATTTGGAGTCATCCAAGTAAGTTTTCCTTGTCTAACTACTGGCATTTGTTCTAAAAAAGGAAGGAAGTCTTCTAAAGGATTTTCATTTAAAAGTTCCAAAACATTTGCTTTTGAATCTAATGAATTTTTAACTTTATAAAACAAAGTCCCTTTTGTAATTCTAGTCTCTATTTCACTTTTTAATTCTGAAGAAGAACTAAAATGTTGTTCAATTTGCTGTTCAACGGCTAATATAGATCTAGTGAATTCAGCAAAATCAGGAATTTCTACACGAATATGTCGCTTTATGGTTTCAATAACTTCTCGAGCTTTTTTGTCTAACTCGGCAGAATAACCGTAACGGAGAAAAATATCGTGAAGGTCTTTGTTATTAAGTAAAAACTCTATCAAATCGTCTCGAGTGAGTTCTTTACGAGAACCTAAAACATCTGTTTGAATTTTGAATACTTCATCATTTGTTAGTTTAGAACCTTTTTCAATAGATTTTGATAAAATCATCAATTGTTCAGTAACGCTTGTTGCTTCTTTAATGCTTTTTACAATAGAAGTAGTTACCCCTGTGAACGCAACTCGTAATTCTTCAATTGATTTGAATGGTTGTTCTAAATTCCGAAGAAGTTGTTCTGCTTGACTTCGTAATTTTTTTGCTTCATTTTTTTCTTGACTCGAAGAATTTTCCGATTGCAAAACTAATTGTTCTGCGAAATCAACTAATGATATCAAAGTCGATTTTTGATTAAAATACAGTAGATACTCTTGTTCTAAATTAGCGAAATTACTAACAGTCGACAAAGACTTTTTATCAACTTTTTCTGAAAGTTGACGGATTGTCCTTTTATCGATAGCTTGAACAGTTTGTTTATGTTCTAGATTCTTTTTTGCAGGTTCTTGCGGATAAAAGAAATTCGATATGGAATCAAAAAATGACATTCGTTACACCATTGTTGTAAATTGACCTGGAACAGAGACGGTAATTACTCCGCCATAGCTGCAAATACAGGTTGAAGAATTATTTAACATTGGCATATTTGCCAACATAACTGTCGGGGCTCCCACAATCCATGGTGCAGAAGTTGCTGGAATACAAGGCATTGGAGTAAGAACTCCCAAAGCGGCGGTTGTCGCAGCTGCAACAGCAGGGTTTGCTGGAGACATACACATATTAAAAGTAGGTAAATTAATAATTGGTTTGTAGTCGTTAATATTCCCGGCCGGCATTTTATTTGTCATTACTTTATTAGAAGGCAATACTAATATTGATCCAGGACCTGCACCAAATGTACACATTCCCATTCCTCCCATACAAACTGCTATTCCCATAATAAACCTCTATTTTTTTCCGACAAATTTTAAAATGGCAGACTGAATTTTTGGTTCTTCTTTTGGTCTTTCTTTCCCACTTTCAGTATATAGAATCGGATCTCCAATAGGTTTTCCTCCTTTATAACCTTGTTTTTTTGAAATGACACCATTTTTATGATATTCTACATATAAACCTTCTATTTGACCATCTAAATAAAAGTATTTTGCTCGTAATGTTTCACCATCATCGTAATAGTCTAAACATTCACCAGCAGGTTTACCCTCTTTGTAATTCATTTCTTTTACTTTTTTATTAGTAATAGAATATGTTACAAAAGGACCTTCCAATTTTCCCATTATATACAGAGCATCAAGAGATTTCCCCCCTGAAGTATGATACGAAGAAAATGGACCATTTAACAACCCATTTTTGTAGGTCATTTCTGCAATCAAATCTCCATCGGTATAGGCATAGAGAATTCCATCTAACTTACCATCTACCATTGTAAATTTTTGAGCTAATTTACCTTCAGGAGTGTATTGAACTACTTCACCAGATATCTCACCCTCAAGGTAATTTGCACGTTGTATCAAAACACCTTTTTCGTCATAAGCCAAATATTCACCGTGAAATTTACTGTCCTTTAAAGTATAGGACATTTGTTTTACATTGGTATCTTTGTAAAACAAATCTACATGCCCATCAGTTGGAAGACCCTTTTTCTTATCATCTTTTTCATTTGAAGGTAAGCCCAAAGCTTCACCATCAACAAGAGGAACTTTTGCAGGTGGATCCATAGGTAATTTCGGTTCTATAGGGATTTCAGGTGTTTTTTCTTCCATTGTACTTTCCTTAATTAATCATGACCAAAGAACCTTTAACAGTACAGATTGCACCTGCTTCAATTTTTGCTTGAATTCCTGAAATCTCGCAATTGAGACCTCCATCAAATTTTCCTTCTAACGTCGCTTTTAAGGAAAGATTCATTTCAGCAGTTGCTTCAAAATCAGTTCCTGCTCCTATAGAAAATGCAGTACCAGATTTAGCAGTAAAATCTCCACCAGCATCTATTGTAATAGCACCTTTTACTTCATTTGTATGATCACCACCAACGGCAATAGTATAGTCATCAGTAACATCAACTTCTAAATTTGCAGCAGAAGTAATAATAATTTCTTCTTCAGTACTTTCAATGGTGATTTTTTTACCTTTTATAACCAAATCATTTGCAGCTTCAATGAGAAGTGTTTTTCCGTCAACGATTAAAGAGAAATCTTTCGTAACTAAATGTTTATATTCACCTTCGTTTTCTCGAGTTTCTAAGGAATCATCACCTTTTACCAAGGTGTATTTGTCCCCTCCTTCAACTTCAAGATAATCTATTGCATCTGCGTTTAACTTAGGATATTCAATTTCTCCTTTAAAAGTGTCGTCTGGTTTGATAACAAAAGTTTGACGGTTAGCTTTAACAATTGTCATTAGATCGTTCTTGACATGAACCTGCATATCTTTTTGAGCTAAGAACAGAATTTCTTCTTCGTCAATTTTATCTTCAAATCGTAATTCATTGCCATATTCCCCCTCTTTAGAAGACCATGTTTTTATGGTACTTCTTGTTTGGTTATCAGGCATTGCGTACGGTATAGTTTGTTCTGCATTATATACTGTGCCTATAATTAAAGGACGGTCAGGGTCGCCAGTCAAGAATGATACAACTACTTCCATTCCCATTCGTGGGATAAACATCGTTCCGTAGCCTTTTCCAGCCCACATTTGTGCTACTCTGATCCAGCAGGAAGATTTTTCATTGTTTTCGCCAATCAAATCCCAATAGAATTGGACTTTTACACGCCCATACTCATCCGTCCATATTTCTTCACCGTCAGAACCAACAACAATACCAACTTCATAACCATGTATAAGAGGTTTTACAGTCTTTATATCTGGTCGAAGATTTATAGCCGATGGAACTACAGAAAATTCGATATTGTATTTTTCTTGAGTAGCAGATATATCCGTTTTTATAAGAACATATTCTTGATTTGCATCTTCTCTATCATGTTCTTCTAAAGTAAATTTGAACCCAGGAATAAATGAACGATTGTAACCTTTACCAAAAACAGTTTTTGCTTCTCTTTCAAACGATTCTAACCGTAAAGAACTTTGGCTTTCTTCAGGTCCAGTTTCCTTGTACGTACTAGGATAAACATAATAGGAAGTAGTTGTTTTTACTAATCCATCGTTTCCTGTAGTAGTTACTAACAAACTTGTAGATGGGGCCTCGAAAGAATAATCGGTAGTTTTATACTCTTTTGTAAATACTTGGAGACCTGAAGACAACTCAACAATTATATTATCTGCTGCTGCATCTTGTGCATTTGATCTCATTTTAGCCAATGATATTCCTGGACATTCTTCATAATTTGAAGAATCGTCAGAAAGTATCATCGTATGTAAACCATCTTCGTGTTTGAAGTAATAAAAAATACCTTCATCTTCCAATAATCGACAAACAAAATCAAAGGCAGTTTCTCCATATTGAATACAATACTCACGTTCTGCATAAGTATTTTTTAACTTTAACTCATAATCTGTTGCAGTAATATCTGCAAATACTTCTTCTATAATAGCATCGACAGTTAAATTCTGGAAAACTTTAAAATTTGTTGACATTCCAGATAAATAGAACCAAGGTCTCAATTCAGCAAGATAATGTAGTGATTCCTGATTTTCCCCTGCTTTAATAGAAAACTTTGTAATAACTCCATTAATAAAACGAGAATCTTCAGTATCGAGATAATCTATTTTTACAGTTGCTGCTTGCCCAACCATTGCACTAAAGTCCAACGTAGAATCTGTGGCTGTCATATCAACAGTATACAAGAAGCATGAATTTACTCCATCAGTACCAGTTAATTTTTCAACAACAAAGACTTCTTCCCCTCCTAGAGGAGTAGTAATTGTCAAATAGTTTGGAGGTCCTTCAACTGGAGCAGATTCTGCTAATGTAGTTGTAACTATTGCAGATGCTGCAACTGCAGCAATGGCTTCAACGGCTGCGGCTATTGGGTTGTCAGATTCTAATATTTCGCATACTTTCGCTATAACGTTGTTTGCTTTTTCTAAAATCTCTTGACCTTGTTCAACAATGGTAATTGTTTCTGAAACAACATCATTAACAGTTTCAATTTGAGTCATTGCACTTTTTGCTAATGATTCAAGTGCTGGAATGGTTGATGCTAATTGAGCTGCATTCGAAATATTGCCCAACATGGTTTGATCATTTCGCAAGAAACCTTTGAAAGTTTCAGCAACAGTATTTGCTTCTTTTAGCAAACCAGGTATTGAAGTATCTAATTCTTTTAGTTTAGCTATAGCACCGGGTGCTACGGCTTCAGCTTTTGCAAGTAGTTCATTTACAATAGGAAGTTTTTCAGCAATATCTTCTAATTCTTCAGTACAAAGTAAACTTGCACCTTCTTTTAACTTAGCAAATGCAGCTTTTGCAGTTTCAAATCCTTCTTTAAACTCTTGAAGTTTTTCTAACCCAGCATTTACATTTTCACTAATTTCAGGGAATTGAGTGTTGAAATCTTCAATTAAACCACCAATTACAGGTATTTTTTCGGCAATTTCACCTATTTTTGCAATTGCTTCTGTTAAAGAAACTTCACCTGTTGCAAGTTTTCCAAGAGTATCCTGAATTCCTGCTACTGCATCTAAACCTTCAGTTATATTTCCAACGATACTTTCAACTGCCGCTTTTGCATCAGTGATAGCAGATGCAATACTTTCAAATTGTCCAATAACAGAAGCTAAAGAAGGATCTAACTGACCAATTTGCGATAAAGCATCTTGTAGTGAAATTGAGCCATCTTGAATACCCGCTAAAAATTCACCTGCTTTATTTGCTTTATCAACAATTCCAGAAACTTTAGAAAGTGTGGATGTTATAAGCGAAGTATCTATATTTATTCCCGTAATTGCAGAAAAACTTCCTGCAGCAGAATTTAATACTCCAGATAGACTTTCAACCTTACCTAATGCTCCACTAACAGCGGAAGTTGCACTATTTAGAAATCCTAATGCACCAGATGCAGATGAATTTGAACCATTAATAAATGAACCAAGAGTGTTTTTTAAAGACGCTATACTTGGAACAGATGTCAAAGCACCAGTTAAAGAATCTTTCAACGAAGCAGCATCACCTGCCAAACCTGCTAATTGTTTTAATCCTTCTATGGCAGTCGTTGGGTCTTTCAACATTCCTTGAATAGAAGGAATTTTACCTGCTAACCCAGGTATAGATCCTGTAATTGAATCAATTTTTCCGCCTATTGATTCAAAAATTGCTGTTCCTTCTTTAAGTAAGTTGTTAGCAAGCGGTAACTGAGAAACTAAATTCCCAATAAGTCCTAATGCTCCAGTCGTTCCACCATCTTTGATTTGGAAAAGACCTAAGACGCCATTCATAACGCCACCCAAAGAGCTAGAAAGTGCCAGGTCTTTTATGATTCCAGAAACCATTGCAATAAAACCAGCAAAATCAGTTTTGATTGGAGTAAGTTGACCCAGAATAGAAGGGATAGAACTTTCCAGTTTTGCTAATTCAGCTAATATTCCTGCTGCACTTGGAGTTGGTAAATTTTTTGCTTCAAGTAATTTTTTGATAATGTCAACAATTACTGTTGCATCTTTATTTACTTTAGCAACAATAGCATTGAGATCTTCAAGTGCCTTATTTGCTTTCGCAGCAATATCGGAAACTATACTTGTAGCTCCACCAACTTTGCCAGCAGCACTTGCTGCAGCATCGATAGCCTTACTAAAGTCTATATCACCATTAGTATAACCTGCAAGTTTAGAATTTGCCCCTTTAAGTGTAGCTTCTAATTTAGGGATTTCATCTACTACGGAATTTAAAATTCCTATCAGATTTGTAACAGCACCAGTTGCATTACTAACTTGAATTGTAATAGCATCTATATCATTTTGAATTGTAGATATAAGACCAATTGCAGTTGATATTTTTGAGACATTTAAAGGTTTCACTTCTAAAGTCGCCTTTATCTGAGTCATTTTGCCCGTAATTCCATCGATGAGTTGCATCGAAGTAGTTACGGAATTAATGATTATGGTTACTTCCTTTTGAACGCTTTGGAATAAAGCAATCATACCAGGAACAGCAGAAGCAAGAGCTTTTGCCGCCTTTATACCATCCATTGCAATTAACTGTGCTGATTTGAAAAATTCGGATTTTTCCTTTAAAAATGCTGATGCATCTTTTAAGACATCTACTTTTTTCAAAGCATCTTCCATTGCCTTGAAAGTATTTGGCAATAGATTTTTCGCAGAAACTAACGCAGATTCAGTACCAGCAATTTGAGCTAAGGCTATAGTTGCCTTTTCTTCAATAGTATTTGCTAAATCAAACTGTTTTTTACGATCTTCAGATCTTACTTCTAAGGCTGCTTTTTTCTCTTCAACTTTCTTTTCTTCTGCTGCCTTCTTTTCTTCAGCTACTTTTTTCTCTTCTTCTGCAGCTTTCTTATCTTCTCCAGCCTTTTTTTCTTCGTCAGTTGTTTCTTTAGAATCATCATCTTTTGCAGCATCTTCTTTTAACGATGCTTCTTCTTCTTTTTTCTTCTCTTCTTCAGTCTTTTTACCAGCTACTTCTTCTTCAGACCCCTCGTCATCTTCTTTTTCTTCTTCTTCGGACTTTTCGTCTTCTTCTTTTTCTTCTTCTTCAGACTTTTCGTCTTCTTCTTTTTCTTCTTCTTCGGACTTTTCGTCTTCTTCTTTTTCTTCTTCTTCAGACCCCTC
>Ga0209591_10001146_pt1 | contig 33666 bp, 23 predicted proteins | sample MAT01_FD_187207 | JGI IMG/M metagenome (GOLD analysis project Ga0209591, IMG submission 187207) | Freshwater microbial communities from Lake Fryxell liftoff mats and glacier meltwater in Antarctica - MAT-01 (SPAdes) (version 2) | ecosystem: Environmental > Aquatic > Freshwater > Ice > Liftoff... | reverse complement strand
CGTCTCAAGCCAGTGTGTGAATCTGCCACAATCCGATTCACATCGCTACTGTAGACATCTCGCAACACCCGCTGAATAAAATCATCATCTCGGTTTAGCAGGGCTGGGGCACGAGTTGAAGCCGCTTCTCGGCAAATGGTTTCCCATTGCTCTTGCAGTGCTTCCAAATCTTCGATGATGGCTTCTTCGGGCACACCCTCCGCTTCCGTTCGCACGACCAAACCCATACCAGCGGGTTTAATCAAAATTGCTAAAGCTCTTAAGCGATTGCGTTCGTTCTCATTGCGAATACGGCGCGAAAGATTAACCCCTTTTCCATGGGGCATCAAGACCAGATACCGACCAGGGAAAGAAATATTTCCAGTTAAGCGAGGTCCTTTGTTGCCAGTCGGCTCTTTCATTACCTGCACCAGCACTTTTTGCTGGGGGCGCAGCAGTTCGGTAATCGATCCAGCCGCCCGTTGCAGCTTTAAAGGACCCAAATCAGTGACATGAATGAAGCCATTTCGGTCAGAGTCTCCAATGTTGACAAATGCGGCATCAATCCCTGGCAGCACATTTTCAACAACTCCTAGAAAGACATCACTCACTTGGTGAGTTCCAGTGGCAACAATTAACTCTTGAATTTGATCTTCTGAAAAAACAGCAGCAATGCGGTGCTGTTCCGCGATAATAATTTGTTTCGGCATTCAGTTTCCTCAAGATTCAGCGATCGCATTGAGTGGCAAGCGTCCTGCTTATGAACCACCCATCGGGTTAAAACAATTTTTGAAAGCGATAGAAGCTACAGGGCTTGCAGATGCAGCAAGAAAACTCTCATCCAAGCTAGGTGAAGAGCCTAAGAACAGCTAGCCCCAACGCAGAATAACTGAGCCAAACAACTATATCCAAGACTGGAAAGCCCATATTCATTAGGGTATCAAGATCTTGTTCATTAGTAGAAAGCTTAGTGAAGCAAGCTGCTCCCAGTATTAACACTGGCGTATGAAGCGGTTCCCCAGGTATTCCCAGTCCGCAACAGCCTCTATTGATGAGCATTATAACGTGCAGAGGCTACTGAGATATTAATTTTAATGGATTTCAGCTTTGCGATTAAGCCTGTATCATCCCGTGAAAGTATGCACATCAAAAAGTAGAGACAAAGGGACACTCGCTTTTGGCTTAAATTGAAAGCATCTTAGGGTAGATAACATTGCTGCAAATCGTAGAGTTTTAAGCAGTTTTTAAAATCAAGCGGGTGCGATGGGTTTTGAATAGATGTAACTTTCGGTTTGCAACTTGTTCTAGCATCCGAAGCAGCGCATCGGGACGCAACAATGTGCCGTCATTGCGGCAGCTACCGACGTATTTCAGGCAGAGGTGAGAAGTGATAAACGAGGTGCAATCAGAGGGAATCAGTTCTAGGTGAAACAAGCGATCGCGTAAATTCACTGCACGAGTTTTCCCAGATTTGGTAGTTTGTTCTATCCAAATTTCCTGGCTATCCAGCACCGCTTCAATCCAAGTTTGCCATTGCTCGAGATCGAAGGGGTTTCCTTCCTCTTCATCGGCAATGCCCACCGCAATTTCATACTCTGCCTGCTCAAGTAACTGAGTTGCAGCAGGCGCACTCAGGCTAATTTGTTCCACTCGATAAATGGGCATGTTTGCTGGAAGCTGAGCAGCTAACTTTACTTTAAATACTTCTAGATCCATTGATTCAGTTAATTCAAAGTCAACGATTTCACCGGAACTCGTTACGCCCAACGGCAGGGCGCTCGCAGGAATAATCCGCGGACCGGGGTGAAACCCGCCTGTAAAAGTGATGGGCAAAGAGGCTCGTCGGGCAGCTCGATCATAGAGCCGCATCAAATCCAAATGGCTGACTAATGCCATATCGCCCTGTTTACCCAACCACACTCGTACTCGTTGAACCCGCTGCTGATTAGGCACGAACTGCCCGACAAATTCAGGAATGGCGGGAGGTGGCACAATCACATTGTGTCCAAAATCGACGCTGCATACCCCGCAGTGCGAACAGCCTTCAAAGGAGCAATCCGGCACGGTTGCGGCGGCTAATGCTCGTTGCAAATCATCGATCAACCACTGTTTATCGATGCCTGTATCGAGGTGATCCCAAGGTAGAGGCGCATTGTAGAAAGAAGGATCTGGGATACTGGGTGTAGAAATAGGCTGATTTTCGGCTTGATCAAAAATGTTCCATTCACCGTTTTCGACTTGCCGATATTTCCAAGTTAGATCTGCTTCGGCGATCGCCTGTGACCAAGCGCCATAGGCACGCTCTAAGCTTTCCCACCAGGCATCCATGCCAGCGCCTAATTGCCATGCCCGGAGAATGACCGGGGCTAAACGGCGATCGCCTCTGCCCACAAAGTCCTCCATTGCCGAGATGCGGACATCGGTGAAATTAACTTTCAATCCACGACTATGGCGAAATTCTGATTTTAGGAGGGTCTGCTTACGCGCAAATTCCGCAGTAGAAACCGAGTGCCACTGGAAGGGCGTATGGGGTTTGGGCGTAAAGTTAGAAATGGTGATGTTGAAATTAAGCGACTTCCTGCCTTGCGATCGGCACTCTTGCTGAAGCCAGCGCACCGTTTCGGCAATTCCGATTACATCTACATCCGTTTCGCCGGGTAGCCCAATCATGAAATAAAGTTTGACCCGATCCCATCCTTGCTCATGAGCCGTTTTGATGCCACGCAGCAATTCTTCGTTGGTCAGCCCTTTATTCACAATGTCTCGTAGGCGTTGGGTGCCTGCTTCCGGGGCAAAGGTGAGTCCTCCTTGGCGGGTGCCACCTAAGATATTTGCAATATTTTCGTCAAAGCGATCGACCCGCTGACTGGGCAAAGCGAGGGAAATATTTTCATCTTTAAGCCGATTTTTAATTTCTACACCCACGGCTGGCAAAGCTAAATAATCAGAACAACTGAGAGACAGCAGCGAAAATTCGTTGTATCCCGTTGCTCGCATTCCTTGCTCGATCGCGTCAATCACTGCCTCTGGTTCCACATCCCTCGCTGGACGGGTGAGCATCCCTGGCTGACAAAACCGACATCCCCGCGTGCAACCCCGCCGAATTTCAATCACGAGGCGATCGTGAACGGTTTCCACATAAGGCACTAGCCCAATAGAGTAAGCAGGCATCGGTGTCGCCACCCGCCGTAAAATTCGGGCAGGCACCTTCGCCCGATTGGGCTGCACAGAACCATCCGCTGCCAAATCATAAAACTGCGGCACATACACACCGGGCACTTGGGCAAGATCGAGCAGCAACGCTTCACGGCTTAGCTTAGCGAGTTTGCCTTCTTCAATCACTAAGCCAATTTCGGGTAAAAGTTCTTCGCCATCGCCAAGCGCAATAAAGTCAAAGAAATCTGCGTAGGGTTCAGGATTTGATGTGGCAGTTTGCCCCCCGGCGAAGATCAGCGGATAGCTGCCTGCTTCAACATTCCACACCCCCGAAGCGTTGCGTTCTTGAGCAGTGAGGGGAATGCCAGCCAAATCCAGCATCTCCAGAATGTTGGTTGCGCCTAACTCATAGCTGAGGCTAAACCCCAAGATATCGAATTTGGTTAATGCCTGACGAGATTCGACTGCGAATAATGGAGTGTTGGTGGTGCGAAGTTTGGCAACAAAATCAGCGGCAGGCAGATAAGCGCGATCGCATAACTGACGCGGTTGAGCATTCAAAATGCTGTATAAGATAATGTGCCCAAGGTTTGAAGCACCGACCTCATAGACTTCTGGGTAAGTCAGCGCCCATCGGACAACCGCTTCATCCCACAATTTGTGTACCGCACCCAGCTCATTGCCCAAATAGCGCGCGGGTCGAAGAATATCTGGAGTCAATAATGTTTCGACTGCGATCGCCACAAGCAACAATCTCCTACGAGCCAACAAACGATAACAGATTTCAGTATACTAAATGCCTGCTTGGCAGAAGTTTGCAGCGCTGGAATATTTATAACCCTAAGATTTACAACCCTGTCAATGCAAAATGCCTCAAAGCATAACCTTGAGGCGTTTTCAGATTAACAGCTAATTTTTAGACTATGGCATTAAAGATCACTCTGATTTCTCATTACAGCTAGACCTATTTAGCGTGCCAATTGGGAACATCACGAGCAGACTAGCATTCCACAGAACGCCCTGTTAGGCGACTTCTTGAGCCGCTAAGTTAAATGCAGAAAGGCTGTCGAAAATTTCGAGTACGCTATCAAGCCGAGTTAGCTCAAGCACAATACCCACAGAACGAGGAACGGAACATAAACAAAAGCGCTTGTTAGCCGTTTGAGCCAACTTCAAAGCATTGACGATCGCCATTAGTCCTGCGCTATCAATTGAACCAACCTGATTCAGATCAATCACTACGCTGGAGTGCTTTTCACACATCACAGCAGCATTAACTTGCTGGAGAAACCAAATGACGGTGTTATCGCTTAGCGAACCTTCTGGTTGCAAAACAGCAGCGGTTTCAATATAAGTTTTCTGAGGACGAATCAGTAGCGTCTGCATAAACAACCTTGTGCTGAAGAATTAATGAGCTTTATACCGTAATTCTACCCGCACTAAATTAAGCTTGCCTAGCAATACCTTGAGTATTCGTCGAATCTTTACTCGATTTGCTACTTTTTGAAGGTTTAGTCAGTATTTTCCGCAAATGTAGCCTTCAACACTCATGCATTTCGGTAAAGACACTTATGATTTCTCCTATTTATACGATGCTCCATTCAAAATTTGAAGGTGACGCTTTAAGCTTTTACTGAAGTGTGTCATCCAAAGTGTCCTTTAATACCGTGCGAGCCGCTAAGTGATTACGAGTAGAGGTTAAGATTTCTGCCTCTCGGTCAAGGCGGGCAGCAGTGTCTTGAATTTCTAGAAGGGCTTGTTGCTCTTCGGCAACCCCATACAAGTTACTCGCAATCCAATAAGACAACTCCAATGGAAGCTGCGGCATGGTGTCGGGTAACTCAATGGGTTCACCCGTTAACTTTGCAGACAGCCGGACAACATCTTGCAAAAGTTGTGAAACGTCTTCCGCCAAGGGTTTTAAGTTTTGTTCCGGGGGATTATCTTCAATCCATTCAACCAAGCCGACCCTATAAGGCTTTTCTCTAACATATTCCAAAACACGAAAACGCTGCTGTCCGAGAGTGCGAATTTTCATGCGGTCGTCTGGCAGGCGCTGGAATTGAATAATTTCAGCACAGCAGCCAACGGAAGCGGGTTTGCCTTGGGCTTGATCCCACATGACTACGCCAAATCGGCGATCGCTTTCCAAGACCGTGTTCATCATGATTCGGTAGCGAAATTCAAAAACGTGTAGCGGAAGTGGTCTTCCTGGGAATAACACAACTTCGGGCAATGGGAAAATCGGCAGTTCTCGAACCGCGATCGATGAAGAAGATGCCATTAGTGTTCTAGGTTAAAGATGGCTGTGTTTTCCTACTGTAGCCCATCTCGACAAAGGATTGCGAAGGAGGCACACACCTTTTTGAGATGCCTCTTCCTTGCCAGTCTAGGTTGAAAATCAACTCATTTATGCCCGCTGTCTGAATCAGGCTGATTTCAGGACTCAAACCAAACGCTTCATACGCTTCACAGATACAACTTTTATTCCCATTTCTCCATCCAGACATTTGTAGAATGGCTGTTATGATTAGTCCACCTTGTAAAACGCGATGTGCGACTTTCCCGATTGCTCACCCTTTGGGAAGCAAGCTACACGCTAAATCCTTCTCCTAGGGCGGAGAGAGACTTTGAGATTCCGGGTTCCCTTCTTCTATTTTGGAAAAGGGGCTACGTGATGAAGGCGATTCGGCGATCTGCCAAGTTGATATGCTCCCGCCGTGTTAAGTCATACTCTTAGGTTTAGGTCGGCATCCTCTTTTTAAGCATCTCCTTCAGTCGTGATATGAGTTCTTTCCAACCCCAAATCTATTGTTCTAATCTAAACTGTGCAACTCCGCTGAATGATTTTGGCAGTAGCGTTTGTAAAAACTGCCAAAATCCTTTGGTTTATCGTTATCTTTGGGCAGTGGGAAAAGCGGTGCTCCAGATTCCTGCCGATAGCCAGGTATGCGGACGATATGTTGTTAAAGCTCCACAAATTTGGTTAGATACGCAGCCCGGTCTACAGCCCGATTTTCCGACAGTAGAGTTGCCGGATGCTTTATTGCCATACTTGTATCTCTATGCTTATCGGCTGCATATCCCCGAAGTTCATGGTCTGTGTACTGAGAGCGGCGATCGCCCCACTGACGAAATTTTCTTATTAGAAAATGTGCCTTTAGATAAACAGGGGAATCTGTTGCCCGCGATCGCTCAATCGTGGGCACAGGCAACCGCAGCCCGTCAAGTTTATTGGTTATGGCAGTTATTACAACTGTGGAGTCCCTTAGCCGAACAGGGAGTCAGCGCCAGTTTGCTTGCTGCCGATAATATTCGGGTGGAAGGATGGCGGGTGCGCTTGTGTCAGCTTTTTATTGATGAGGCGCTATTTGCAACAGAAGATGAAGCGGCGTTAGAAGTTCCAATGTTAGGGTTAGCCGATCTAGCAAATGTTTGGTTGGGGTGGATAGATCAGGCAAAACCAGAGGTTGCCGAGCCTCTGCAAAAACTCTGCCGAGAAATGCATGAAGAGGGGGCTGAACTGGGAGCGATCGCGGCACAGCTTAACCAACTACTGTTGGAACAAACGGCTCAACTCCCTTTACGGCTGCAAATTTCCAGCGCCACCGATCCAGGACCGCAACAGGGTCACAATGAAGATGCCTGTTACCCCGATGGCACGAAAACAAACGATCAAGTTTTTCCTCGATTGGTAGCAGTGTGCGATGGCATTGGTGGGCACGAAGGCGGCGAAGTTGCCAGCCAGCTTGCGGTTCAATCGCTGAAGCTGCAAATTCAAGCGCTGTTGACGGAAGTTGCAACGGCAGATAGCATTGTGCCTCCTGAAGTTGTCGCCGAGCAAATTGAAGCCATCGTTCGGGTGATGAATGACATGATCTCTGCCCAAAACGATATGCAGGGGCGCGAGGCAAGGCGACGCATGGGCACAACGTTGGTCATGGCGCTGCAATTGCCTCAGCAGGTTTTGCTATCGACCGGGCAGGTTGCAGAAAATAGCCACGAACTCTACCTGGTGAATGTGGGAGATAGCCGCGCCTACTGGCTGACTCCACGCTACTGCCATCAGTTGACCGTGGATGATGATGTGGCTGCAAGAGAAGTTCGGATGGGGCGATCGCTCTATCGAGAAGCATTAAAGCGCCCTGATTCTGGCTCCTTGATTCAAGCTCTTGGCACCCGCGATTCAGAGTTTTTGCGTCCTAGCATTCAACGCTTTTTGCTAGAAGAAGATGGTATTTTATTACTTTGTTCCGATGGACTGAGCGACAACGGCTGGGTTGAGTCTTCCTGGCTAGACATTATGGGTGAGGTTTTCCGGGGCAAAAAACTGTTGAGTGAAGCAGCCCAAGCTTGGGTTGATTTGGCGAATCAAAATAATGGACATGATAATGTCTCTGTCGTGCTATTAGATTGTCACGTTTCTACTCCGCTGCCAGATGTGTCATTTCCTGGAGTTCGTTCTTCATTAAATTCAGACTGGTCAGAATCTTCACGCGGACTTTTACAAGAGGCAGATACGGGTGATGAACGGGGTGATGATCAGATAGGGGCGGGCAAAAAAACAAAAAAATGGCTGTGGATTGGATTGATCTTAGCAACGCTGTTAATTGGGAGTGGCTTTGCAATCTGGTCACAGGTTTATCCGGGCAGTCAACCTCGCCCAGAACAGCTAACCCCAAAGTCATAATCACCTTTATGGTGGTACGCTCTTGTGCAAAGATAAAGAAGCTGTCGCTAAATGGCAGTAGTAATCGCCATGAGCAGCGGCGATCGCGGTTGTTCAGGAATTGTTAAATTATGCTAATTGATACAGAATCTTTTTCAGTAGGCGATCGCGTTCGAGTCGCCGAGCCGATCATTGTTTACCATCATCCAGACCATCGCAGTCAAGAGTTTAATCTGCAAGGGCAAGAAGGCGAGGTCGTTCAAATCGTCAAAGAATATAAAGGGCGACCTGTCAGCGCAAATTTTCCATACCTAGTCAAGTTTGGAGCCAAATTTAAAGCGCATCTGCAAGCGTTTGAACTAGAAAAAGCCTAAGGGTCTAAGCGGTGATGATCAGCTAGTCGCTATTTCAGTGGCAGTCCTAAAAACTCATATAGCTTTGCAAAAAGCAGGGGTTGAAACCCCTGCTTTTTGCAGGTTGAGTGGATATTAGCTTAGTCGTTATCGCCGCAATCCTCGGCAAAACCAGCCCAATAGATTTAGGTCGTTTTGCATATTTTGAACTTCGCGACGGTGCTTACGTGCAGTCGCGTAGTACCACTGGCAATAGCGATCGAATTCCTGACGATGCTGAACTTCTTCATGAAACTCGTGGGTCAGTTGATGCACTTCCAACACTACAAAATCTGGTTCTGGCGGAGTTGGCGCAATCCAGCGTAAATCGTGCGACATAATGACTGGCAATGTAAAAACTTAGCCGTTGTTGAGCAGCCGTTCACCCTTTAGCATCCGCTGGGCTGCATCCAGCAGAGCTTCTTCTAAATATGGCTTGGTAAAATAGCCACTGGCTCCTAAAGTGGCTGCCATTTGACGGTGGCGATCAGCACCCCGCGAGGTTAACATCGCGATCGGTAATTGCTTCAAGTTTGGATCTTTTTGAATTCGGGAAAGCAACTCCAACCCATCCATACGCGGCATCTCAATATCGCAAAAGACTATATCGCAAGGTAACCCTGAGCGCAGTTTCTCCCAAGCTTCTTGACCATCTCGCGCTTGCTCAACTCGATAGCCAATTTTGTTGAAAGTCATGGAGAGCAGTTCGCGAACAGTAATGGAGTCGTCTACGATCAGCACCATGGGTTCTGCCTTCGCAACAGGGGCTTCCACAACGATGCCATCGTCGCTTTGCTCCCAAAGTGAACCACCTGCATCGCGACGAATTCTGCCCATTGAGAGATCAATTAACTCCAGCACGTCGGCGATCGGCATGATACGCCCATCCCCTAAGACCGTTGCACCCGCTACCCCAATTGGCTTAGGAACCGGACCTTCAAGCTGTTTGATGACAATTTCCTGTTCCCCTAAAACTTGATCAACTTGCAGCGCCAAGAGATTACCAGCACTGCGAAGCACTACAACAGAAACGATATCGTCTTCTTGGTTGCCGCCATAGACGTTACCCCGACCCAGATGGCGATTGTAGCCAAGCAGTTCGGCAAGGGGGCGCACTGGCAGAACGGTATCTCGCCAAGCAATAAAGGATTGCCCCTCGGCGTTGGTTTGAAGGCGCTCTTTGGGTAGGTCCAACATATCTTCCACCCCATCCATGGGGAAGGCAATCCGAGCGCGATCGCTAATGCAACAAAGCGCTTTAGAAATACTCAAGGTCAGCGGCAACCGAATCGTAAAAGTGGTGCCTTTTCCGGGTATAGAATCGGTATTAATCACCCCTCGAATCTCACTTAAACTAGTCCGCACCACATCCATGCCCACGCCACGCCCAGAATAATCATCTGCCTGATCTTTGGTGCTAAATCCAGGGTGAAAAAGAATGTCATAAACATCCAATCGTGAAATGCCTCTGGCTTCGGTTTGGCTAATCAATCGTTTTTCAACTGCCTTAGTTTTTACCCGTTCCACGTCAATTCCAGCGCCATCATCCGACACAGAAAGAATGGTTTGGTTTCCTTGGTGAAACGCTCGAATAGTGATACGCCCAGAAGCAGGCTTTCCAGCCGCTTTGCGAACTTCTGGAGACTCAATCCCATGAGTGATTGCATTGTTAACCAGGTGAGTCATTGGATCGTAGAGTTGCTCCAAGATCATCTTGTCGATCAAGGTTTCTCGTCCTTCAATCACCAACTCGGCTTGTTTGCCGACCTTCATCGAAATATCACGAACTGCACGAGGCAGGCGATCGGCGGTTTGGGCAAAAGGCACCATACGAGAACGGGTTAGTCCTTCCTGAAGCTGAGTCGTTACCTGACGGAACATGCGAGTAACCTGTTCCGTTTCGTCAACGATGAACTCAATGTCAGAAGAAGATTCTCGAACTCGCACAATCAACTCAATCATTTCCTGAGAAAGAGAGTGAAAGCCAGTGAATCGATCCATTTCGAGGGGGTCGTATTCTACTTCGTTGGAACGAGCAGTGTTATTTTCGACCGTTTCGCCTCGCCGAAAGTTAGATTGAAACGGTTCAGCCCGGTAGCCTTTGCGACTCGCAAAAAGAGAACTTTCGAGCAGCGATCGCTCATATAAATCCTGCATCCGCTGTCCAACATCGCTCAACTGCTGCACCTGAAACAGCAAATTATCTAGAGATTGACGTAGGCGCTCTTGATCCTGCTCCAAGCTATTTCGGTTGACGACCAGTTCCCCAACCAAGTTGCTGAGGTTGTCTAAATACTTAACTGGCACCCGCATCGTTTGTTCGCTAAATCCACGGGTGGGTCGGTTTGTTCGTCGAGCCTGCGGGGCACTTCCCCGAACAATTTTCATGGATGGAACTCCGCCCAACCTTTCCTCAGTATCCTTCAGCAAGTCATCAAGATCATCAAAATTAGAGCCGTCGATCGCTGACTCATTGATGACTGAGCCAACATCGGAGGTCAATTCAATTTCATCTTCTAACAAAGACTCTAAATCAGAGAAATCATCCAGTGCTTCTAGGGAGCGATCGCCACTGGTTACAATCTCCCCATTCTCAAAAGCGATCGCGCCAGCGGCACCCAGAACAGCGCCGCCGCCCAACAACGCTTCCAATCCATCAAATTCGTTATTTTCAGAAGTGGATGCTTCATCATTAAGCAGACTGTCCAAATCAGCGAAGTCATCCGATGTCGTGGACGCGATCGCGTCATTTGGAGAAGCATCATTTGGAGATGCATCATTTGAAGAAGCATCATTCAGAAACTCATCGTCCAAAAGATCATCGCTATCTAGAAGATTATCTAAATCAGAGAAAGTATCGGTAGGTGATGGCGCAGGATCGGTGAAATCATCCGATGCTAGGAGCAAGATCTCGTCAGTTGGAAGCTCACTACCCGAAAAGTCATTGTCCCCTAAAAGGTCACTTAAATCTGAAAAGGTGTCAGTTGCTAAAGCTGAATTATCTTGAAGTAATTCATCTGTTGTCAGGCTTTCCAGATCTAAAAAGTCGCTTGGAGGGAAATTTAATTCATCCGAACTTAAATCTTCTAGACTCTGCTCCGTTTCTGAAAAATCAGCAAGGTCATCTTCGCCTTGAATATCTTCAAACGAAAGCTCATCTCCTGACCAATCATTCAAATTGTTATCTAAATCTCGCTCCCTTGACAGAGCATTTTCACCGAACAGGTTATCTAAATCATCTAATTCTCCAGTGAAAGGATCTCCCTCTCCCAACAGGTCATCCAAACTGGAACTATTCTCAATGGTTAGAGGTTCGTCGGTGAGAGACAGCTCTTCAAAGGCTAGAAGCGCTCCAGTTGTCAGGTCATCCTGTACTTCAAGTTCTGTAATAATCAATTCATTCTCAAGAACAAGAACTTCCTCAATTTGTCCTTCACTATCTAGAAGAATAATTTCATCAGATTCAAACTCTAAACTCAAAAGCTCGTCATTTGCTGAGTTTGTCAGAGGCTGGTCAAACTGAATAATTTCGTCTATCAGAATAACTTCTTCAGTGAGATTGAGCGAGTCTGCCGAACCTTCAAAAGAATTAGTTTCCCCAAATAAATCATCTAAATCGCTAGAACCATCAAGTTGCTCAGAGAAAAGCTCGTTCGGTAGCCCTAACAAATCTGCTGAATCTTCCTCACTTTCACCAAACAGATCATCCAAATCGTCCGTTTCATCGGTGAGGGTGGTATCTGTTTGGTCAAGCGTTAACTCAAAGAGATCTTCATCTGTAGAAGTTGTCAGAGGTTGATCAAACTGAATAATTTCGTCTATCAGAATAACTTCTTCGGTGATATTGAGCGAGTCTGCCGAACTTTCAAACGAATTAGTTTCTCCAAATAAATCATCTAAATTACTTGGGGCATCGCTAGAACCATCGAGTTGCCCAGAGGAAAACTCGTTCGGTAGCCCTAACAAATCTGCTGAATTTTCCTCAGTCTCACCAAACAGATCATCCAAATCGTCCGTTTCATTGGTGAGGATAGTACCTGTTTGGTCAAGCGTTAACTCAAAGAAATCTTCATCTGTAGAACTTATAGAAAGCTGATCAAACTGAATAATTTCGTCTATCAGAATAACTTCTTCGGTGAGATTGAGCGAGTCTGCCGAACTTTCAAACGAATTAGTTTCTCCAAATAAATCGTCTAAATCGCTTGTGGCATCGCTAGAACCATCAAGTTGCTCAGAGAAAAGCTCGTTTGGTAGCCCTAACAAATCTGCTGAATTTTCCTCAGTCTCACCAAACAGATCATCCAAATCATCCGTTTCATCGGTGAGGGTAGTATCTGTTTGGTCAAGCGTTAACTCAAAGAAATCTTCATCTGTAGAAGCAGTTTCTATCTCTAAGTCAAAATCATCATTCGCTGTAATGTCTGAAATAGCATGAGTAGCCAGAGGTGCGTCGTCGATTTCAGCCTCTTCAATGAGTGCATTATCAAACAGATCAAAATTCAGCGAGTTTTCATCCTCTAGCAGCAATTCAGAGGCTGACTCTTCGGGTAAAAATATATCTTCCGTAGTGCTTAGGAGAGAATCTAGATTTGAGAATTCATTAAAATCTGCCGTGGATAAATCTGAAGTATTGGGAGAAGACTCGACATTATTCTCTGACAGTTCAGATGATAGATCACCAAAAAGATCATCAAGAACTTGGTTGCTGCTTTCTCCAAAACTATCTTCTTCAAGTTCTTCTAGTTGAAGTTCAGGTTCTTCTAGTTGAAGCGATCGCGCTGTTAAATCTAAGGTTTCTTCAGCCTGATCAAAATTGAAATCTTCAAGATCTAGATCAAAATCATTTAGAGAAGGAGCGGAAAGCTGATCTGTGACATCCGCGATCGCTAAATCAGGTGCTTCTTGGGGGTCGCCCCAAGGATCGGGAATGGCTTCTAATGAAACCAGTGGTTCAGGGCTTTCAATCTGTTGTTCAGCAGACGATTGATCGACTTCTAAGTTTGTTTCAATGTCCAGAACAGATTCGTCAGGTAGGCTTTGTAAAAAGGTATCTAGACTATTTTCTTCTAAAGCCAGTTCTTCTAAAGCAAATTCTTCTAAAGAAACGCCTGTGACTTCCGGGGTTTCTAGTTCTCCCCAGGGGTCAGGAATGACAGCAGGCGCAGCCAGATTATTTAGGTCAGCGTCAACCAATTCCAGATCATCGCTGTGAACTTCGCTCAAACCGCGATCGCGGTCATCTGTAGCATCTTGAATCTCTAAATCCAACTCTAAACCGAGATCCGATAGGGGATCGCTATCAGTTAAGTCTTCCTCTAAACTAAGGTCTCCAAAAACATCATCTAAATCGGTAGACAACCGATCAGAGGGGTTAGGGGAGGTGATGGTTAGCAAATCATCAAAATCGTCTGCGTCAATCGGGCTACTTTCGGCAAGAGGGAATGCCAGCGATTCTTGGGCGATTCCCGCAGGGAGTCCTGTGGAAAGATTCGCCAACGTTTCAGGAATCGCGCCATCTGCTGCCAAGCTATCTGAGAAATCATCGCCGAATAGATCATCCAATTCGTCGTCTGAAGTTGTAGAAGAACGAGTTTGAGGCGATTCTTCATCAAACAGGAGGTCAGAAAAGTCACTGGAGGTATCAAAGGCTTGAGCGGTATCGGCAGTCGCAAATGGGTCAGAGTCATCCGTAAGAATTTCTTCTTTTTGCCAGGTCAATCCCAGATCTGGCATTTCTCCTTCAAACAAATCTGCGAGCGTGTTGAGTTCTGCCATGCCCACTTCAGGACCCTGATGAGTGTCGAAGTCGTCATCCGTCAGTTGAGTCGTTAAATCACTGCCTAAATCTAAACCAATCTCTGTCGCTTCTAAACCGCTTAAAGAGAAATCAGTCGAGGAAGAAAGATCTTGATCAAAATTAAGCTCTGTCTCGTTAAAATCGGTCAAATCCACATCCGAAGACTCTGACAAATCCATTTGGTCTACTTCTGCAAGCAAATCTGCAAAATCGACTTGGATCATTGTGTCGGTCAAAGAGTCAGCAGGAAGAAGTTCTTGTAGTTGGTCGCAGGGAATAATGTCTCCAGCGCGACCCGCTATCACCATTTCTTGCGCTTGCTTGATGTCTTTAATCACAATTGGAGCAAGGACACGGTAGCTATTTTCGGAATGCGCGATCGCTTGACGAGCGGTATCAATCAAATGGCACCAAGCAGATAAGCCATACTGTTCGCCCATGCTGACCAAACTGCGACAAATTTCTTGAAGCTGTTGTCGGGTGGCTATCTCTGTATCGGGCTGTTTGAATAATTGCAGCATCTCACGCAGGCGAGAGGGTACATTTCCTTTAAACAATTCTTCGACTGCATTTTCTGAGTGATGAGAGAAGACAAAAGCAGTTGCAGCAACGGGTTCACGGGATGCGGCTGGAGCGTTGGCGGCAAGCTGATGTAAGTGCTGTTCTAGCTCAGTAAAGGTCGGTTCAACGGCTGAAACGATCAGGTTGCCATTTTCTTCAGTCAAGCCAAAGGAGCCTTGGAGTTGCCCAACTAATTCCTGAAGAGCATCAAAGACTTTTAAGAAAAGAGACTCTAACTTTTGATCCACGCGGATGGATGTCTCTTTGAGAATTTTGAAGTAATCTTCTAAGCTATGGGAAACTTGCTGAATACTTCCCAACCCCAGCATGGCAGCCCCTCCTTTGATGGAGTGAGCCGCTCTAAAAACTTCGTTTACTGTCTCTGAATCTTCAATGGTTGCTTGTAGATTCAGCAAACCCTGCTCGATTGTATTGAGGTGGTCTTTCGCCTCCTCAATGAAATAGCCCATGATTCGCTGCTGTTGATCAGGCTGCATGGCAGTACTCCATTCCTTCGGAGAGGGTTGTTGCTAGCAAAACGCATTGCTGTTGGCAATGTAGACAATTGAGGCACTGAGTAAATGCGAGATTTTGCTGAGTAGAATTCTGGCTGAACAGAGTCACCATCCAGGGAAACGAGTCAGAAACGTAATCGTTAATTTCATGATTTTTATGAAACCATGCTCTGGATTGCTTTAATGTACCCGATCTGCTGAGAATTGACATTAATTGAAATCTAGTAAGGAATGAGCGATCGCGTTTGAACACCGTCTTACTTCCGATCCACCGTTTCTACCCGGAATCGTTCCACTGAGGTGAGCAGGTCACGAGCAACGCCTACCAGACTTTGCAGCGATCCAGATACCCGTTGAGCTTCTTGAGATGTTTCTTGAGCGGTTAGTTCTACCGATTGCATCACCTGCGCCACCGCTCTGGATGTTTCAGTTTGTTCGACCGTATCGGAGGTAATCGATCGCACCAGTACGTCAATCCGATTCGATACGGTAATAATATCCTCTAGCGATCGCTTCGCCTGTTCTGCCAGCTTCGTCCCCTCAATTACCTGTTGAGTTCCTTCCTCCATCGCGGTCATGACCGATCCCGTTTCACCTTGAATTTGGAGAACGATTTGTTCAATTTCCTTCGATGCCTTGGCTGCGCGATCGGCTAACTGTCGCACTTCATCTGCCACAATCGCGAAACCGCGACCTGCCTCTCCAGCGCGAGCCGCCTCAATACTCGCGTTGAGCGCTAGCAAATTCGTTCGCGAGGCAATTTGTGAAATCAGCGCAACGATTTTAGAAATTTCTTGAGACGATTCTGCAAGCCGTTTCACCTTGCGGGTCGTTTCTGCCACCGTTTCCCGAATTTGCAAAATTCCCGCTACAGTGCGCTCTACCGCTTCTCCACCCCTTAGTGCGGTTTCTGAAGCTGACCGCGCCACTTGTTCCGCTTCACGGGCACTTTCTGCCACACGTTGAATGGATTCGGTCATCACCTGCACGGAATTCAGAGTAACCGCTAACTCTTCCGCCTGCCTTAACGCATCTGAAGATAAACTGCGGGCAAACATTTCGTTGTCAGTTGAGCCTTTACTAACCTGTCGTGCTGCCACTTTCACCTGCTGCACAATTTCCCGTAGGTTTTGAATAGTCAGGTTAAAGGAGTCGGCAACTGCACCCAACACGTCGGCAGTTACTTCTGCTTGCACGGTCAAATCGCCTCTTGCCGCGCCTTCTACGTCATCTAGCAGGCGAATGACTTGGCGCTGCAAATCTTCTTTGGCTTGTTCTTGTTCTTCCGCTTTTCGTTGGGCTTCACTGGTGGTCGTCAAAATCACTCGTGACATCTGGTTAAAACCGGTCGCCAGTTCCCCAAATTCATCTTCGGCGTAAACGGTGGCACGGGCATTTAAATTGCCCTGAGAAACAGAATTGAACTGGGCTTGCAAGTCATCCGTGGAACGTTTCATTTGTTTGGCTGCAACTTGCCCTAAAACAAATGTTGCGGCAGTGCTAGCAATTCCAGCGGCTCCGGTCATCAGCCAGCCCGTATTTCGGAGTTGAGAAACCACAGCGGGATTTTCTTGAGAGAAGCTAGAGGCAGTGTAGTTTACGCCAGCAACGCCAATCGCAGAACAGATTCCAGCCGCTAGGGCAATAATCAAATGTTTGGTCGCAATGGAGGCATTGTCTAGGGGAGCAAGGATTCCTTGTTCAACAGTCACCGCTGGCTCAAGATTTTGTGAATCTAGCTGGGTAAAGGCTGGAACCTGATCGGTGCTGCTGGTCAGGTTGAAAACTTCGTCATCGTTGACAAAGGAGCGATCGCTAGGTGAGGTAAAATCCATAGCTGAATCTTGTGGATCTACAGCAGAAGGCATCCCAAAGTCAGCCCCAACCGCTGGACGGGTGAACCCGGCTGAATTTTCTGATAAATCGAAATCAGATAGATTGCCCAAATCATCAAATTCATCGAATTCATCCAAAAAATCGATGTTACTTTGACCCGTCGATCCGATGGAATCATTCAACGAATTGCTATAAGAATCACTAGCGGAATTGCCCATTCTGTAGTCAGCATTCATCGGCACTGATTCATCAGTTCGATTAAATGAAGCTTCTTCATCGTCGTAAGCGTTAGCAGATCCCATAAACAAAGTGTCATCTTCACCCACCGGATGGGGTAGACCGCCACGAATGCTACCAGGCGCTTCAGCAGGGCGATCGCTCAACCCTCCACCCGATAATGGCGGGGAATAGGGAGCATCCTCTGGCAGATCTAAGGGAACAAACGCATCGTTAAACTCATCAAAAGTTGGGGAAAAATCATGCTGGTCAGTGAAAGCGTCTAGCTCGTAATCATCGCTAGGCATATCGGTAGGAGCCGTGAACGCATCTAGATTCGTTGTGGCTGCGTTTAGACTATGCCCAGAATTATTCGCTCCCACAGCAAACGGATCAGAAAATGTAGGCGTAGATTCATCCGCACTAGCGAAGCTTTCTTCTCCGAAGGGATTATCAAACTGCATACCGCTGTTTGATCGGGGATCTGCTTGAGCGCCCAAGCGATCGTTGTCAAAAGCATCATCAAAAGCGGCAAAGTCTATATCATCTATCAGGATATCATCATCTGTCAGGCTATCAAATGAGTCAGGCGCGGGGGAATCTTGTAGATTTGTAGGGGCGTTGAAGGAGCCAACAAACCCTTCATCATCCAAAGCATCGTGAAAGGTCGGATCAGCGCTAACGTTGAAATCATCAGAATTCTGTGGTGAGCTACCCCTTTGCTCACCCAAATGTTCCAAGCCCTGGTTTGCATAATTGGTGAAATCGGGATCGTCAGTCAATTGCAGCACCGACTCATATTGCTCTTTGGCAACGTCGTATTGCTGCAACCCGTAGCAGTAAATGTGCCCTCGCAGCAAGCTGGCGCTTGGATCATCTGGGAAGTCTTGAATTAAACGATCAACGATTTGAGCAGCGTCGTCATAGCTGCCGTTCATGTAGGCAAGTTGAGCTCGTTGATATTCTTGTGCGTACTCAGTCGCTGTTCCCATATGCCTTCTCCCAGTTGATTGTTGAGTACGGTAACCTCGGCTTCCCAGCGTGATGGCTCAGAATGAAACGAATAGCATCTATACTATCCTCGATTGGTAAGACCGAACCTCCAATTTCACGATGTTGTTTTGCCATGACGCGATCGCCTGCTTATGCTGCCCACCGTGCTGACCGTAAAATTGCGATCTGGTCGAGCAACCGAAGATATTTAGTAGCTAGATTATCTAGAATCCATTCGCCTCGCAAAAATGGAGCAACACTATCAGGGACATTTTGAGGCATTTGCACCTCTTCCAAATCAAGCCATTCCATGCCAACGATCCGATCTACTGCTAGCCCTAGCATTAAATCTTGATCTTCCACCGCAATCACAGATACTTCTGGTCTGTCGGTATTGAGTGGCACGGAATCTCCGAGGAATTGCCCTAAATCGGCGACCCAAACCACCCGACCCCGCACATTTAGCGTACCCAACAGCAACGGTGAAACGTTCGGAATTGGAGTAATTCGATCAGGGGGAGGAGAAAGAACTTCTTTAATGCCAGTGGCAGGCAGAGCAAATTCAGTTCCTGAAGAGACGTAAAACCGGAGATGCAGTTCACCTTCAGGACTTTCAAGCTCCTGAAATTCGGGTGCTTGATCGTGTCCTCTGCCCGTTAAAAAGTCTGGAATTCCTACCATTTGCTCATCCCCTATCCTCGTAATAATTGCTTAACAGTTCCAACCAGTTCGGTGGGTTGAAATGGTTTGGCAATGTATGCATCGGCTCCTTGCTTCATGCCCCAGTAGCGATCGAATTCTTCTCCTTTTGAAGAACACATGACTACAGGAACATTCTGGGTTTTAGGATCAGCCTTGAGGCGACGGCACACTTCATACCCGTTCATACGCGGCATGACAATATCTAGAACAACCAAGTCGGGGCAACTCCCTTCAATTTGCTCTAGTGCTTCCACGCCATCGGTGGCGACTGCAACATCGAGACCGCTTCCTTTAAGGAGGTCTTTGATCATTTCCCGTTGAGTGACGCTGTCTTCGACAACCAGAACTATACTCATGCTTTCTACCTGCTTGCCGATTTGAAGGTGAGCGGAAACGAATCGCCGCTTACCTTAACTGCTACTAACTAAAGTACCCCCATTCATCAAGTTAAGTGGCGTTGAGAAGATGGAAGTTATTTTGTTCTTTCAAGTTGTACTCCATCTTTGGGGTTTTCTGTTGATTGAGTTGACGATTGTTGACCTTCAGCATAGCCTGAACCGATGTAGCTCTCGACTAACATTAATAACTCACTTTCGCCAAATGGCTTCGTTAAATAATCGGTGGCTCCAATTAATTTTGCTCTGACGCGATCGATGAATCCATCTTTGCCCGTGAGCATGATAATGGGTGTTTGGCGAAACAGGGTGGAGGTCCGCAACATTGCACACACTTCATAGCCGTCTAACTCAGGCATGGTGATGTCGCACAGAATCAGGTCGGGAATGATTTTAAAAACGCTGCTCAACGCTTCGAGTGGGTCACCGATCGCGATCGCCTCATAACCCTGCTGAGTCAGAATGTGCTTCACCGTTTCCCGCACGGTCACTCCATCATCAATACAAACGATTTTAGGCGATCGCGCTTTAGAGTGTGGGTATTCGTTTGATCGCCGCGTCAACTCATTCGCCTTGCGGACATTTTGAACCGCAACCTCCGGACTGGTCAGTTGAATAATACCCTGCTGAATATAGGGATAAATTGCTTGAGCAACCGTCAAAACATCACGGTTAAGGTGTCTGCCAATCTGCCGCAGAGTGGTTTTTCCATCCGCAAACTTAGAGAGTTTGTTAAATGTGCGGTTGGATAGCGCATCGTGCAAAACGCCGATATTTGTAATTATGGGACATTGCTCAGTGGAATAGATATAGGGGTAAAACTGTTTCCACCGTTGCACCTGTTTCATTGTGTGGGTCAACAAGGGTGATATTTCTAGGGTGGTGAGCTGGGGAGATAAGGGCTGCCCAATTTCAAATATAAAGGTGCCGTGGTGCAGGCTTAATAAATCAAATAAGGTTTCGCGGATCATGCTCTGAATAATGCTGCGACCTTGGGCAGGAGTCAGAGTATGATTTTCCATCAGTGCCCAAAGATAGCTATATTCAGGCGCATTGGCAGTGGCGATCGCCCCTTTCATCAGGGGATCTAGCGCTTTTTCTGCCCCGTAACGCTGAAGGTAATCCCGTAGGCGCAACAATCGAGCATCGGGATCAGCCGCGTAAATGATTTGCCCATTTAAAAAGAACACAAACCAAAATTGTTCACTGGAAGCGGCATTTTGATTCCCCATCGTCTGAGGCATCTCCGGATCTACCACAGCAAATTGAGCGGGGTAGGCTTCTACGAAAAGTTCTCCGGTTCGTTGCCCCAATTCAATCAGTTGCAGAATACTGCGAATATCAATTTCACTGAGTTTGCCCTGCATGAATGTTTGGCTATTTTCTTAAAAGGTTTACCTAGAAACAGATAAGTAGAGCGATCGCTCCTTAACCTGTTACATTTCTTTAGCAAATCTAACAAGCGATGTTAAGTTAGAGGGCAAAAGCTGAAAGATTAACCATCAATTATCCCCTGAATGACATCTACTAGGTTTGATCACTAAGTTCTGCTAAATCATGGCAGATTGCTCTCGAATCATCCATGATTTATCCATGCCATTCAGCTTGTACCTGTTAGGGTATTATCTTTGTTCAGGCACAAATTGCTTAAGCACAAAATGTCATCATATTGCCATAATTCTCCAGCCGATAATGTTTTCTGGGTTTCCACCAAATTAGTCAAATAAATCTTGATTGAGTGTGCATTGATATTTTCAAGATATTGTCGTCTGATGCAAGTGAGTATTTAGTCTTCTTGATACGCCAAACACTGGGCTAAGCAAGATAGTTTAGTAAGGCAATCTTGTTCTATGGTTTGTTACTCCAGACAGGTCACCCGAATGAATTTGCGTCATCATGCTTTAAAGCCATATCACTTGCTGCGTTTGACTAATGGATTTCAGGCTTTGGCGATCGCCACGACCCAAAAAGCGGTGGGGATGCTTTTATGGATAGATGGGTTTGCCAACTTAGCAAGTTTAGCGAGTCAATAGACTGATGAAGCAATTTGTGAATTAGGCTTAGTTTAGCGAGTTTAGCTAGCGCATTTGTTCGGTTTAGTTGGCAAAGACAAAGAAGGGGATTATTGGCGTGCTGTATCTAGCAGAAGTACAAAAGAAAAGCGGTGGGTTGCTAGGTGGTGGTGGTAAAGCCGAACTTAGACTGCTTGCCTGTCAGCGATCAGAGCAGAACTGGTCGTCAGTTTCTGGAGATGAAGTGATTCCGTCGGATGAAGCGAACAGCTATGGATCGGGTGCCTTGGTGCTAGTCGATCTGTCAGCCAATCGGCAAGTGCAGCGGCTCCAAGAAGCCAGTCGCCCTTTAGTTAGCATCTTGCAAAACTTCTCTCGCTTGCAGGAAAAGTTTAAAACTCAAGAAGAAGAGATCGAGCAGTGGAAGCAATCGCTGACCTATCAAAGTCAAGAGCTAAACCGTCGGGAAATGGAGATGGAAGCCCGTCGGGAGCAGCTTCAGCAAATGGAAGAAGACTTTGAGCAGATGGAGCAGCAGCGCCAAGAAATTACTGCTTCGCAAGAAGAAATTAACCAGCAAAAAGAAGCCTATGACCGCACTCGCCAGGAATTAGAAGGTGCTTGGGATCATCTCCGGGGTGAGACGCGCCGTATGGAGGAACAACAGGCAACGATGCAGCAATCTGCGGTGCTAGATGACGATAAGGCGCGGACGCTGCATGAAGTGCTAAATCGGTTAACAGGGGTATCTCCAGTAGAACCCGTGCGAGAGTCGCTGAATGCCTCATTTGAAATTTTATCTCAGCATCAAGAGCGGCTAAACCAATATTGGCAAACTTTAGAGCAGCAGCGATCGCAGATTGGTCAAAGCACTCATGAAATTGAACAGCAGGCGCAAAACATTCGCGATCGCTGGCAGGAATGGCATCAGGCTCAAACCGCTTTAGAGCAAGCCAAAGCAGAATTAAAAGCCCAGCAGACTGCTCTAATTGGCAAGCAAGATTATGCAAGACTGCTTTCTAGTCAGCTTCAAAGCCATGATGAACTGCATCAGCAAGTCTATCGATTGGCAGCAACCTCTGACCGCGTGAAGATTGGATTTCACGTGGATGTGGAAGCATTGGAAAAAATGCAAATGGATGACCTGCAAAAGGTAGTTCAAGACCTGGAAAATGAACTGTTGAAACTTTCAAGCTTTGTGGAAAGCCAAGAAGAAGAACTGCGATCGAAACAACAAGAAATTGACGACATCAAAGCCAAAGTTGATGCCGCAAATGAGTACGATCGCCTCAATTTAGAAAATGAGATGTCGGACGAACAAGATGGTTATCAGATGCTGTATGAAACGTTGGTTGGGCAGCGTCGCAGTCTGCAAGAGCGGAAAGCTTTTCTCAACCAACACCAGTCAATTCTTCGCCGCCGCCAAGGAATCGCCGACCCAGAGGACAGTGCGAACGTGATTGATCTGGAGCCAATCTTGACTCAAATTGATGCCCAACGCCAGCAGCAAGCCGATGAGCTACAGGCACTCGAAACTCAGATTACGCAAATACAAGCGGCAATTCAGCAGACGGAAAATATTGTAAACAACCAAGTCACTGATCAAGACGCTAAACGCACTGAGTTAAAGCGGCTGGAAGATGAACTCCTAAACCGCCGCAAAGCTGATTCTGAAGTAATCGGTAAAGTTGCAACCTATCAAGAAATGCTTCAGCCCGTGCAGGATACGACCGATGGAATGCGCCAAAAACTGGAGGCGATCGCGGGCAGTATGGCACAAGGGCAAGAAGCCGCCGATTCTCAACAGCAGGCAATTACCGAAATTCGCCAAGTGATTAGCAGCTTGACTAATCCGTAGAGTTAGCACCCCGCAGCCAGATCCAATCTCCTTCCACTTGGGCGATCGCGCCTCCTGGAAATGGATCAGTTTGCGATCGATTGGCGGCTGAAATCAGCCCAACTAATTTTTCAATCTGTTCAAAATTCGGGGCTTCAGGCAAACTCTGATGCAAGAGTTGGCGAACTGCACGACGTTGTAACGCGATCGGTGCCGCTTGTAAGATTCGTCGATTAAACCTGAAGGATTGCTTCTCAGCCGCCCACTCTGATTGTTCAAGCAAATGACTCGTTTCAGCTTCTAGGTATTCCACCTCCGCTTGCAGCAATTCTGCGGTCTGGTTTAGCGCCTGCTCCACTTGAGGATTAAAGTGCGCTTGCAGATAGGGAATTAGTTCTAAGCGAATGCGGTTTCGGGCAAACTCTAGGCTTTGGTTGGTGCTGTCTTCCCAAATAGTCAGTCCCATTTCTTGGCAAAACTGGGCAGTTTGGGCGCGGGTTACGCTTAGAAGGGGACGAACTAGCTGAAGATTCGCAGTCAGCGATCGCGTCCAGGTCAAAGCCTGCAAGCCATCTGCACCACTGCCGCGCATCAGGTTGTAGAGCAATGTTTCGGCGCGATCGCTAGCCGTGTGCCCCGTAACAATGGTGTCGTAGTCCTGCTGCTGAGCAATTTGGATTAAGCTGTGGTAGCGCCATTCACGAGCCGCTGCTTCACTCGATAGAACTACTTCAGCCATTTGCTCAAAGTATTCAATCTGCCACTGATGCGCCAAGTTTTGCACAAACACAGCATTCGCTGCTGAATCTGGTCGCCAGCGATGATCACAATGGGCGATCGCCAGTTCCCAGCCCCATTTTGGCTGCAAATCTAGCAGCAGCTTTGCCAGACAAAGGGAATCTTGCCCACCGGAAACCGCCACTAAAACTCGCGATCCCCGCTGTAACAAAAGTCTTTTTTTGAGGCTTTGATGCAAATGAGCGTGCAGAACTGTCCAGGTCGGAAGAGAATTTTCTGCGACGAAATTACTCATTTAAAAGGAGCTAGGGGCTAGTAATCATCATCGGGGCTACCGTAAAAGTCTTCCAGATTTGGTTCCGATCGCCCTGATTGATATACATCATCCCGATCAAGTCGCGGGGGAGCATCAGAGCGAGGCTCTAACTTTCCTAGTCGGCGGGGCTGTTCATTCATGCGTCGTTCAGGCAGCCGCGCTTTGGGACTATCCGGCGAAAATTCTAGCCGAATGCGAACTCGACCGCGCTGCCAGCCTTGACCGCTAAACCGCAGGGCTTGACATTCTAAGCCGTCGTTAAACCAGCCTTCGTTTTCTTCAACCCAATCGTCTTCGCGATCGCTAATTGCTTGAGCCAACGCATCTAAAAATTCGCCAACTTTAAAGGTCGGGTTTGCCATCAGCACCCGACCCAAGCTAACAAACAGCACTTCATCATTATCCAAGGGTTGAAACTCATCCATTTTAGAAAAACCAACCGTAGCTATGCAGCCCTTTACCCAACAAATTTACGCCCAAGTAGCAGACCCAAACAACTAGGAACCCTGCTGCTGCCAGCAATGCCGGACGGCGACCTTGCCATCCTTTGGTAATTCGAGCGTGCAAATAGGCGGCAAACACTAACCAAGTAATCAGCGCCCAAGTTTCCTTTGGGTCCCAACTCCAGTAGGAACCCCACGCTTCGTTTGCCCACACCGCCCCAGCGATGATGCCAATGGTGATCAGCGGAAACCCCAGCCCAATCATGCGATAGCTAATGTTGTCTAAGGTATCTGCCAAACTGAGGCGCTGAGGCGAAAGAGTGACCGCGATCGCGGGAGGCGACATTACAGCAACAGAGCCATTGTTAGAAAATGCAGCGGTCATTTCCGATCCCAAGCTTTCGCTGAGGGGTTCACCCGCTTTTCGCAGTTGATATTTGCGATCGCGGTAGCTGCCCGTGCCTACGGAACTCCCCTTTAGCTCGACTGCCTGCCCACGGGTGACAACCAAAAACGCGATCGACAGCAGCGCACCCACCATCAAGGTGGCATAGCTCAACATCATCACACTGACGTGCATCATCAGCCAGTTAGATTTGAGCGCTGGCACCAATGGAGCAGAGGCTTGCATCTCCGTGGGCAACGTCAACGTGGCAAAAGCAGCAATGCCCATCGAAATCGGCGCGGTCACCACACCCACTAAGCGATTGCGGCTCATGCGCTCTGCCACAAAGTGCATTGTGGTAATGCCCCAAGTCAAGAAAAACAGGGATTCATAAAGGTTGCTCAGGGGAAAATATCCGGCTTCTAGCCAGCGTGCGCCCAAGAGTGCCGCCATGCAAAGATTGGCGATCGCCATTCCCGTAGTACCTGCGATCTCGAAATAGGGCAGGTTCGGAAATGCTGCCCCAACCCAATAAACCAACATTGTAATAAATAGCACTGCGAAGGAAGCATTGTCTAAAACGCCTTGCAGTTTAACCAAATCCATTTCGTGTTCCCCACAAAAATCTTAAAGCGGATCGTTCTTATCTCTCTATCCTACGATGCTGACTGCCATACGGACAGGGTTAGATGATTCTGACCTGTTTATTGCGGTGGCGGCACAACCGGAGTCGGGCTTGGCGATATCGGCGGAACTATGGGACTAGGCAGCGGTTTCGGATTTCCCGCTTTTTGCAGACCCACAAACACATCGTAGCGAGTGGTGCGATCGCCGCTTACCGCCGCCGTAACACCCAGCGATCGCACGGCTGCAACCAGTTCTCGGTTTCCAGGCGGCAGTTGCAAAATAGGGAACTTTTTGGCGTTAATTGCCTCATTCACATTCAGATAAAAATGCCCATTGTTGGGGTTTAGCTCAGCGGGGATCGCTTTTTTGAATGCGTCGCTGTCGGCTAAAGGCTTACCAGGGCGCGGCACAATGGCACTGGCGATCGGTGCGCCTAGTGAAAGAAAGGTGATGTCTCCATCCAACCAGCCGCGATTGATTACGGCTCCGCTTTGGGGCACTGTCCAAGCAGTCACAGGCTTGCCCGCAACATCAGTTTCCGCAACCTTAAATTTATAGCGCTCCACCATGGCATCATCTAGCTTCTTCAAAGTGGCTTCAGCCGCACGGCGATCGCTGGCTTTCGTCATAATCAACAAGCTAAATGGCAGACTGGCAGAAGCCCCCGCAGGTGCAGCCGCAAGGGCGATCGCAAACTCCCCATCCATCCAAGGTAAAAAGTCCTGCTCCCAATCCATGCCGACCGTAGATTTGATCCCCGACCGAATCACCTCTGGATTGATCGGCGTGACTGGATTTGCCGCTGCGCCTTGACTATAATCCTGCCAAAACTTCTTCAAATTGCCGCCCGATGCCATCACAATCGTGTCGGCAGGTAGCAGACTTGGCATGACGGATGCGGTGTTTTTGCCGTCAAACTTGCGAGTGCTGTCGGGTTTCAACCAAGACACGCTTTTTAGCTGGATGCCCTCTGGTTCCAACGTCGCAGTAGCCGCAACCCCTTGATTTTGCTGAAGTTGCTCCAAGTTTTGCGGAGAGAGCGATCGCCCCGTATTTGCCGCCGTCACTGCTGCCGCCGCTGGCAGGTTTACATACAGTTTGCCAAATGTCTGAGGCACTTTGACTTGACCCAACGCCTGGTTATAGCCCGGAGTTTTTGCCAAAGATGCTTCCCCTTTATACGCATCGATCGCCCGATCAGTGGCTTTAGGATCGTTCGTGACTAAAAGATATTTGCCATCGATCGCCGTTGCCGAAAATGCCTGCGCCGTTCCCTGGGTTTCCTTAACTTCAAAGCCTTTGTAGGTACGATTGATTAGCTTGCCGCCTTGAGGGCGTGGTTGCTCTAAAATCTGCTTTGCCTTCAGCGGGTCGCGAATCGGCAATACCACGACAATCGACTGCTGATTGGGCGGAATCGCAGGAGAAGTTACGGGAGCTTTCGGACCCAAAAACGCCACGGTGACTTCTCCACCGACCCACGGCTGAATATCTTTCTGGTAGTCAAATCCGTTTGCAGTCAGAACGCGATCGCGAGCCTCTGCCAAACTTTTATCAAACGCCGCCTGACTTTGAACCGTGCCAAACTCGCGCAATTTTTGCCATTGCCCCGGCTCGGTGGTCACCGAAATGGCAATCAGGGCATCTTGCGGAATCACCTCCGCACCCACCGGTAGATCTTCCGGTGCGGCTTTGGGCTGGGATAAGTACCAATACGCCCCACCGCCACCAGCGATCAGCAATGCAGCGGTTCCAGCCGTTAGCAGAAGAGGAGACTTTGTTTTCTGGGCAACCATGAGTGTTTCACTAAGCTCAACGGGCAATGTCCCTGCCACTTTAGCAAAACTCAGGGCGATCGACCGATGAATTTGCCATCTAGGGACTGCGGAGCGATCGCCCATCATATTCCCCGCGATCGCCCTACAAACGCGATCGTCCACCATAATTTCCGTAAGGGCGAAGCATTCGGTCGGAAATTGTGTGGTTTACAGGGATTGTTGCCCGAATGCTTCGCCCCTACCAGACCCCGCGATCGCCCAACCCGCGATCGCTTTACTACTTTGATGGATTGTCAGGGTGTAATTGGTCAATTTCCCAAGCCAACGGATTGGTTTTGACGTATTCCCGAATCCTTTGTAGGGCTTCTTCATCTCGAATAATGCGATCGTGATAATTGCGTTGCCAAACGGGTATACCCGGTGTGTGGCGAACATAGTTAATTTGCCGTGTTGAAATGGATTTATAGTTTTGCACGATCGCCCCAATCGATCCCGATTGTGTGCCACAAAACTGTAGGGGCGAAGCATTCGGGCAAGCATCTTCAGCAATTTCACAAGTCTTGTTACCGAATGCTTCGCCCTTACCGAATGCTTCGCCCTCACCCAGGGTATCGGTCAGAACCAAAATTCCATGCAGATGGTTTGGCATCACGACCCATGCATCTAACAACACGTTTGCAAAATGGATAGGAATCCGTTGCCAGCAAGATTGAATAATCTGCCCATATTGATTCAACTTCATCACACCATCAACAATATCTCCAAATAAATGCTGCCGCTGATAGGTGCAGATTGTGATGAAATAGGCACCAGGACTGGAATAATCGTATTCTTTCAACCGAATGGAACGGCGATGATGTTTGTTGGGGTCGTATTTCATGGAGGTATCGCGATCGCGCCATCCCTAAAATTCCCAAATTCCAACCGCGATCGCCCCACAAACCCCGATCGTCCACCATATTTCCGTAAGGGCGAAGCATTCGGTCGGAAATTGTGTGGTTTATAGGGATTGTTGCCCGAATGCTTCGCCCCTACCCAAACCCCGCGATCGCCCATCATATTCCCGCGATCGCCCATCATATCCCTACATTCACCGCTGAATCTCTGACATTCACCGCTGACTCTGCAAAGTTCACCGTCGAGTCTTTGATACTCACCGCTGAATTCCTGGTATTCCTGGGTGAACCTCTGGCGATCGCCGCCGCACCTTCAACACTCAACAACGAATGTCTAGCATTCAGGGTCGAATCTCTGATCGTCACCGCCGACTCTCTGAGCTTGAACGGTGCCGATCAAAGCATCAGCGCCGAGTCTGGGAACATCAACCCGGTTTTGATTCAGAAGCCGCAGGTCTCCTCCATCGTCCGCTATTTCCCCCAACATCCCGGCTCAGACCTTTGACTGCTTGGGGATATGGTCGCAGAGAGATCGATCCGGCGACATTTCCCTACATTGTGCTCTGCCATTTCGAGCCGTTACTTGAACCATCGAGACAAGATTCATATGGCAAAAGTCGAACAGTGTTGTCAGGAGGTTCGTCAAGTTGCGAGTATGCTTTACAACCAGGGCACTGAGCCAAGTCGCAGCCATGTCACACAACATATCAGAAAGCCAGCCTACTTCCGAGACCCGACAGTTGCTGCTGCTCTGACTGCCGTTCAGCAAGAACTGGGCTTGTAGTAAGTTTAGACCGAAAATAACTGTAACCATAAGTTGTCTTAAGGATTTTGTAACCATAAGTTGTCCAATTCGGACAACTTATGGTTACAGTCACACCTTCCAGGGCAACCGATAAAAATAGTGAAATGCGGATGAAAGGACTTGAACCTTCACTTCGTGAGAAACTAGAACCTAAATCTAGCGCGTCTACCAATTCCGCCACATCCGCATGCGTTGCTTGCCTATGATAGCAAATCGAGGCTTCAGTGAAAAATCAAAATTCAAAAATCGAGCCAAATAGAAGAATCTCAATCCCTCACATCAAGAATTTAATTTTGATAACGTTGCCAGTTCTTCATGGTTTGTTACACAATGGGGTGAACTGTATCTGAAAAAGTGCCAGGTATGTTTGGTGGCTTCACTGCAAAACCGGGTGGTGACTTTGGAGAGCGAATGCTCAACACCGTTGCCAGCCAATCGATTCGACACCTATTTACTGAAAGTGAATCAGTGGAGGTGGTGATTCGTTGCAATCCTTCTAGCAAGCTGCTTCAAGGAAGTATCGATAACTTCCGCATGGAGGGGCGGAATGTCGTAATTCGGCGAGATTTTCAAGTTGAGGAGATGTCGTTTGAAACTGATGCTGTTTCCATCGATTTTGGGTCTGTGTTGTCGGGCAATATTCGGCTGCGTCAGCCCACCCAAGCTGTGGCTCAAGTGACGCTCACCGAAGCTGGGATTAACCACGCTTTTACCGCAGAACTGGTTAGAAAACACCAGGAAAACCTGACCAATCCTGAGTTAATGCAACTATCTGGCGGTGAACCCGTTTCTTTTACCGATGTAAATGTTCAGCTTTTACCAGAGAATCGGCTGATGATTTTTGCCAAAGCTGCGTTACCCAATGGCACTGTGCCGATTAGCCTCAGCGCTACTTTAGACGTGGAACGTCGTCGCAAGCTGCTGTTCCAAAATCCTCAGTTCGAGCCAGAAGTAGTGCCGGAAGCGATGCGGGGCGTTTCTGAGGTTTTAACCAAAGCATTTGCCGAAATCCTGAATGGCATGGTGGATTTGGATCGATTCGATTTAGATGGCGTGATGATGCGGATCAATCGCCTGGAAACAAAGGGTAAACAGCTTATTTTTAGTGGATATGCTCAGATTGAGCGTTTTCCAAAAGGGACTAAAACAACTTGATTAGAGGCGCGATCGCGCCTTTTATCTTTATCTCTCAGAGTGAGAAATCTGAGAAAATCTAGGCATAATCTACAAATCATGCTGATTTTGCTGACCACAGCATGATCAGAACTATGGGTGCTGCTTGGTAATTTGCGATTGACCCAAAAATAATGTCTGAAACGCTGCTGAATCATCGCTATAGATTGCTGCGTGTGCTGGGAAGCGGCGGTTTTGGGCGCACGTATGTGGCTGAAGATATTCAGCAGGTAGGAAAGCCCAAGTGCGTGATCAAGCAACTTAAGCCTGCTAGCCAAGATCCAGTGTTTCTGGAGATTGCCCGGAGGCTATTTTTTAATGAGGTGGAAATTCTTAGAAAACTAGGCGGACACGATCGCATTCCGGCTTTACTGCAAGACTTTGAGGAAGACCATCAGTTTTATCTGGTGCAGGAATATGTCGAAGGGCAACCGCTGAGCGACGAACTGGCAGACCTAAAGCAGTTGGAGGAATCTGAAGTCGTTGCGCTGCTGCGAGATGTGCTAGAAATTTTGGAATTTGTTCACCAGAACAACATTGTTCATCGCGACATCAAACCTAGTAACTTAATGCGACGGCAACGCGATCGCCGCATTGTGCTGATTGACTTTGGCGCAGTCAAGGAAATGCAAACTCAACTGCTACAAATACCTGGGCAGACTAACCTAACCGTGGGCATTGCCACTCAGGGCTATGGTCCTACTGAGCAATTGGCTGGCAAACCCCGATACAACAGCGATATTTACGCTTTAGGCATCACTGCAATTCAAGCACTCACAGGCTTGCACCCGTCTCAGTTCCCGACTCATCCCACTACGGGAGAAGTCATCTGGCGCGATCGCGCCGTGGTGACCCCTTGGCTTGCCCGGATTCTCAATCAAATGGTGCGCTATCACTTTAATCAACGCTTTCAGTCAGCGACGGAGGTGTTGCACGCCATTGATCAAACCGCTTTGTCAGATCCAACCATTGGTAACGATGAAACACTCTTGCCACCCATGCAAATAGATGATTCAGGAACGGCTGGGTCGATGTCTGAAGTCACCTACATTCCCGCAAAACCCCGCCATCGTCGAGCGATCGCTGTTGTAATTGGCACGGTCAGTATGGTCGCGATCGGCATTGTGGCTGGCGCAAGAAGCCTAGGCTGGTTACAACCCATAGAAATTGCTGCCTATGACTGGAAGATGCGAAGTAGACCGGAGCCTGAACCCGATCCGCGTTTGCTGGTTGTGGGAATTACTGAAGCTGATATTCAGGCGCAAAAGCGGTTTCCACTGTCTGATCAGGCGATCGCCACCGCAATCACCCAACTTCAGCGCCATCAACCGCGAGCCATTGGGTTAGATATTTTTCGAGATATTCCCCAAGCACCGGGGCGATCGCAACTGCTGGCTGCTCTGAAAGCGCCCAACATTGTGGCGATTAATAATCTTGATACCCCGATTACTCCGGCACCGCCCGGTGTGCCTAGCGATCGCGTGGGGTTTAATGATGTGTTGCTAGATGCCGATAGCGTGGTGCGGCGCAATTTGATGTTTGCCGATTTGAATAACACCCCGTTTCAGTCCTTTTCATTGCGATTAGCGCAAATGTATTTGGCAAAAGAGGGCATTCGGTTACAGCCCAGCCCTGGCGATCGCGCCATTGCCCAGTTAGGCACCGTTGCATTTCCTCCTCTTGGCAAAAAATCAGGTGGCTATCAAGATCTAGATGATCGAGGCTATCAGGTGATGCTAAATTATCGCGGACGGAAAATTGCTCAGCAGGTGAGTCTTAGCCAGGTGTTAAAGGGGCAAGTATCGCCGGAGCAAATTAAAGATCGAGTGGTGCTGATTGGCACGACCGCTGCCAATGCTAAAGACCTATTTTTAAGCCCTTTCAGCCTGACTGAAAAAGAAAATTCTCGGCTTCCAGGGGTGTTAATCCACGCTCACATGGTCAGCCAGTTTTTAAATGCTGGACTGGATGGAAAACCGCCGATTTGGTATTGGTCAAACGAGCTTGAAATTATCTGGATTGGGGGCTGGGCAGTTTTAGCAGGAGCGATCGCTTGGTTTGCGGTGCGTCGTCCTGTTTGGGTGCTAATGGCTGAAGCTGGACTGATTGCGATCGTAGTAATCATCGGCATGGGCGTGTTTAATCATCAAGGCTGGATTCCGATGATTCCGCCCATTTTTGCAATCATCTTGTCAAGCGGTGGAATTGCTGCTTATCGAATGGCTGAGCATTTCAAGTGACAAGTGATGATTGACGACTAAAGCGAAAGGCACCAATCTAAAATCCACAATCTAAAATCCCAAATCACGTCAATTCGCCTCGTAGCAGCGCTACAATCGCCAAAGACACGACTCAATCCGCGATCGCAAATCTGAAATCGCAAATATTCTGCAAAAGGAGCCTTTCATGTTTTTCGACGAACTCACCCCCATCCTCAAAGAATTGACTCAACAGCCCATCGCCTTTATGGGCGGATTATTTTCTGGATTGCTGCGGCTCAACCTTTCTGATGACCCCATCAAAAGCTGGCTCGATAAGCAAGGTGGTACTTCTATCTACACCACAGCGACTCACAACGGCAAAAGTGGACCTCAGTCTATTTCAATTGATTAGGTCAATCAGGAGGAGCGGGGGCTTATTTAGGGTGCTTCCGCTGGTGATGTGAGGATGCCCTAAAAAGTAATGCAGTGGTAAGAGCCTATTGTGGAGAGTTTAAGGCAAGGTTATAGCTTGCCCCAATAATTCATGATTTGCGGGATATAGTGAATCACTTATTCTCTATATCCAGCGATGTCTCACCAAATTCTTTATCTGAGATTTTTAGGTACGCGATCGCAAGCCATAAATTAACTTTGGCGAATCGATATGGATTGGCAGCAGTACTATGCGATGTATCGATTGACGACGAAGAAAAACGGGCGATCGATCGCATCTTTTATGGAATCAGGCGAGGACGCATTCAGCTTGGGAATGACCTATCTGCACTAAAACTGCCCAGAGCCGAGCGCGTAAAGGATCATTTCACCCAAATCGTTTTGATGTTGACAAATTCGTGAATTCCGGGCACTCCCAATTCTCTGCCAAAGCCCGATCGCTTGGTGCCGCCAAACGGTAAGCGCGGGTCAGACTTTACGATACCGTTAATGAAGACACAGCCAGCATCAATGCCATTAATTAATTGCTCTTGCTCTGTGGGGTCGTTTGTCCAAGCGCTGGAGCCTAAGCCGAAGGGTGTGTTGTTTGCCAGCGCGATCGCCTCATCTAAATCTGCTACCCGAAACAGCAGCCCCACTGGACCAAAAAATTCTTCTCGCCCTATAGGATTCTCCGCCGCAATATCGGTGATTAATGTGGGTTTGTAGTAATTGCCGGGGCGCTCCAGGCGATCGCCACCCACCAAAACTTTTGCGCCCTGCTGGACGATCGCTTGCACTTGGCGATCGAT
>Ga0209591_10001143_pt1 | contig 33728 bp, 27 predicted proteins | sample MAT01_FD_187207 | JGI IMG/M metagenome (GOLD analysis project Ga0209591, IMG submission 187207) | Freshwater microbial communities from Lake Fryxell liftoff mats and glacier meltwater in Antarctica - MAT-01 (SPAdes) (version 2) | ecosystem: Environmental > Aquatic > Freshwater > Ice > Liftoff... | reverse complement strand
TAAGCCATGAATCCTAATTTCCTTTAGTTGTCGTCTGAAACTCTCTTAAATTTTGAATTTTTACCTGTGGTTTCATTTTTATAATATCTATTTTTGCCAAAGGTATATGTCAATGAGCATCTTTACGACGCACAAAGGGTAAAAGGTCTTCTAAAATCGCTTCGTGGTAGTGTTCTTGAGGATAATGTCCGACGTTATTAAGTTTTATTAATTCGGTATTTGGTACGGATTTGGCAAAATTTTCGGCAATGTCTACGGGTAGCCAAGGGTCAATCATACCCCATTGAATCAGAATTGGCTGTTGCCATTCTTTAAAACCAGATTCGATTTCTTTCATTGCTGAATCAAGCTGTAAATTGCGAATACTTGATAAGAGACTCCGCCCAGATGAAGAACTTTTTAAAAATGGTTTTCGATAAACATCTAATTCTTTATCTCCTATGCGATAACGGCTTCCACCTTCTAGCGTCCGGTCAACTAAAAGCGGGTCTTGGGTAATTACTTCACCTGCCAAAGGTAAACCCATTTGTTTAATTTTCCAGGGTAATCTGGCAGCAGTTGAAATTGGTGTATTTAAAATAGCTATATTGGCAATTTGTTCTGGATGACGCAAAGCATATTGTAGTCCTACAGAACCTAAAAAACCTTGTACAACTAAAGAAAAATGTTCAAGTTCTAGCGCTTTAACAAATCCTTCTAAAGCTGTGATAAAAGCATCAGGAGTGTAAGCAAAATCTCGTTTTTCTGGTTTTAAAGAATTGCCGTAACCAATCCAATCTGGAGCGATCGCTCTTGTACCCTGATTCGCCAAAGCAGGTATAATATTACGCCAGCTATAACTTTGTGAGACTAAGCCATGTAGCAACAACACAGGCGCTAAGTCACTTCTACCGATTGGTAAAGATTCCCGATAAAACCATTCCAGTGAATCTACATTGATTTTATGTTCTTTTATTGACACGCTATATTCCTACGATTGGGAATTGGGCATTGGGCATGGGGCATTGGGGAAGAATTCTTATAACTCCTAACTCCTAACTCCTAACTCCCCACTCCCTATTCCCTGAGAAATAATCATCTCACGAATCGCATAAGCTGTGGCGGGCGCTAGTAAAACGCCGTTGCGATAGTGTCCAGTAGCTAGGAGGACGTTACTAAACCCTGGTAACTTACCAATAACTGGGGCTGGACGACCTTCAGGACGGGGACGTAACCCCGACCAAGTGCGGAGAATAGTTGCTGTGGCTAACTCTGGACAAAATGCGATCGCTTGTTCTCTAACAGATTCCAGGAGTTCTTGATTTGGCGGTATCTCATCGCCATTGTTGGGAAATTCGACTGTTGCACCCACCCAATAATCTCCACCACCCACAGGAACAATATGCACATCGTTACCCGTTATCGCTGGCTGGAAGTCGGGATTTCCTAATGGATGCCCCACACGCATTTGCAATGCTTGCCCTAGCACGGGGCGGATATCAATTATTTGATTTAATTTTGCTGTCAGTGGTGTTGAACCTAGCCCTGCTGCGACTACAAACCAATCAGCCGCTATTTTTCCTTCTGTAGTCTCAAGTTGATTGCAAAATTGGGGAGAAGATTCAGGTGGTGAGGTTTGGGCATCCAAAACAGTCACACCAAATTTGAAGGTTACACCGTTTTGCTGGGCAGCCTCAACTAAAGCTAATGTGAGAGCAGTTGGATCAAGTTGACGGTCTTGAGGAGAATAGACAGCGCCAGTAATTGTTTCGCAATCAACTTGAGGACAAATATTCTGGAGTTTAGCCGTATCCCATATTTCTAAATGCCAGCCTTGAGAGTGGCGAACTTCTACAAGTTTTTCCCATGCTGCTAAATTTTCCTCTTCCAAACCAAGACTGAGAATTCCCTGGCGATTAAAGGGGATTTTACGACCTGTTAAAGCTTCTAGTTCAGGAATCAAAGTTTCATAGCGTTGGATGCTAGTTTGTCGCATCTGCCAAGCTTTGCCCTTAATTTTTTGGCTGATTACGCCCATTAAAACGCCAAGTGCAGCGCCCGTGGAAGCTTGTGCTGGTGGTTGCCGATCGCAAACTGTGATTTTCAGCCCTTTTACTAGACTGAGTTGGTATGCGATCGCAGCCCCAACCACACCACAACCGATAATAACTACATTCATGACTTGTGTTTGAAGTGAGAAGTTAGGAGTTAGGAGTTAGGAGTTAAAAATTTAAAATTCCTAACTCCTGTACAGACGCGATTCATTGCGTCTCTAATTATTAACCCTCTTCTTTTTTAGGAAGCAAATTGAGGAATTTGTCAAGGTCTGCGAAAGCAGCTTGGGAGTTATTTAGGGCAACTAGAGGATTGCTAGCACTAGTAGCTTTATCGAGTTTAACCAGGTCTTTAAAAAAATCTCGCGTTATTTGACGGGCTTTGGGTTGGTCTTTGGGTAGAAGGTTGGGAGTGACATAAGTCAGATTCAGCTTTGCTTCTGTTATGGGGCCATGTATAAAGTTACGCACATTGATCCAATCACCTTCTTTAATCAGGGTTGTCAATTCTTCTGAGCGATCGCGCACAGCCTGAATTTCAGGAACATAAGTCTGAATTCTTTCAAGTTGAGTCGCTGTGTAAGTCGGAGGTGCGATCGCAACACCAGGGCCACCACAACTAATGAGGAATGTGGCCAATAGTACTAGGAAAAATGAAAAAATCGAGCGTTGACGCACCATATATTCAACTTAATTGCTTTTGGTTTACCGATTCACAGTGTCATTTTAGATCGCTAGCGCAATTTATCGTTCTTGTCTGCCAAGGATTTTGCAGAAAATCTTGATATTTTTTTCAAAGGGCAGAGTTTCATCTGCTTTTGAAGAATTTTTAAGTACAGTTACTTAATAGGCGTTAGCCAGTCCCAAAAAAAAGCGATTTTTGGCATCTGTTAGTAACTGAACGTGAGTTCGATAAACCTCTCCCTCCCAGCCTCCCTCTCCGAAACGGAAAGGGATGAGCAAGGAAAAATTCAGCTTTTTGCTCCCCTCTCCGACACGGAGAGGGGCTGGGGGAGAGGTCAAATAAAACTTGTCGAACTCACGTTAACTGATATTGTTAGGGAAATATGATTTAGAGTTGCTAAATCTCAAAGGTCTTGATAAGCTGAAACACCAATAACATATAGCCTTCTGGCGGTTTTTCTGTCTTCACATCCCGGAAGATGCCGACGCAATATAGGAGTATTTTTTAGTGAACGCAGCTGAACAGGCAACGAACCTTGAACTCGCCAGCAACATTGCTACGGTGGTTAATTTGTTCAAATTCGAGTTTCCTGATGCCAAATCTGATCTCAAGCCCTGGAAGAATGATCCAGAAACCAGGGAGTTAGTCGATCCAGACTCTATAGATATTGGCTTTCACTTTCCTGGTATCAGCAAATCTTGGCGAAGTCGCAGTATTTTAATTCAAATCCGATTTTATCAAGATCCCATCAATAATTCCCGCCGGGCGATCGGTGTAGAGGTAGCTGGATTCGATCATCGCGGTGAAGCGTGGCGACTTTCTACGGTAGATAACTGGAGTATTGTTGGCACATCTTCGCCTTCTGGTGAAATTGGAGATAAGCTCAAACAGATTTGCCGACAGATTTTAGAAGTTTTTAATAAACAAAGTGAATAAAATCAACTTGTGTCAGAGAAAGTAGTGAGGAATAATACAGAGAAAAGCTTTGCTTAGGCGTAGCCCGCTTTATCACAATGACTACTGTAATATTTGTACATGGCACTGGCATTAGAGAACAAGAATACAACGAAACTTTTGAGATAATTGAGCAAAAGATTCACGCCCAACGTCCTGACATCAAAGTTGCTCGCTGCCTTTGGGGTTCATTAGGTGCAAGGTTCAATGAGAATCGGGCATCAGTACCTTTAGAAGATGCAACACTGGCTTTATCTCAAGGAGAAGAAGACGCAGAGATTGTGTTGTGGGGGCAATTATACCGCGATCCTCTGTATGAATTGCGACTGTTTTCTTTGCAACCTATTGAGTCAGGAAATGCTTTTGGGGAACAACCAGGGGATGTTTTACAATCTCGTGTAGCCAGTCTCACACCGACATCTCAACTGGAAGCTAACTTGCAAGAGGCGGGAATTGCAGAGATATTTGAGCAAGCACGAGAGGCAGTTATTCGCAGTGAACCGTATCATCGGGCATTGCTCAGAGTTTCCGAATCTGATTTGAGTGAATATTATGCACCAATAGCTAGAGCGATCGCGGCTCAAGCAATGTTTCTTAGCGAACTGCAAGAAAAATTTCCCCCCATACTCACCGATGCCCAATTGCGCGATAAAGTTGTGGAATTGCTGACTCTGGCTTTGGGAGAGGCGGAGTTAGGATTGGGTGGCTGGTTATTAAAGCCACTTGTGGAATTAGCCTTGCCAATGGGAACATATTATGTAAAAGGAAATCGCCTTGAGTTAACTGATAAATTTTCGCCTATACCTGGTGATATTTTGTTGTATCAGACGCGGGGTGAAAAAATCAGGGAGTTTATCAAGCAACAAATTGAACAAGCAGAACCGCCAGTAGTTTTAATCGCCCATAGTTTGGGAGGTATCGCTTGTGTAGATTTGCTAGTGCAGCAGCAGTTGTCTCAGGTGGAATTATTGGTAACAGTTGGTTCCCAAGCACCATTTTTATATGAGATTAACGCCCTCCACAGCTTAGAATATGGGCAGTTATTGCCAGAGCATTTCCCCCAATGGTTGAATATCTACGATTTACGGGATTTTCTCAGTTACGTTGGTAAGAATATTTTCCCTGGTAGAGTGCAGGATGTGCGAGTGGATAGCAGACAACCATTTCCCCGTTCGCACGGTGCTTATTGGAGAAATGCTAAAACCTGGGAGGCGATTATTTCGAGGTTGCCATAATGTTTTACTTTTTACGGAATCTAGAAAACCAATTCAGTAATCGTAGAAGAACCTCTCCCCCAACCCCTCTCCGAAGCGGAGAGGGGAGTTTGACTCCCCATTCCCTTGTAGGGAAGGGGGTTGGGGGGTTAGGTGATTTTCCACATAACGTGAGAGGCTAGGTCATCATGCAGTTGATGGCTAAACCTGAGCGGACATTTGGGTTAATTGTGGGTATTGAAAAGTACCATGAATCTACTTGGAATGTGACGGGTGGGGGGCCAGCTGATGACGCGCTGAAATTTGCTCATTGGCTGCATCGGCGCAGTGTACCGAAGGAGAATATCCGGTTATGTTTATCAGCGCTGGAAGAAAATCATCAGTTGGTTGGGGAATGTGGGTTAACTGTAGAGTTAGCAACTGAGCAAAATATCTCCGACATTGTGACTAACTTTTTATCCCCAAAGTCGGGGGATTTACTCTACATTTTTTGGGCGGGACATGGTTTGATTACCTCAGAACGAGAGCGTCGGTTGCTTTGTGCTGATGCAAATAAACAGAATTGGCAGAATTTAGATTTGAATTCTTTATTAGTTTTGTTGGGTTCCGATAAATTTCAGATTCGGAATCATGTTTGTATTATTGATGCCTGTGCCAATTATGTTTTAGAGTCGAAGGGAAGACCAACTAATTTAGGTGGCAAAGCTTTTTTGAGTGGACAGCCACATAAAGATAGTCAACAATTTGTGTTACTGGCTACGCGGGAAGGAGAGCAAGCTAAGGTAAATTCTGAAAATAAAACAGGATACTTTTCTCAAGCGGTGAGAGAGGCTTTTGCTGAAGCTAATGGGAATTTTCCGCCGGATATGAGGGAAGTTACTGAGGCAGTTAAGCAGCGATTTATTAGTTTAGATAAAAAACAACTGCCGACTTATTTTTATTCCCGCAGTTGGGATGGAGATATTGAAAAATCTCATTTCAACCCGTTTGATATCCCGCATAATATCCAACAGAGTCAAGCTCGTAAGTTTGTTGGCAGAGATGAGCAAATAGAACAATTGCGTCAGCTATTACAAGCAAATGATGTGGTGGCTATTACCGATGTGACTGGACAAGGTGGGGTGGGTAAAACAGAGCTAGCTATTCAATACTCATGGCAATATTTGGAAGATTATTCTGGCGGGTGTTGTTGGTTAAATCCCCAAGGAACTGATTTAGGAACCCAGTTAATCAACTTTGGAATGATTCATTTCTCTAACTTCAATCCTCCTGAGCAATTAGATGCAACAGGTAAAGTTTTATATTGCTGGAAGAACTGGCAAGCAGGCAAAGTTTTATTAATATTTGATGATGTTAAAGACTGGAAACAAATTCAACCATACCTACCACTCAAAGGTTCTCGGTTTAAGGTGTTAATTACCACTCGTCTAAACACAGGGTTAATATATACCTCACTGCCGTTAGGTAAATTGTCAGCAGAGGGAGCATTAGAATTATTAACAACTCTGCTAGGAAAAGATAGGGTTGAGAAAGAATTAGAGTTTGCTAAGGGACTTTGCCGATTTGTGGATTATGTACCTATTGGACTTTACCAAATAGCAGCACAGTGCCGAGAGCCAGGGAGAGAATTATGTTAGCAGACATCCTCGCACGGCTACAGAAGCAAGCATCAGCAGGTGAGTCTGGTGTAGCAGCAGCTTTTGAGTTGAATTGGCAAAGCTTGGAATCAGAAGCGCAAAAATTTGCTTGTCTATTGAGTTTGTTTGCTTTGGCTCCTATCCCCTGGTCTTTGGTAGAATCAGCAGCAAGTGCTAGCCGTTTGAAATTTGACCTCAAAGCTAACTGCACTGTTTTAGTTGAGCGTTATCTGCTGCAAGAATTGGCAGATGACACCTACCAAGTTCACGAACGCATTCAGGAATTGTTGCAGCATAAGTTAGAAGAGTTAGCGGAAGCTGATGAACTTAAGCGCGGCTTTTGTCAAGCAATGGTAGCCGTAGCAAAAGATATTCCTCAGACACCCACATTGATAGAAATTGCTCAAGTAACTTTTGCCATCCCTCACCTTGCCGGAACTGCTACAGTTTACCAAGCTTGGTTAAGTGATGATGATTTAATCTGGCCTTTTGTAGGCTTGGGTAGATTTTACCAAGGTCAAGGAGCCTACGCGCAAGCTTTACCTTGGCGTAAACAAAGTTTATCAGCTGCTAGAAAACGTTTTGGGGATGAACACCCTAATGTGGCAACTAGCCTGAACAATTTAGCACTCCTCTACGATTCACAGGGAAGGTACAGCGATGCCGAACCTTTGTACATCGGAGCTTTGTCTATGAGAAAACGCCTGCTGGGGGATGAACACCCCTCAGTGGCAAGTAGCCTGAACAATTTGGCAGAACTCTACCGTTCACAGGGAAGGTACAGCGATGCCGAACCTTTGTACATCGAAGCTTTGTCCATGATAAAACGCCTGTTGGGGGATGAACACCCCGATGTGGCAAGTAGCCTGAACAATTTGGCACTCCTCTACAATTCACAGGGAAGGTACAGCAATGCCGAACCTTTGTACATGGAAGCTTTGTCTATGAGAAAACGCCTGCTGGGGGATGAACACCCCGATGTGGCAAGTAGCCTGAACAATTTGGCAGAACTCTACCGTTCACAGGGAAGGTACAGCGATGCCGAACCTTTGTACATCGAAGCTTTGGCGATGAGAAAACGCCTGCTGGGGGATGAACACCCTTGGGTGGCAACTAGCCTGAACGATTTGGCAGGACTCTACAAATCACAGGGAAGGTACAGCGATGCCGAACCTTTGTACATCGAAGCTTTGGCGATGAGAAAACGCCTGTTGGGGGATGAACACCCCGATGTGGCACAAAGCTTGAACAATTTGGCATTACTCTACAAATCACAGGGAAGGTACAGCGATGCCGAACCTTTGTACATCGAAGCTTTGGAAATTGCTGAAAAACGTTTGGGGGCAAATCATCCCGATACAATAACCTACCGCAAGAATCTGGAAAACTTGCGGCGGAATCGTCAGCCTTGATTCAGGAGAATGGTTGCTTTTGTCTCCCATTGGTTTCAGTAATTTAGGTAATCTGCACCGGCTGCATTACCCGCCTGGGATTCAAATCCCAGTCTAATAGGTAGGCAAGATAATTAACTATACAATGTCATTGCAAATGCAGTGAAGTAAAATAATGCGATCGCAACGCCTAAAACTACTTCTCTAGGATATGCTTTGCGAATGGTGCGATCGCAATGGCTGTTAATATTTTTGTTTATCTACTTAATGAGCCTCTGAACTCCATTAAAGAGTCTTTGATACTCATTAAAGAGTCTTTGAACTCCATTAAAGAGTCTTTGATACTCATTAAAGAGTCTTTGAACTCCATTAAAGAGTCTTTGATACTCATTAAAGAGTCTTTGATACTCATTAAAGAGTCTTTGATACTCATTAAAGAGTCTTTGATACTCATTAAAGAGTCTTTGAACTCCATTAATGAGCCTTCCTATAACATTATATTGCGAGGTGTAGGGGCACGGCACTGCCCATTGGTGTCAACCGGTTCCCATACAGAGCTAACGCCCAGCCCCACTCCCTACTCCCTATTCAAATGTTTGAGAATCAACGAGCAAACATCTGTCGCCTCAATGCGATTTTCACCAACTAGGTGAGTTTGATGGGTGATAAATAGAGGCCCTTCATCTGGAGAAGTAGTAATATGACCGTGAGAACCACGAACTAGGGAAGCATCCAGAGGAATTACGTCCATTAAGTAACGAAAACCTAGTTGTTTCTTAAGTAACTTGAGAGCAATTTTTCCTTGAGGAAATTTAATTTGCGGATCAAGGAAAAGTTCTACAGGATCGTAACCAGGTTTGCGGTGGATATCTACAGTTTTAGCAAAATCAGGCGCTTTTGCATCATCGAGCCAATAATAATAGGTAAACCAAGCGTCAGGTTTAGCGATCGCTACCAACTCTCCCGATCTAGGATGAGCAATATGATAGGCTTGCTTACCCTCTTCATCCAATACCTGCGCTACGCCTTCAGTCGCTTCTAAAAGCGATCGCACTTTCGGGATATATGCCGGATCATTCACATACACATGAGCAATTTGATGATCGGCGACAGCAAAGGCAATGCTAGCACCAAAATCGAGCAGTTCTCGCCCTAATTCTTCTCGCACAGCAATTAAACCGTTTTCCCTTAATACGCGGTTGATATCCACAGCTTTAGAGACTGGGGTAATGCCATACTCAGAAAGAATAATTACCTGAGTATTACGTGCTTGATAATATTTAATTAAATCGCCACAAACAGCATCAATTTCTCGCAAATCAGCTTGAATCTGTGTTTGATTGTTACCAAATTTTTGCAGACAGTAATCTAAATGTGGTAGATAAACTAGTGATAATGTCGGGCTGTAACGTTCCTCAATCCATTTTGCCGAATTTGCAATCCATTGACTAGAACTAATGGAAGTTTTTGGCCCCCAAAAATCGAATAGAGGGAAATTTCCTAAATCAGATTGAATTTGCGATCGCACATCACTAGGATGGGTATAAATATCAGGTAATTTTCTCCCATCTGCGGGATACATCGGGCGCGGTGTAATGGCATAATCTGCTGTAGAGTACATGTTGTACCACCAAAAAAGGTTGGCACAAGTGAAGTTTGGATCAATTGATTTAGCTATTTCCCAAACTTTGGGAGCCTGCACTAGTTTATTAGACTGCCGCCAAAACTTAACTTCACATTCATCGCGGAAGTACCAACCATTAGCGACAATTCCATGCTCATCAGGCAATTTTCCTGTTAAATAAGTAGCCTGAACAGAACAAGTTACAGCAGGTAAAACTGTTGCGATCGGGACTACTTGCCCTTTCGCAGCCCAAGAAGATAAGAACGGTGTGTTTTCTCCTAGTAAACTGGGCGTTAATCCCACGACATTTAGAACAACAGTTTTCTGCATCAACTCAATCTCCTTTTAATTTGCGGTAAATTCTTTTAATACCCACTCATATTCCCGTTGAATAGAAGTCAGCAAATCTATCTTCATTTCTGCTGGTAATACATCCCAAGTGTAAGTCTCAATTTCTAAATGCGAGCAAGCATTGTTTGCTTTAAGTAGATGTAAAACAGTAGCAATATCATCTTGGGTAGACTGCAAAATTTGATAATCATGAATAAAAATTGGGACATGGAAGTGAGTACGCCATTCTTCGGCTAGAGATTGCTCTAAATGCGGCAATGCAGTTATTAAGTCAGGATAGTGATAGAGTGTACCATCACTGCGACGTTCTATTACTTGGTGAAGATAAGTAGATTCAGCAAAAGGACGTAAGCGTTCAACTATCAAACTACGCTTTTCAACATCAGCAGGTATTTTTACTTTAATTGCGGCGCTGATTTGAATTTTGCCAATTTTAATTCCTGCCGCTTGGAAAAGCGCAAATACAGATTGCGGTTCCTCATATTCAACTGAAAAATGGCAGGTGTCATAGCAAACCCGAACGTGTTCTAGCAATTTAGTTTCTGCTAGACTCTGTTCAATATTTAATTTTTCTGATAAGTAATTACCGCCAATTGGTAATAGCCAATTTTGATAGAAATCAATCACTTCTGAGGTATTTTCAATTAATCCATCAGGCTCAGGTTCTAAATCAATATGGAGTATCTTTCCTGTTTGTTCGCAGATGCGAATCATTTCTACAACAACTGATGCTATATTTAAACAACTCTTTTTCAGAACTGTCTCAAAAGTTGCTTGGTCTTTTTCCCACCAAGGTTTATAGGATAATGGCAGCGTAGAAATTCCGCCATCCAGCCCTTCTGGTAATAGAGTAGCTAAAATTTGTACCAAGTTTAATGTATAATCGACCCGTTCTTGTGTAGACCAATCTGGTGCATAAACTTGGTCTTTTACCACCTGTCGATGGAATCCGCCATAAGGGAATCCATTTAAGGTAAAAACATATAAATCTTCTTGAGTAAGCCACGCTCGGAATTGAGCCAAGTTATTATTTTGTAACAGTTCTTTAGCAGCTGCATCTGCTAATCTTAAACCAATACCAAAAGGTGCTGTTGGTGATAAACGTGATTTAAGATTGAGAACATATTTTTCTAAATTGCTAAAAACCTCTAGCCAACTTTCACCAGGGTGAATATTGCTGCAATAAGTTAAGTGATTATTGTTTTTTGTAATTTTCATTTTCTAGCTTTCTCCCTTGTATATGCAATTTATTTGGCTTATACTATTTCACAAAATACCTGCCACATATTCATTTGTATGGGCGCATTGATGTCATACGTGTCAACTTAAGAAAAAATCTGCTTTGAGAAGACGTTTTGCCCTCATCCCCTAACCCCTTCTCCCAACTTGGGAGAAGGGGAACTGGAGAATTTGCTCCCCTCTACCAATTTTGGGAGAGGGGTTGGGGGTGAGGGTCAAGCCTAGAAAGCTTGCCAATCCTAGCTTTTGCTTTAAGTTGACACCAATGAGCAATGGTGTGCCCTTACAAACGATTTATGGTATTAGTGGGTGTATACATTCAAATTTAAGTAACGGCAAATACTTTTGCTAGCTTCATCGAGAATGGTAGCAAAATTAGAATGAATAAACCGTAATACAAACCAGCAAAACCAGACGCAATAGTTGCATCTAAAACTATTAGAGATAATACACCTATTTTCACGGCATTTCGGATATTTTCGGCGACCGGTTCACGCGCAGCTTTGATAAAATTAGGCAAGACTCTGATAGCTAATAAAACAGCAAATGGTAGTGCTGCGATCGCTCTATACTCGTCTAATAATCCTAAAGCTAAAACTGCCGTCAAAACTATTGCAATCAGCAGTAATGCGAGTACTCCCGTAATCTTCTTACCTCCGTGAACTTCACCCTGACTAATTGCGGTGATAGCAGCAATGTAAATAACAGGAATCAGCGCTAAATACCAACGTTCCCATACTATTGGTGGTACAGCACTTACGCCTAATAATAAGTTACTCCCACGACACAAACCCATATTTAAAGGGCCAAAAAAAGGATGATGTTTGGCGAGTGAGTTATACAGTAAGCATGAAAGAGTGATAAATATAGCGATCGCACCACTCAACAACGATACTTGAAAAGCAGCTATAATCCCGATCGCAAACAGTATACTCCCCAATAAAGTAGCATTTTGACGAGATACGCGACCACTGGGAATTGCTCTATTTGGTCGCTCTTTTGCATCTAATTCAGCATCAAAAACATCATTAAAAACTATACCGCCGCCGTATAAGCCAGTTGTAGCTAATAACAACCAAGCTAATGGAATTAGTATGCTAAAACTTGCTTCTCCATTGATTAATTGAGCAAAAATAATCCCAGAGCCAGAAGCAGCAAAACCAACAAGAATATCCGCCCAAGCAGTAACAATATTAGCAGGACGCATCAATTCCAGATAACCCCGCCAGCTTTGAAAATTTAAGCTTGCAACATTCACTTATCTGCCTCCGTACCTAATAATTTCTCAAAATAAACCGCATATTACAGATGAATCAGATATTTATGCAATTCCTCATCCCCACTCCCAATTTTTTACTCACTCAATCAACACATAATCTGAAACTGACTTGATTCCTGGCTCCTGTCCCCGTAACACAGAATTTCCATTGAACATTTGACGTTGATCAATAGATTGAGGATTGAGCCAGTCTGATGCTTTCATCTGCCCAGTTTGACTGTAAGCAGCTAGGGCGTTTTCGTAACAAACTGCTCGCACATGTTCTTCAGGAATACCTCTATCTAACATCAACTGAGCCGTTTTCGGAACTGCTAACGGATCGCTAATACCCCAATCAGCACTACTATCAACAATGATGCGATCGCATCCATATTTGCGGACAACTTCAACCATCCTGGCGTTACCCATCTTCGTTTGTGGGTAAATTGTGAAAGCTGCCCAAAAACCCCGTCCTAATACTTCCTCAACAGTTTCCTCGTTATTGTGATCAATAACTACTTGTGAGGGATCTAAGCCATATTCAATGCACCGATCCATACTCAGACTAGTACCCGCCTTCTTATTACGATGAGGGGTATGAATTAGCACCAACATATCGAGTTCTTTGGCTAATGCTAACTGTTGACAAAAGTACTTATCCTCTGCTTCTGTCATATCGTCGTAGCCAATTTCGCCAATGGCAACAACTCCTTCTTTACAGGCATAAAGTGGTAGCAGTTCTATAACTTCTGCTGCTAGCGCCTCATTATTAGCTTCTTTTGAATTTAGGCCGATTGTGCAGTAGTGCTGAATGCCAAACTGGCTAGCACGAAACCGTTCCCAGCCGATAAGACTGCTGAAGTAGTCTTTAAATGTGCCAACGTTCGTTCGAGGTTGTCCTAACCAAAAGGCTGGTTCAATAACGGCGACAATGCCATATTCCCGCATTACTAAGTAATCGTAAGTAGTGCGCGAACACATGTGAATGTGAGGATCGATAAACATCATAAGTAATTCAAAATTCAGAATTCAAAATTTAAAATGAAAAACCCGGCATCAGTAAGTATCCTGGCTGCTGACTGTATGCGGTTTCAATGTGGAATAGCTTGCCGTTGCTGAATGATGGATAATTTCATTTGCAGACTGACAGGCGTTAGCGTAGCTCGCCGCAGGCATCGCGGCTAAAACTGCTCCAAGTCAGATTACCTTTTTGAATGGATGACTGTAAATCTGGGTAACGAGAAAGTAATTCTTGCGCTTGGGGTAAAGGAGACTCAGCACAAGCTAACGCTGCTGCTTCTTGCTCGTGTATATCCCCATTAGCCAGTACTTTTTCCAAATCTGTGATGATTGCACTATCCGCAAACCGTCCTACAGGTCGCCAAAGTTCTGGCGTAACTGAGCGTTTAGCTGCCCAACGTTCATGGGCATAGTCTGCCAACATCCTCGCCAATTCTGGATTAGCACGCCTATCCAGTCCCCAAATTAGATGCAAAGGACTGCCGACAAACACAGCCTTCAGCACCATCTGATTCCAAGCAGCATTATCTAAATAATCTGCTGGATAAGGGTTACGTAGCGCGATCGCTTGGAATACATTACTCATATTGCTGCGAATTCCTTCAGCAGCGCGATGGCGATGTAACTCTGGATGTGGTAATAACGGCAAACTTTGATAAAGGACAACTAACTCCCCCATATCGGCAGTGGAGAATAATTTATCAAGCGTTGGCGCACCCTCTCCAAAGGAGACTCGCACATAGCCCTCATCATCATGGGGCAAAGCTAAAAGCAAGAGTGTACGACCTGCTTGATCTACACTCCAACGACCAGGATACCAACCGGGAATCACACCCTCTGCTGCTTCCAAGTCCTGGAATGTTAGCTGCAAATCCTGTTTACCTAGATAACGCGGCACAGCACTAAAAGCTGTAAAAAACACTCTCTCAGCAGCGCCGCTAGCAATTTGTGCTTGCTTCTGTTCCAGCCAAGCAAAAGCTTTCTCTGAAACAGACTTTAACAGCCAGTGATGCAGTAACTCGTTTACTTTACTCATGATGAATTTCAGGAGAAGTTGCCCAACTTTTTTGTGGCAACCAAGTATAAAATCTAGCACTAAACTTGATACTTTGTGATTCAAGCATCTAAATAATGTACTACTGAGATTATAACTTCACTGAATCTATAAAAATCTCCTGACTTTCAATAAGATACTGTAAAGATACCATTTCAATTAGATAAAGGATCAAATTTTCTTACGGAATAAAATTAGAATTTAATGTAACAATGATATCCATAGGCAATCTTAAATATAAAGTGTAGGCATAAATAAACTTTTCAAAAGATGTGATTTTAAAGTTTATAAATTAAAGTAAAAAAACTTCAAAATTACGATAAATTTATTAGCTTATTCTTGATAAATCATTCTAGATTTGAGGTTTCAAAGATTTTTTTAATTTGCTATTATTATTTAAAGGGCAATATTGCATATATTTACGCTTGCTTAAAAAACAATAATATTCCAATGGCTATTCAACAAAAAACCGTTCTGTCTGAACTATTTCCAAAAAATTTTGATAACCTCATGACTTACGCAAAAAAGTTCTGAAGTAGCGGTAATTCATGAAGTAGCGGTAATTCATGAATTACCGCTACGACAAATCAGGTTTTTGAGACAATTTTGCGTAAGTCCTAAACCTTATTGCGGTACTAGGTATAATACCTCGCTTTTTATTTACAAGCTCATTTATTCGCTGATAAGGAACGTGAAGTGCATCTGCAAGTTCTCTTTGAGTTATTCCCATTGGGTCTAGAAAATCTTTAAGTAATATTTCACCTGGATGTGATGGGGGTCTATACTTTGGAACTCTCATCTGTTGTTATTTTCTCAACCCCCCTTGGTGTTCACAATGAAAACCTCGATTCTCCCAAGCTTGCATATCTACTTGGGTAAGTCTTGTTACATTTGAGCATTGCGGTTCAATAATTTGACTTACAATCGCCCAAAATAAGCTACGTGTTACATCTAATCCAGTTTTGACCCAAGATTCCTGATTACCAGGAATACCCAACTCCTGAACAATCTCTGTCTCTACCCAAATACCATGAGCGCCCAAGAGAATCTGTGCCATCCATTTAGCTCTGGGTAAATGACTTGGCGAGGTAATCAACATGACTTTATGCACTCCCCAACGTCGCAAAATTGGAATACCATAATAAAAATTTTCAAAGGTAGAATTCGCGCAGTTTTCTAACCAAACGTTTTCTAACCTTGCTAATTCCGCCTGAAAAATTAACCATATACAGGGGTCTGGGGAACCATGAGAAATTAAAATTGGGGTTTGCGGGTATTGTTTTGCTTGTTGAGCAACATAAGTTTCTCGACGAATACTGCCACCAAGCACAAAGAAGGCATCTACTGGCTGCGAAGAAGCAAAAACTAAGGTTATAGTGGTAAAAATCAACCAGGTGCCCAAAACAAAGTACAATCCACCAGTTAGTTTTTGTAACGATTGCCACAGATTAGCAAAAAATATTTTAATAGAAATTAACGATTTGATGGTAAATTTACGTTTCATGACTTAGGTAAGAAAAGCTGATTTAATGGCTATCTAACAGTGCTGCAATTCAGTGATCAAAGTGCTATCTTATAAAAGTAATGAATAAGTACAAAAATGACGCTGAACAAAGTGTCACATGTTCAGTATAGCCTTCCGGAGAAAGCTAAAAAACTGAGAAATGGTTGTTAATAATGCAGTATTTTCGGCATCATTCAACGATAAAAATGATGAAGAGAGCAGAGCTTAGTTTGGGGTATAAAAACTTAAAAATTTCTTGAAAGCCTGATTGCTAAACTGTCAATAACACAATTATTCCAGCTAATATACATGAACCAATCTGCGAAAAGTTACTCGCCGCTCCAAGTAGCCTTGATTGGTGGAGCGATCGCCACTACTGCTACTATGTCTTTGTTTGGCACCGCTTGGACTCGTGGTGTCCGGGCCGCTCTAGCCCTACAAGACAGCCCGAAAGTGATAGTTGACCAAGTATGGCAACTGGTGAATCATGAATATGTTGATGGCAAATTTAATCAACAAGATTGGCAAGCAACTAGGCAAAGCCTGTTGAGCAAAGACTATTTTTCTCGGGAAGAAGCTTATGCTGCCATCCGCGAAGCTTTACAAAAGTTGGGAGATCCTTACACTCGATTCATGGATCCCAAACAGTTTGAAGCTCTGACTAGCCAAACATCTGGGGAAGTCTCTGGTATTGGCATTCGCATGGAAGTGAACGAGAAAACTAAGCGCCTCACTGTTGTCGAAGCCATAGAAAATTCTCCAGCACTGAAAGCTGGGATCAAAGCAGGCGATGAAATTTTGGCAATTGACGGCAAACCCACTCTCAAAATGAAGGTGGATGATGCTTCTAAGTTAATTCGTGGCAAAGCGGGTACTCCCATCAAGCTAAAGCTGGGACGGGCGGGGCAAAATGCCTTTGATTTGAAGTTAACAAGGGCAAATATTGAAGTGCCAACGGTACGTTATACCCTCAAGCAAGAAGGGAATCGCCGCGTTGGCTATATCCGTTTGCGGGAATTTAGCGCTCATGCCGCAGAACAAATGCAACGAGCCATCCGCGATTTGAACACTAAGAAAGTTGATTCTTATGTCTTAGATTTGCGGGGAAATCCTGGCGGGTTGTTGCAGGCGAGCATTGAAATTGCTCGGATGTGGTATAATGACGGCGGCATTGTCAAGACAGTAGACCGTGTGGGCGGCACTGAAGAAACTAAAGCCAATCGCACTGCTTTAACAAATCGTCCTTTGGCGGTCTTAGTGGATGGTAATTCAGCTAGTGCTAGCGAAATCCTCACAGGGGCACTCAAGGATAATAAGCGGGCGGTAGTTGTAGGTGGTCAAACCTTTGGTAAAGCTTTAGTGCAGTCAGTTCATGAACTTGCAGATGGTTCCGGCTTGGCTGTCACCATAGCCCATTACTACACCCCAGCAGGAACAGATATTAACCATAAAGGGATTGCCCCAGATATCAAGCTAGACTTGACAGAGGCACAAGAGCGGCAGTTGGCTTCTAATCCAGATTTAATCGGAACTAAGAGTGATCCGCAATATGCCCGGGCGATCGCAATTTTATCAAATAACAACTTTGCCCAACCGCCAGCAAATCAGCCCACTCGACCCATGAGCCGCGCCGATAAGCTGAAATTTTAGATTGACGTGAGTGATATAGTAGTATTCCCAAATCCAGATTTTTTGAGTTATAAAAACTGCCTGATATTACCGTTCCAGGATTTTGGTTTGGGAATACTAGCTAGTAATCCCATCTCCAAAATCTCAGATTTATGAATCATCAGCCAGTTGATGCAACCAGCGCCACCAGCTTTTTACCAATGGTGTCGGTGGTTGTTCCTATTTATAATGGTGAGGCGGACTTACCAGAGTTAATCAATTGTTTGTTGTCTCAAACTTACCCAAAAGACCGGGTAGAGTACTTGTTGGTGGACAATAATAGTAGCGATCGCACTCTCACCATCCTCAAAACATCTGCCGAAAATTGTCCCATCACAATCCATGCATTGAGCGAAAACCAAATTCAAAGCTCATACTCTGCTCGTAATACTGGGATTCGCGCCGCTAAGGGTGAAATTATCATTTTTACCGATGCTGATTGCCGTCCACAACCGCAATGGTTAGATGCATTAATTCAGCCTTTTGTCAACAAAGAAGTGGTCATTGTCGCTGGTGAAATTTTGGCACTACCAGGCACAACTCTGCTAGAACAGCACGCAGATCGCCAAGAAACGTTGTCGCAAAAGCATACCCTTAAACATTCCTTTCGTCCCTATGGTCAAACGGCTAATTTAGCGATTCGACGCATTACCTTAGAAAAAGTGGGTTTATTTCGTCCCTATCTTACCACTGGTGGCGATGCCGATATTTGCTGGCGGATTTTTGGGGAAAACATCGGGCGTTTGGAATTTGCCCCGAATGCGATCGTTGGGCACCGCCACCGCGCCACACTTAAAGAACTGCAAAGTCAATGGCGGCGCTATGGACGCTCAAATCGCTATCTGCACGAACTGCACGGTGTAGATTTGATGCGAGAAATTACACTCAAAGAATGCGGCTATCGTTTGGCACGTTGGTTAGTGAAGGAAATACCAAGGGACATGAAAAAGGCAATCGCGGGTAAAGCCACCCTTGTAGATTTATTAAATACTCCCATTGGTTTGTTCACTGCTAGGGCGCGTGCTGCTGGGCAACGAGACGCCAAGTTGCCAGAAAATGCCAAGACAATTGATCGGCTGTAACAATATTGGGGTGCTGGAATATGATCAGTCAGTTCTGTAGGGAGTAGAAGATGCCCCTCAGATTTTTAATTTTTAATTTTTAATTCCCCCAACGCGAATTTATGTTGAGCGGAGTCGAAACACAGCGTCTCCAATAGTTGGGGTTGACTTCCGCCTTGCGGTACTAGAGTGTTGGGCGTTTACTTTCGAGGATTTCTGTTGCTTTTTCGGCAGAAAGTGGCCGGTAGAATAAAAAGCCCTGTACATCGTCACAGTTGATCGATCTCAAGAACGCCAGTTCCTCTTCTGTTTCTACCCCTTCGGCTGTCAACTTCAATCCCAAGCTGTGTCCCAAGCCAACTATGGCCTTGATAATATGAGCAACTTTGACATCGTGCGTCAAATCTTGAATAAAAGACTTATCTATTTTTAGATTGTGGATTGGCAAAAGCTGTAGGCGCGAGAGTGAGGAATGACCCGTACCAAAGTCATCAATAGAGATGTAAACACCCATCTGCTGTAGATTCTCTAACACCGTTTTAGTAAAATCTAAATTTTCAATGGCTGTGCTTTCGGTAATTTCTAATTCTAAAAAGCGGGCTTCTAGCGCCGTTTTTTCTAAGATTTCGGCTATAATCTCCAGCAATTTGGGTTGGCGGAACTGCTTCAGAGAAAGATTGACAGCGATCGTTATGGGTGGCAATCCTGCATCTTGCCAGATTTTATTTTGGATACAGGCTGTCCGCAGCACCCATTCGCCGATGGGGATAATTAATCCACTTTCTTCGGCGAGGGGAATGAAGACACTGGGCGCGACTAATCCCATCTCTGGGTGCTGCCAACGCAATAGAGCTTCCATACCAGTAATTTCTTCTGTGGCAATGTTCACACGAGGTTGATAGTACACCGTAAATTCTTTACGTTCTAGGGCATAGCGCAAGCTCTTTTCTAAAGTCAGAAGTTCAGGATTTTTAGCACTCAGGGAAACACTGTAGAATTGGTAGTTATTCCGCCCTTTGTCTTTGGCGTAGTACAAAGCGGCATCTGCGTGCTGGATTAGTGTTTCGGCATCAGGACTGTTGTTATCAAGCAACGCAATACCGAGGCTAGCAGTCACATAGAGTTCATGCCCTTGGAGATGGAAAGCATCCTCCAATGCTTGTAATATTCTATACGACACCAGTGTTACCTCTTCAATATCATTAACTCGCGGGAGTAAGATAGTGAACTCATCACCTCCCCAACGGGCTATGGTGTCTCCGCCTCTGAGTGAGTCTTGTAATCTTTGAGCGACGTTTTGTAACAATTGATCTCCCAGAGTGTGCCCCAGAGTGTCATTAATCACCTTGAAGCGATCGAGGTCGAGGAAGATCACAGCTAAACTTTCACCATTCCGAGTGGCGTTTGGCAGAGTTTTATTAAGCAGTTCATTAAATAGTAGGCGATTAGGCAACCCTGTCAGCATGTCATGTAGGGCTTGATAGCGAATCTTTTCTTCTACTTGCTGACGTTGCCGCGCACCAATGATACTGGCGGCCATCATCAAAAGGGTAGATTCTTCGTGCTTTGACCAATGATGCTTAAAGGTGCAGTCTGCCAAGCCAAGGTACCCCCAGAACTCTTTCTCCAAGCAAAGAGGTACCAGGAGAAGGGATTGAATGCCATCTCGAATTAGGAATTCTTGTTCGGCGGCAGGAAATTGTTGGGTGAGTCCGCTAATCGACTGGCCGCTAGACAGAACAGCATACCAACGAGCTAATCCAGAACCTTGATAAGGCTGATTCTGCCAATCTTGGTAAGTAGATTCCACATAAGGATGTGTCCATTCAAAGCGCAAGCTGACTGCTATTTCCCCAGTAGCAGGATGCGGATGGTTCTGAAAGAGATAGGCACGATCTGCTTTGGCAGCTTCACCCACTACAGCGAGAGCTCGATCAATACCAGTTTCGTAATTCATTTCCCCTAGCAAATAATTGGCAGCTTCTGCGACTGCCTGTAGCAAGCGATCGCGCTGACGTAGTTCGGCTGTGGCTTGTTTTTGCTCTGTAATATCCCTAATAATAAAAGTTCTAATTAAATCACTTTCAGGAAGGTAGAGAACAGATTGTTCAAAAACTTCTGTACCTACTTCCACCTCCCGCACAAAAGAATTTTTTTCTAGATTCTTAACTGTACCCAAGAGTCCTGTTAGAATGGGGTGTTTTGTTCCAATTTCCCTAAGTTTGGGAAACTTCACAGCTGCGGCTGGATTAAGATAAGTGACTCTTCCTTCCAAATCCATCTCAATGATGGGATTGGGGATGAGTTCAGGGAAGGATGCTAGGCGAGCTAGAGCAGACTCACTAGCTAGTTCAAAGCTAGGATCGATAGCTAAGGTTTGAAAAGGATTGGCAGGACTGCCTTGCTCTGATAGGAAACCAGATAAGTCTTCAACATCAAAAGATTCAGAAAAAGCATTTTCTGAAATGTTGGAAATAGCATAATATTTAGCTTGAGCTTGATTACTGCCAAAGGCAATAACATCTCCATTTCTGAGATTATGGGAAAAGCATTTACTGCCATTGACAAATAAGCCATTAGTACTCCCTTTCCCCTTATAGTTACCATCAATAATCTGAAAGCCGTATTGGTCAGTCTCTGGAACAGTTACTCGCAATAAAATTGCATGTTGCATTGATACCGACCGGGAAGACAAGATAATAGTGTTTGCGGGATGCCGCCCCAGAGAATAAGTAGTCTCTTGCAAGGGGACAGTTCGCCGGCCTTCCAGGTCTTGGATGACCAACATATGGCGTATTTTTTCTTGCTCGTTTGCTAGCATGGCTGTTCCTCAAATTCTCATATTTTTATGTCTTAGTCTGAAAAATACTACTCCGACAAGTTCCAATACCTTTGGATTAAGGCTTTATCTTCGCTAACTCTCCTTAAAAAGCAGGGAATTAAGTCTCCCTTTTTAATAGAAGCGGGCTAAGTTATAAACTTTCCTCCTTCGTCCATATCATCTAACCTTGTCTTTTCTTAGGATACCCAGAATAAAATTAAACACTGAATAGAACACATGGTATGGCGTTTCTCGTTTACGTGAGGTACACCCGTAGGGGCACGGTACTGCCGTGCCCTTACACTTCGCAATATAATGTTGTAGTGCATGTGAATGGGAACCGCTATATATGGCGGATTTTCATTCAGAGTGATGGGGAAGCTCTGAATTAAATTAATAACGGTCTGATTTTTATTTTTTAATCAGTCAAATAGTTCTGTTGTACGGAATGAATTTTGCGAAATAGATTAGAGCAAGGCAGGAATTAAATTACTTGGGCGCATTCCAGGAAAAAATATCTGAGCATTTTAAATCGCACGCCAGTTGCTTTAATGGAGTAAGAACACTGCTTGGCGCAACCTATTGTAGAGAAGGAGATTGACGTTCTCTCACCGCTAACCCTAACGGGTGTAGCGGGAGATTCCTAAGTTTCAAAAAGGATTATACAATAAACTAAAATACAGTCCGTTTTCTTGTAATGTTCTATCATTCGAGTTAACAGATACTAAAGGAATGCCCCAGTCAAGACGAACGGTGAAGCGATCGCCTTGTGACAAACGCAACCCCAGACCAACAGCAGCTAGAGTATTAGTATTAATACGGTCGGGATTCTCCCTACCAGAAGTGTTCCAGCCAATACCAAAATCTACAAAGGGGATAACCTGTAAGGTACTATCTATCTGCGGTAAGCGCAGAATCGGTACTTGAACTTCCGCAGAAACAAAAGTGCCATTATCTGTCAGCAGGTAATCTTGACGGTAACCTCGAACGCTATCCTGCCCACCTAAGCCAATTTGCTCTATGGGTAAGAGCGTTGTGGATGCTAGTTGTGTATTTAAACGAAGTAAAAGTAAAGTTTCAGGAGCTAAAAGGCGTACCCACTGTGCTTGCCCTTGCCAAGCAAAAAAACGGCTATCAGGAAGATTTTGATTAATCGTGGGATTCAACACATCTATACCCAAACTGAATTGAGAGCGTAGGGCGATGACTTCACGGCTGTTACGACTCGTCCATTCTTGAAAAAATCGCAATGCAGATACCCTGGTGCGTCCCTGTTCATCAGCACCAGGCGAAAGTACAGAGGGGGGAGTTGATGGGTTTTGTCTCTGTAGTATCCACGAGATATCACTTTCGCGTCGGGAAGCTGTTAACCCCAGAGCGAATTCTTGTGTAGGAGTTTGAACTATTGGCTGACGGAATGTCAGTTCGTAATAGCCAGATGCCGATTCGATATCTAAAGATTTAAAAGCAGGTTCAATGACATTACTCGACGTAGTGCCATAGTCGAAGGTAAGTGTCCCGTTGCGGGGATTGAGAGGCAATGTGTAACTAGCGTCAAAGGAGTTGCTACCATCAGTATTGGTGTATCCTAAACTCAGACCATCTCCCAATCCGAGTAAGTTGGCTTCATTCAATCGTAATCCGCGTCGGAAACTGCCAACGCTAGGCGATCGCCCATTATCAAGAGTTATTGGGCTACTAAAGGTTTTTGCCTCGCTGATCTTGACTTCTAAGAGACTCGCACCAGTTTGCGATCCTGCTGAGAGTTCAGCAGTCACGTTTTGAATCAAAGGATTAAGTTGCAAAACTTGCAGTGCCTCTAGTAGACGTTGCCGATTCAGAGGCGCTGATGTAGCTATTGCTAGTCGGCTGCGGACATAATTGGGATTCAACCGCCGAGTTCCAGTTACCTGGATATCTTCTAATTTACCTTCGACCACCTGAATTTTTACAACACCGGATTGGATTGTTTGGGGCGGGATATAAGCACCAGAAGTAATGTAACCATTTTGGAGGTATAAATCAGTAATTTTAGAACGTGCTTGATACACTTGGGTCAGTGAGATCGGTCGTTTGGTAAATTCAGCAGTGGCGAGGGCTAACTCTTCGGGACTGAAGACTGTGCTACCAAGAACTTCAAACCGTTCAACAACAATATTTTGAGGAAAGTTGCCAGGGAGTGGTTCCTCAGGTGTGAGAGTTGGGGCTGAGGGAGGAAATAGTTCTGCTGGTGGGGGAAGTGGCTGTGGTAGTTCAGGTGAGGGAACTGGCGAAGGTGAAGGTGGTTGGACATCCTGTGGTGGTGGGAGTTGTTGCGACAGGATGAAATTACTAGTTGGTAATTGTGTAGTATCAACAGTCTGAGCTTTCAGTGGACTATAAGTTATGCTGCTGAGTAATAAAAGCATACTCAGTGGTAAGCAGGACACTATAAGATTTTGAGGATATTTATTAATCATCGGACTGGACTATTTTTTGTTAGAAACTATGGGATTATGCGGGGACTGTTTCAGATGTGAATCTTACTTCATCTTTTGTCACTAAAGTTGATATCTTGGGCAAATTTCAATTTAAAAGCTAAATTATCTAGTGATTGCAGACTTAAAAGCATTGATGGTGTTCGATCTCCATAAGCAAGCAGACATGTTGGAATTATCTGTTGCTGCGGGAGAAATAGACCTATAGCGGTTCTCGGTTCAGTGAGGTACAAGAACCCCACCCCCAACCCCCTCCCCGCAAGCGATGAGGGGGCTATGATGTACCTCATCTGATTAGGAAACGCTATAGTACCGCAAGGCGGAAGTCAAAAGTCAAAAGTCAAAATGAATACAGTGTAGGCGTTTCGTTGATTTGGAATGGGTTGTTTATTTCCGCCACGCTGTACTAGTACAGCATTTCATTAATTCGTAGCGAATTAAATTTGGCAATACCCTGCAATGACAATGCGTCGGCCGCATTGTTAAAAGTAGGCAAACTTGCGTTTTGTTATGGTTTAGGGTTACTGCATATCCCTTTGCTGAAACATTCCTATCAATTTACGTTTACGAGCGTGGGTTTGCATCAAGTTTTGACGATAGCTTAACCAGTCAGCTTTATTTCCAGATTCCAAGTAGGCGTTACGTGCCTTTTTCAACCATTCAACTGCGTAGTAGTAGTATTCGGCTTTACCTGCATCCATAATCTTTTCGGCACGGCGACGAGCATTAGCAATCACCCAACTAGGATTGTAAGGGATAGCAGCATCCATGACTTGGTGAATCAACTCTGAATTATAAGAACTGAGTTCATTAGCGATCGCAATTGCATCATCAATTAGCCCCTCATGCAAGAATATATCCACCTTGGCTGATTCTGTTCCCCCACCACTAACAGTACGAATCATTCTCAACAGGTCTGTTTTGACACTTTCCCAGTTTTCCCCAGCCAATTCTGCCATCTTTTGGTAGTCAAAAAAGGAGGGCTTCACTTGAAAAGCCGCCTTGATTGCTAATAAAGCAGCTTCACTATCACCCAACTCAATAGCCAAATTACTTGTCCAAATCCCCAATTCGTACTGACAATTACCCGGTAAATTTAATCCACTCTGGGCTATATTTAGTGCTTGCTGTAATGCCCCTTGAACGCTTAGTGTTTTCGCTAGGGCAAAAGCCTCTTCCATTGAGTTCATCTGGGTTTGAGCAGCATCAATTGCTTCTTCTACCCTGCCTAAACGCCCTAGCATTGTCAGATACTGTTGGGTTTGCCCTTCCGCTTCTGCTAAATATAAGTATTCTTGGTAACGTTCCTGACGTTCGAGGATTTTTAGCCGAATTAGTGCCAAATCATCCGCGTAGTCTGGCACGTCTTCTTCCCAAGCTCCCCTTTCGGTAATATTACCTTGGAGAACTTGCACCAGTGGTGGATAATCCCAACCTTGGCGTAAAACCTCCATAATCATGCCAAAATCAGCATTCCACTCATCTTGCCAAGCTTCTAAATTTATTTGAATATCAACTTTTTCTTCTGGGGTGAGTTCAGCACTGAGAATTGCTTCACACCAGGCATTATTTAATTCCCCGATAAGTTCATCATTTTCGGCACCGTATTCTGCAACATCATCCCAATTTTCCACACAGGTAGAGGTAATCGCTTCTAAAATAGCGATCGCATTTTCACCCTCTCCCCGTTCACTAAAATCTACCGCAGTTTGCACTACACTCAGCAATTCTTCACCAATTGGATCTTCTTCGTACCCCTCCTCAAAGTAGCGCACAGTATTTTTGAGAATCTGCCGCACTTGCCGCCGAAAGGGAGCCGGATCAATAGTGATGCGAAGCACAGGTTTTGTGTTTTTTTGCTGGGTAGCAGGATTAGTCATCCAAGCTACATGGCGATCAATCGCCTCAATTAGTGGTGGGTATTCTTTCACCAACTCTTGCAGCAGTCTTTGAGTTTGGAAATAATCCAGGTGATTAAGTAGTTGTTCTAGGGTGGGGCGCTGTTCAATGTTTTCTGGGTTACGCGCACAAACAAGCATCGTCGCTACAATGTGTTTGCACCACCCGTCAAAATTGTAGGCACAGGTACAGTTTGCTGAGGTTAACCCACTGCTATCGAAACTGAGGTTGACATGATTTGGTTTGGCTTCACTGCCTACAACATCTGCCTGAAGCAGATCGCCACGTTGGGTAACTGTATTGACAGCACCAGCCTCATAGTATGCCTCGCCCCGTTGGAAAGATTTGGCGTTGGCATGACGGCGGATAGTAAATTCACTAATTTGGGGAATAGACATCGAGCGATCGCCTGCGTAAATCTTCTGGATGAATCCTAAATCCAGCTTAGTGTTAGGCTAACGCGCTGTAAAGAAATTCAAAGTTATGGGGATGCGGGATTGGGCATTTGGCATTGGGTATGGAGTCGAAAAAAATAAGTATCTAGATTTGACTATAATTACTGAAATCATCCATCTTTTCGCCAGAAGTGAATGAATCATAATTTTAGTTAGCACAACCCAAACGTTAATTCAGGAAACAGTTATCAGGCAGATGGTAAGCGATTTCAATTCAGTTCCCAGTGTTCACTGATAATTAATTGTGTGTTGGGGGCTTAAACCCAGCGACGAAACTGATAACTGATAACTGATAACTGTTAAAGGGGTTGCGCTGATTGTCGGTCAAGTTGAGAATAAATAGGCGAAGCACACAGGGAAACTAACGTGAGTCAAGGATTTGATTACGATTTAGTAATTATCGGCGCTGGTGTAGGCGGACATGGCGCAGCCTTACACGCCGTAAGTTGCGGTCTGAAAACAGCGATTATTGAAGCTGCTGATATGGGAGGAACCTGTGTTAATCGGGGCTGTATTCCTTCTAAGGCGCTGCTTGCAGCATCTGGACGTGTGCGGGAATTACGCAATGCCCACCACCTGAAGTCACTGGGAATTCAAATTGGTAGCGTGGAATTCGATCGCCAAGCGATCGCTAATCATGCTAATAATCTCGTCTCAAAAATTCAAGGCGACTTAACCAACAGCCTCAAACGTCTAAAAGTCGATATTATCAACGGTTGGGGAAAAATCGCTGGGGCACAAAAAGTCTCTGTTACCGGAGACGGCGGTGAAAAAACCATCACAGCCAAAGACATCATCCTTTCCCCTGGTTCAATTCCTTTTGTGCCTCCAGGAATTGAAGTAGACGGCAAAACTGTCTTTACCAGCGATCAAGGCGTTAAGTTAGAGTCTCTACCAGACTGGATAGCGATTATTGGCAGTGGTTACATCGGCTTAGAATTTTCTGATATTTACTCAGCTTTGGGTTGTGAAATCACCTTGATTGAAGCCCTAGATCAGTTAATGCCAGGATTTGACCGAGATATTGCCAAACTTGCCGAACGGGTACTGATTACTCCCCGCGATATTGAAACGAAAGTGGGGATATACGCTAAAAAAGTCATCCCTGGTTCACCAGTGGTGATTGAATTAGCAGATTTCAAAACCAAAGAAGATGTAGATGTCATCGAAGTAGATGCTTGCTTGGTGGCTACAGGACGCATCCCAGCGACCAAAAACATTGGTTTGGAATCTGTGGGCGTGGAACTGGATCGGCGGAATTTTATCCCAGTTGACGATCGCATGGCAGTGCTATCAGATGGTGAAGTAGTACCACATTTGTGGGCAATTGGCGATGCTAATGGAAAGATGATGTTGGCACATGCGGCTTCTGCTCAAGGCATCATCGCCGTAGAAAATATAGTTGGGAGGGAAAGAATAGTAGACTATCGCAGCATCCCGGCGGCGGCGTTTACCCACCCAGAAGTTAGCTATGTGGGCTTAACAGAAACCGCAGCTAAGGAGTTAGGACAAACTGAAGGGTTTGAAATCGCCACAAGTCGGAGTTACTTCAAAGGGAATTCCAAAGCGTTGGCAGAAAATGAAGCCGATGGTATTGCCAAGGTGATATATCGCAAAGACACCGGAGAAGTCTTGGGCGTCCACATTTTCGGACTGCACGCCTCAGACTTAATTCATGAAGCCTCAGCTGCGATCGCAAACCGTCAATCTGTCCAAAGTCTCGCACATCTAGTTCACGCGCACCCGACACTTTCGGAAGTCTTGGACGAAGCTTATAAACGAGCGATCGCCATCTAAAAGTCAGGAGTTAGGAGTTAATAATTCCTAACTCCTAACTCCTAACTCAGCACTCAGCACTCAGCACTCAGCACTCAGCACTGATTATGCAAATCCGCCGCCGTTCACCTAACCCAGCTATTAATGTATCGATATTGCGTTATCAGGCTGTCGTGCCTGATGCCGCGCCAAACAACATCTTGGAAGAAATTGTCTGGCAGAAAGAAGTAGAATATGACCAAATGCGGGAAAAAGTTCCTTTGCAAGAATTACGGAAGCGGGTACTGACTGCGCCGCCAACCCGTGATTTTGTCGCCGCCTTACGGCAAGGTAAGACTAAGCCAGCATTGATTGCCGAAGTTAAAAAAGCTTCACCTAGCAAAGGTGTTTTACGAGAAGATTTTGACCCAGTAGCGATCGCCCTGTCTTATCAGCAAGGTGGCGCTAGTTGTCTTTCTGTGCTAACAGATGTCAAGTTCTTTCAAGGTAGTTTTGAAAACTTAGCCAAGGTTCGGGCTGCCGTAGATTTGCCCTTACTGTGCAAAGAGTTTGTCGTTTATGCTTACCAGATATACTTGGCGCGGGTTCAGGGTGCAGATGCTATTTTGTTGATTGCGGCTATTTTGAGCGATCAAGATTTGAAATACTTCCTTAAAATTGCTAACAACCTGAAAATGGCAACCTTGGTTGAAGTCCATAGTTTGGCAGAACTTGACCGTGTGTTAGCCTTAGATGGAGTCTCCTTAGTCGGAATCAATAATCGCAATTTGGAAGATTTCTCTGTTGACTTGCAAACTACTTGCCAACTTTTAGCTGCAAGGGGTAGCCAATTGCAAGAGAAAAACATCCTTGTTGTCAGCGAGTCAGGACTACACAACCCAGATGATCTGAGTCTGGTACTGACAGCAGGTGCATCGGCTGTACTCATTGGAGAATCTTTGGTAAAACAACCAGATCCCGGCGCTGCGATCGCCCATATATTGCCGAGGAATTTCTGAAATAAACACCTCCCCTACCCCCCTTATTATAAGGCAACTAACTGCATACAACTGCATACAATAGTTGGTCAATTGGGTACACTATGCGTGGACACGCAGCACATTGCCATCAAATATCATCATATCTTTGCCAAATCTTCATTGCTAATCAAATCAAAGCCATAAGCAACTAGTTATTTCTTATGTAACAATTTATTTACAAAAGCCAAATGACTAATACAAAATCTCAAATATGAAATCAAAAGTTAACTTCATGGAGCAAATTCCTCTACCTTCTCCTATTCACTACGAACTTATACTTCAACTTTTAGAAAGACAAACCATGTTAGCTGTAAATGATAATCCAGATTTACGACATCAGGTCAATCAACTAATTATTACTCTGCGTAAAGCTGCCGTGCAGCAAAAACGCCTAGAAGAAATTTGCGAGTTTTCCTCTATGACTGTCGATCACCGTTGGTCAATCAACCATCATCACGATAACAAACTTGTTGCCCCCGATTGAAGCTGATAACTTAATATCTCAACCTCAGATTTGGCATCTTTGTTAAGTTAACTTACCGCCATTAGAAAGTATTTATTGACACACAAAAGCCCATATCTTTAGATTCCAAAGCTTTAGCCAAGGTATAGCTTTTCCTAATCAAATGAGGTACATCATAGCCCCCTCTTCGCTTGCGGGGAGGGGGTTGGGGGTGGGGTTCTTGTACTTCACTCAACTGAGAACCGCTATAGTCATCTTGCAGGTAATTTATTTTTCTCGTTTTCATACTCTGCATAAAAATGTATTCATTGAGGCTCTGACTCAATTTATCACTGTATGCAGAGCCTCAAACTTAGCCCTACGAAGAATTATTTCTTAGCAATTATCCACACTGCGTGAATAATCCCAGGAATGTAACCAAAAAGTGTCAAAACTATATTAATCCAAAAGTCTATACCAAAGCCTACTTGCAAAAAAACTCCCAGAGGCGGCACGAAAATGGCACACAAAATCCGAACTAAATCCATTTAAACCTCCTATTCATCTCACAAAAAACAGCTTGTTGGCAAAGTGATTTACCAAAGCTCAAGCATATTTGTACTTTTCAAAGATAACATTCCCTCTCTTAATCTAGATCACGGTTGAGATGCGGTCAACCGCACTCAAGATTAGCCACCGCTAATTTTAGCTTTGTAACCTAGTTTGCTCAAAATATCGACAATTTTTTGCTTGTGTTCGCCCTGAATTTCAATTTCGTTATCTTTAACTGTCCCACCTGTACCGCACTGACTTTTCAACTGCTTCAGCAAATCTGCCAAGGTTTCTGGTTTGGCTTGAAAACCGCTAATCACTGTAACAGTTTTACCTTTGCGTCCTTTGCGGGAAGCTTGTACTTTGAGATTTTGTTGTTGTGCAGGAAGTTCTGGAATTGGTCTTTCTGTGGCGGCAAAGTTGTCGTTGCCAAATTCGCGGTAGACAAAGCCTTTATCGGAAGATTTTGGATTTGAAGAAGACATAAAATGAATGTTTAAGAAAAATTTCAAAGGCAGTGGAAACTTCTACGCAACCATTCTGCTGGGATATCAATTTCTAGGCTAACATCACAAATCCATTGCCAGGGATTCAAAGTAATTGGGCATGGGGCATTGAGTATCAATGAAGAATTTAGCTTCCAGTCCCCAGATATAACCTGGATATGCCCCAGACTTTCTATAATAATTAAGTCATTCCCCTCATTGAAAACAGCCCGTGACTACCACTCCCCTATCTCCAAATTCAACTGCTCAGGTTCCAGATACACTAGGTCGCTTTGGACGCTTCGGCGGTAAGTATGTACCTGAAACGTTGATGCCTGCTCTTAGTGAACTAGAAACAGCTTATCAGCAATATCGCAATGACCCTGGTTTTCAAGCAGAACTACAGCAGTTGCTACGGGACTATGTAGGACGTGCCACACCATTATATTTCGCTGAACGCCTAACTGCTCATTACGCCCGACCCGATCGCACGGGGCCACAAATTTACTTAAAACGCGAGGATTTAAATCATACTGGCGCTCACAAAATCAATAATGCCCTTGGTCAAGTATTATTGGCAAAGCGCATGGGTAAGCAACGGATTATTGCCGAAACGGGTGCTGGACAACACGGAGTTGCCACAGCTACAGTTTGCGCTCGTTTTGGGCTGGAATGCGTAATTTATATGGGCGTTCATGACATGGAACGCCAATCTTTAAATGTGTTCAGAATGCGGTTGATGGGAGCAGAATTGCGTCCGGTTGAAGCGGGAACTGGAACCCTGAAGGATGCTACTTCTGAAGCAATCCGCGATTGGGTGACAAATGTGGAAACAACTCACTACATTCTCGGTTCAGTAGCAGGGCCCCATCCTTACCCGATGATGGTACGTGATTTCCATGCAGTAATCGGCCAAGAAACTCGCGCCCAAGCAATCCAAAAGTGGGGTGTATTACCTGATATTCTCTTGGCTTGCGTGGGTGGTGGTTCCAATGCTATGGGACTATTTTATGAATTTATGAATGAGTCTTCTATACGGTTTATCGGGGTTGAGGCAGCAGGAGAAGGTGTCAACACCGAAAAACACGCAGCAACCTTGACAAAAGGACGAGTTGGTGTTTTGCACGGAGCAATGAGCTATCTTCTGCAAGATGAGGATGGGCAAATTATTGAGGCACACTCAATTAGTGCAGGTTTAGATTATCCCGGTGTGGGGCCAGAACACAGTTATTTGAAGGATACTGGCCGCGCTGAATATTATAGTGTGACGGATGCAGAAGCTTTAGCGGCATTTCAGCGATTATCCAAATTGGAAGGGATTATCCCGGCATTGGAAACAGCCCATGCGATCGCGTACCTCGAAACCCTGTGTCCCCAACTAACCGACAGTCCCCGGATTGTAATTAACTGCTCTGGACGTGGCGATAAGGATGTACAAACAGTAGCCAAGTTCTTAAATGATGCGTAAACATACATACAGCAGATTTCAAATTCGTGAGGTACAGAAATAACCGCGCACCCTCCCCGATGCTTTGGGGAGGGTTGGGGAGGAGTATAACTCATGTAGTTGCAAAACGCTGTATATAAAAAAATCTTTGGAAAAAGCAATTACGGATCAACAATTTCAACACCCGATGCTACCGCAACCCACTCATGACGAACGAGTTGGCACGCCAAAATTTTGCTCCAGCTTTGCTCCTGAATTCTGATTTCTGAATTCTTCTTCAACAGCTACAGAGATTGAAGCTTACGAACCGGATGCCAAGGTAATTAAGGAGCGGGAACAGTGGCGTGCGGAATATTTGCACAGGTGTTGTGCGTGGTACAGCAAGAGTTAGAAACCCTCAACAAAAGCTAGTAAAGCACCGCAGAAGTAAAGTAACCATCCCAAATCAATGAAACCCTTGCAGTATAGGAATTACGAATTACGTCGCTTGCTTCTTGCCGAGGCAAGTATTACAAATTCCACGCAAGAGGTTTTCGTGGATAAATTTATGCGATTTATATCCAATATTACCTAGAACTATCAGTGGTAATACTTACTATATAATCTGTTGAGATTCAATAGTCATTCATAATAATTATAATTACCTACGTAGTAATACTGCTAAATATTATGAGTTTATGATTGTTTTCTAACTACTATTAGCCAGATATGGAAATCTTCGTGTACTACAAAATAAAGTTTTTAAAGTGGTTTAGATAGAAATAACCATACTAATGGTAGAGGAAAAATTTTTATAAACAGCAATATTTTTCGCAATTTTATGGATTTTAAAGCTTACTGGTAGTTTTTGAACAAAAAACGCCATAAATAGAGGTATATAGACCTACAATCAAGTTGTCAGATTGATACTAGCTTGGTTAAGCTTTCTGGAGCTAGAGTTTCAGTGAGTTTCGGCAAATGATTAAACCAATAATATACAGCGTTGCTTTGGGCACTATCATTCTCAGTAGTGGAGCGATCGCTAGTCCTGTAACAAATACAACTTTTACGTCGAGGAATTCAGATGTATTAAGTAATACTTTTCAAATCGCACAATCTAGCATCAATACTGCTGCTCTAGAACAGTCGATTTTTAACAAAATTAATGATTACAGAGCTTCCCAAGGGCTAACAAAGCTGACTCGTAATTCTGCGATAGATAATCAAGCCAGGATTCACAGTCAGAATATGGCTAATGGTAAAGTTCCCTTTGGACATACGGGATTTTCACAACGTGTTAAAGCAGTCGGTATTCCTTACAGTTCGGCTGGTGAAAATGTCGCTTACAACCAGGGATATAGCGATTCTGTGACGACAGCTGTTCAAGGCTGGCTCAAAAGTCCAGGGCATCTAGCCAATATCAGAGGTAATTTTCAGAAAACGGGGATTGGTGTCGCTAGTAACAGTAGAGGCGAAATCTACTTTACACAAATTTTCTTTCGCTGATAGATTTGGTAAAATTTAGGTTTTTTCTCAAATTCCCCAGGCTTCAGGCTGCTAGCAAAGCTTTTGCTAGATATTCAATAATGTAGTTTCAATGACATTTGTCTATTGAATACTACATTATTTTTTTAGTAATTCATGAAAATCCTAAATTATCCGCAAAAGTAACCGTGATTTTAC
>Ga0209591_10001142_pt1 | contig 33754 bp, 21 predicted proteins | sample MAT01_FD_187207 | JGI IMG/M metagenome (GOLD analysis project Ga0209591, IMG submission 187207) | Freshwater microbial communities from Lake Fryxell liftoff mats and glacier meltwater in Antarctica - MAT-01 (SPAdes) (version 2) | ecosystem: Environmental > Aquatic > Freshwater > Ice > Liftoff... | reverse complement strand
TGAGCGGACCTTTCTTTCGCGCCGGCGGTTACGAGAACCTTCTCGAAGCCGTCGGCGGATAAACATGCGGGTCGCTCTCTCCGGTCACTGAGAATGTACCCGGTGAAGCAGGGTGCGCGATTCGAAAGGGTCCGAGAATGTTCGGAAATGATCGCCCTTCGACAAGATTTACAATCCCACAATCCAGCGTCCGTGGTTCGTCAACCGGCTGATCACGCGTGCGCACTGTCGTCGTGTGGCCACACACATGGCACCCGGCGCACGCGGGGGTTCAATAAGTAACTCAAGTCGGGTGCTCATCCGCGAGTTTCGCGAACATGAGGTGGTCTTGCCATTGGTCGGCAATCTTGAGCATACGGAGGGCGCGGCCTTCCTCGCGGAAACCGACTTTGCGCGCGACGCGCAGGCTGGCGAGATTTGTCGGAATGATGTTGGCCTGCACGCGGTGCAGGCCGAGCGTGTGGAAGGCGATATCAAGCAGCGCGGCGACGCCCTCGGTGGCAAAGCCCTGATTGATCGAGTCGGCGCTGACAATCCAGCTGGCATCGGTGCTTTGAAAGATGCCGCGAACGATGTTGTTGAGGCTAAAGAACCCGATGAGAGGGTGCGGTGGGGCGAGCGCAAAGGCGGCGAGTCGCGCAGCGGAACTGTCGGCCGCGGCGTTGTGTGTGCGGGCGAGCCGATCATCAAAGAGCTGGTCGAGGGTCTGGCCCACGGGCCTCGCGGGCGACCATGGGCGCAGGTGGTCGGCTGAGCGGGTGTGCAGCCGGATAAACTCGGCGCGATCAGGCTCTTCAAGCGGACGAAGGATGAGGCGGGGAGTGGTGTGGCGAATGGTGAGGATGGGGGAGAACCTTGGCGCGAGGGGTTCGTGTTGTGAACGTGCGGAGGTTGGGCAAGCGCTTGCAAGAGTGCGAATACCGAACTCCCCGCCTTCCCCCGCCCCTTCCCTCGCCCCTTCCCTCTGGGAGGGGGAGTTAGACTTTATGTTGTGGGCGCGTGGGGTCGAGCCAATCGAGGTGGAAGAACTGGCCGCGGGGCTGGTCGATGCGCTCGTAGGTGTGGCTGCCGAAGTAATCGCGCTGCGCTTGCAGGAGGTTGGCGGGGAGGTTGGCGGAGCGGTAACTGTCAAAGTAGCTGAGCGCGCTGGAGAAGGCTGGGACGGGGACGCCCGTGACCGCGGCGCGGGCGACGACCTTGCGCCAGTTGGTCTGGGCCTTGTCGATCGCGCCAGCGAAGTATGGATCGAGAAGGAGGTTGGCGAGGTTGGGCGTGCGTGCATAGGCCTCGGTGATCTTCTGCAGGAAGCGGGCACGGATGATGCACCCGCCTCGCCAGATCTGGGCGATCTCGCCAAAGTTGAGATTCCAGGAATTCTCATGTCCAGCCGCACTGATGAGTGCGAAGCCCTGCGCGTATGAGCAGATCTTTGAGCAGTAGAGCGCATCGCGCACAGCATCAACCCAACTGTCGGTGCCGCTGGCGGCGTGCGCTGTTGCGTGGTCGTGGTTCCAATGAATGCTCGGGGTCTCGGGGGCCTTGATGACCTTGCTGGCGGCGACGCGCTCATCCTTCTGTGCGCTGATGCAGCGGGCAAAGACCGCTTCGGCGATGGTCGGGGCGGGAATGCCCAGGTCGAGCGCGCTGACGCTTGTCCACTTGCCGGTTCCCTTCTGGCCCGCCGCGTCGAGCACGATATCCACGAAGGGCTTGCCGGTGATGGGGTCTTTCTGTCGAAGAATGTCGGCTGTGATCTGGATGAGGAAGCTGTCGAGCTCGCCGGTGTTCCACTTGGCAAAGGTGGCCGACATCTTCTCGGTGTTCATCTCGAGCACATCACGCATGAAGTGGTAGGCCTCGCAGATGAGCTGCATGTCGCCGTACTCGATGCCGTTATGAACCATCTTCACATAGTGGCCGGCTCCGCCCGGGCCGATGAAGGCCGTGCAAGGAACCGCGCTCTCGGAGACGATGGGCTTGCCGCGTGATGCACCCTCGAGGGGCTTGCCGGTCTTCGCATCGACTTTCGCGGCGATGGCCGTCCAGATGGGTTTGAGGAGTTCCCAGGCTTCCTTCGTGCCACCGGGCATGAGCGAAGGGCCATAGCGTGCGCCTTCTTCACCACCCGAAACTCCCGAACCGACAAACAGCAAGCCTTTCTCGTTCAAGGCCTTTTCACGGCGCACCGTGTCGCCCCACTCGGCGTTGCCGCCATCGATTACGCAGTCGCCTGTTTGCAGGAAGGGTGTGAGCGAATCGATCACCGCATCGGTCCCCTTCCCAGCCTTGACCAGAATGACGATGCGCCGGGGACGCTTGATGGATGCGACGAACTCTTTAACTTCGGCACCGGGGATCAACGCGCCTCCAGGGCCGATGATGTTGGGTGGGTTTTCAGCAATGAAGGCCTCGGTCACCGAGGTCGTGCGGTTGTAGACAGCGACCTTGAACCCGTGGTCGGCCATATTGAGCGCGATGTTGGCACCCATGACGGCGAGACCGACGAGGCCGACATCGGCGGAGTTGGGTGCTGGGATGGGAAAGGGCATGTGAGGCTCCGTGATGCTGCTGGCGTGATCGTTGTCGGACCGGTTTGGGCTTACACAGGATACCGTGCGAGTCGAGGGGGCGACGGATCGACCAGTGTCCGAACTCGCAGCGTATGGTCAACCCACAATGTGGACCTTCCGCCTCCCTCACGATCCCGATCGCCTGGGGTCACGGGTTCTTTCCGCGACTGGGTTTGGCATCGTTGGCCCGGCGACGGCGGTCTGTGTTGCGTGGGGGTGCGACGCGTTCATGCAGAGCGGAGTTGCGGGCGCCGCAATGAAGGAACCCGTGGTCTGGGTTGAGCCCCGATCGCGGAACCCGCTGATGATGCGAGCATTGCCGCCAAGTCTGGGTGTGGAGGCCGTGTTGGACTGGTCCGTGCCGACCAACGAAATCGGACAACAACAAGAGAGCGGGGCCACGGGTCGGAGGGGGCACGATGCTTGCGGTACGGCGCGCGAGACGGGCCGTTCGACGAAGCCAAGTTTCATAACGCTCCCCGACGCTGAGCTGGCCGTCGGGTTCATACACTCGCCCGATGCGCTTCACCTTCCTGGGAACCGGCACTTCGGCGGGCATACCCGCCATCGCGTGCGATTGTCGCGTGTGCGCTTCAACCGATCCGCGCGATCAACGCCTGCGCACCGGCGCGGCGGTGCAATGGGTTGATACTGGCGGGCAGGAGCGTTGCGTGCTGATCGATGCGACACCCGATCTGCGGCAGCAGGCGTTGCGGGCCGGCCTGAAGCGGTGTGATGCGGTGCTCTTCACGCACAACCATGTTGACCACACCTTCGGGCTTGATGAGGTTCGACGATTCAACGCTGTGCAGCGCGCACCGATCGATATCTATGCCGAGCCACCGACGCTCGAACACCTGCGCCGCGTGTACAAGCACATCTTTGAGTCGCACAAGAATGTGAATGACAGCTTTGTGGCCGCGGTTATCGCGCACGAAGTGAGCATTGATCGCCCGCTGCACCTGCACGGGGTTGAGTTCACACCCATCCGCCTGTTGCACGGTCGTCTGCCCATCGTTGGATGGCGGGTTGAAGGTGAGAAGCCCGACGGGACCTTTCCGCTGGCGTATTGCACGGATGTGAGCGCGATCCCGACGGAGAGCTGGTCGCGCCTGCGCGGCCTGCAAACACTCGTGCTTGATGCGCTGCGCGATCGCAAGCACCCGACGCACTTCACGCTCGAAGAATCGGTGAGCGCTGCGGCCAACATCGCGGCCCAAAGCACCTGGTTTGTTCACATGTCGCATGATCTCGGGCACGCCGAGACCGATGAACGCCTGCCCGAAGGAATGCGACTGGCGTATGACGGGCTTGTGCTGGGCTGATGGGCGAATCGGAGGTTCGGTCAAAACGAACAACGCCGGACGATTGTTCGTCCGGCGTTGTGTGCTTGAATGCCGTTGTCAGATCGAGTCGGTTACTTCGTGGTTTCGACGGAGGCACCGCTCTTGTCGGCGGGGCGCAGGATCACCTGCACTGTGTTGTCGCGGCGATAGTACTTGTTGAAAACATCCTTGATCTGGGCCGCGGTGAACTGCTGGTAGGCGGCGGGGGCCGCGAGAACATCGTCGAGCTTGATGTTGCGGTAGTCCATCGTGCTGATGCGGCCGGCCCAGAAGCCGGGCTGCTTCATCTGGTTGTCGAGATCGTTGGCGAACTGCTTGCGGGCGGTGTTGAGCTCGTCATCGGTGGCTGGGGTGGCGCTGAACTCGTCGAAGATTTCGCCATACGCGGCCACAAGTCGGTCGGTCTTGGAAGGTTCGGTATCGGTCATGCCCATGAACATGCCGAAGCCCGGGATGGCTGTTCCGGGCTGGTTGCGGCAGCCGGGGCTGTAGGCGAGCTGCTCTTTCTCGCGGATCTTTTCGAGCACGCGGGTGCTGATGATCTGTGAAGCGACACTCAAGCATCGCGTGTCGTAGATGTTGTCGGCATCGGCCGAGTAGAAGCCGGTCAGGACGACGGCCTTTTCGGTTTGGGTGGCGAGGCGCTTGTCGGCCATGTGCGGGCCGGGTGCTTTGGTGACCGTGCGAAGACTGTCGAGCGTGGTCGAATCGATGCGAGCGCGCCTGGGCAGGGCACCGAGGTACTTGGCGATGAGTTCGATCGCCTGATCTTTCTGAATATCACCGACCACGGCCACTTCGATCGGCGCGGTGGCGATCGCGTTGCGCAGCCACGACTGCGCGGCCTCAATCGAGAGCTTGTTGACCTGAGAAACGTTCAAGGGTTGAAAGCGCGGGTCTGAAGCGGGGAAGATCGTCTGGGCAACGACTTCGCCCATGGCGGCCTCGATATTCTTCTGACGCTCGTCGATCGCCTGGAGCGTGTCCTTCTTCCATTGATCAAAGTTCGCGGGCTCGATCAGCGGATCGGTCAAAAGCAGGTAGGCAAGCTGAAGACCATCTTCGAGATCAACCGGACTTCCGGCGATGGAGAGCGTGAGGGTATCGAGACCCGCGCCGCCTCGAACGTTGGTCTTCTTGCCGGTGCGGATATCGCGGATATTGGTGCTTGAGAGCTTGCTGGTGGCCGGACGGCCCCAGGCCAGCCCGGCAACCTCGGCGATGCCGCGTGTTTCGGCGGTTTCCTGCAGCACGCCCGCGGCGAGCGTGATCGAGACGATGACGCGTTCCTTCTGAATATCCATAAAGCGGTGATGAAAGCGGATGCCGTTGTCGAGCCATCCGTTGGTGACCGCGCTGGACTCGTGGGTCGCAACTTCAATGGCCTTGCCCGCGGTGGGCAACTCAGAGAGCAGGCTCTTCGGGCGATCAATCTGCTTCTCGGCCTCGGGCTTGACATCAAAGGCGGCCTTGCCGAGGGCCAGAAGCTGATCCTCGGTCGGGATCTCCGCATTCGATGGCAGCGAGGCGATGAAGGTGACCTTGGACGGATCGAAGTTGTCCTTGAACAACAACGAGACTTCTTCGACCGTCACCGACGGGAGAATCTGGCGAGTGAGGTCGAGTTCCTGCTGGGCAGACATGATCGGCTCGCCAGAGGCGATGGCCGTGTTCATTATGCGGAGCATCGCGCTCGCGGGCATGGTCGATTCCTGAGCAACGTACTGCTCAAGACTCGAGATGATCTCGGTCTTGACATCATCGACCTCGCTCGTGTTGAAGCCGTTCAAGCGGGCGCGCTGCACATCGGTGCCGAGTTCGGAGAGGAGCTTCTTCCAATCCTCGGGTTTGCCCTCGCTGGAGAGCTGACGCCACAGGGCAAGATTGGGCTGGTTGCGCACGCTGGCACCGGCCGAGAGATAGGCCGTATCGCCCTTGCTCATCTTCGCACCGATGCGGCGGTTGAAGGCCGCGACGCCGATCTGGCGGACCATGTCGCGCCGCATGAGTTCAACGGTGGTGGTCGGGGGCTCGACGGCGCTGATACCGACGATCTCGATCTCGGCCTTGGTCAACTCGGCATCGCTCGCGACAATGGCGCGGCTCGCGTCGTAAGGCTTGACGCGGGGGTCCTGATCGACGGGCTTTGCCGTCTTGGCACCAAAGCTGAAGTTCTTCTTGATCTGTTCGACGATCGGTGCCGGGTCGGCATCGGCCACCACCATGACCGTCATGTTGCTGGGCACATACCACTGGGTGTAGTACGACTTGAAGTCGGCCTCACTGAGCTTGAGGAGCGTCTCATTGATACCGATGGGCAGGCGTTCGCCGAAGAGGGAACCGGGGATGAGCCGTTCGATCACGTAGTCGCTGACGCGCTGCGAACCACCCTCGCGGGTGCGCTTCTCTTCAAGAATCACCTGGCGCTCGCTCTCGATCTCGGAGGGCAGAAGGCTGAGCCGGCCGGCGACATCGGCGAAGAACAACATGCCTTTGTCGAGCGTCTCGGGCTTGGTGTCGGGGAAGGCGAGCTGGTACGTGGTCTGATCAAAGCTGGTGAAGGCGTTCTGATCAGCGCCGAACCGAAGGCCCATCGACTGGAAGAAGTTGACAACTGTTCCGGGCTTGAAGTTTTCGCTCCCGTTGAACGCCATGTGTTCGAGGAAGTGCGAGATGCCGCGCTGAGCGTCTGTTTCATTGAGCGAACCGGTCGAAACGTGGATCCACATCGCGGCCCGCTCGGGCGGGTTGCTGTGGCGGCGCACGATGTAGTGCATGCCGTTGGGAAGTTCACCCGTCACAAGCCGACCATCGGTTGGAAGCGGTTGCGCCAAACCAATGGAGCAGAAAGCGAAGCTCGCCGCTGCGGCGGTTGTCCAAAGTGCGATACATGCCATAAGGCTGATCTCCGAACCCCCACCCCGGTGGTGATAAGTGGAAGCACAATGTTAGGCGAGGGCGCGTGAGCAATAAAAACGCCCCGTTCTGGATGATCCAGAGCGGGGCGCACGGAGGATACGAAGGATGAACAAAGACGCGCGAAGATTGCCGGCTTAGGCGCAGCCGGCGAAGTAGGCGGAGAGGAAGTCGAAGATATCCTGCACCGAAATCACGCCTGAATCGTTGACATCAGCGTTGGGCTGCCCGCTGAAGTAGGCCGCGAGAAAGTCGAAGATATCCTGGACGCTGATGATGCCGCTGCAGTTGAAATCGCTGATGCAGGGCAGCAGCGTGGCGCCATTGCTGGTCGCCTCGCCGCAGTCATTGGTGACCACGCAGTCGTACGAACCGGCCGAGCCGGTCACCACCGGTGAGACCACGAGCGAGTCGGCTGTTGCGCCGCCGATGGCGAGCGTGTTCTTGCGCCACTGATGGATCAGCGGTCCCGAACCCGTCGCGGCGGTGGTAAACGTGACCGATCCGCCCAGACACTTGAACTGGCTCTCCGGCTGAAGGGTGATGACCGGAGAAAGGCCGATCGCGACGATGGCGGCATCGGACGAAATGGTCCCGCAAGATGCGCTGATGACACAGTCGTAGGACGCGGCATCGGACGAATCGACACTTGTGATGGTGAGCGTTGGGGTTGCGGTTCCTGCAAGTGTGGAGCCCGAGCCGGTCGGGCCGTCGGATACTGGCGTGGCATTGCGACGCCACTGATAGCTCGTCGCGCCGATCGCGGTGAGGCTGAGGTTGAAGGTTGCACCTTCGCAGGTGCTCAGGCCGTTGGGCTGGAGCGTGATCGTCGGACCCGGCTCGACACCGACGCTCGCGCTGTTGCTGGTGGCGAGGCCGCAGGCATTGGTGACGGCACACGTGTAGCTGCCGACATCCGCCGCGGTGAGGCTTGTGAAGGCGAGTGTGCCCGATGTTGCGCCTGAAACATCAACACCGTCCTTCTTCCACTGGAAGGCCAGAGGTGGGCTGCCCGAAGTACCGACCGAGAGCGCAACCGCGCTGCCGGTGCACGCAGAGATGGCGACCGGCTGAGTGGTGATGGATGGAGGATCAAGCAACGTGAGCGCGGCGCCCGTGCTGGTGAGGCTGCCGCAGATGTTGGTGATGACGCAGTCGTAGGTCGCCACATCTGCGGGCGCGGGGGCCGGGATCGAATATGCGGCTGATGTTGCGCCACCGATAGCCACACCACCCTTTCGCCATTGATACGTAACGGGTGTGCTGCCCGTGATCGCGACACCGAAGTTCGCTGGTGTCCCCGTACACACTTGCGAAGCCGCCGGCTGCGTGGTGATCGCCAGTGCGTTCTGCACGGTCAATGCTGCCGCATCGGACGTTGCGCTTCCGCAGGTGTTGGTCACCACGCAGTCGTAGCTGGCCGCATCGCCAGCGACAACGACGGCGATGGTGTAGGTGCTCGCCGTGGCGCCCCCGATGGGTGTGCCGCCTTTACGCCACTGATAGGTCAAGGTTGGTGCGCCGGTCGCCGTGAGGGAGAAGGTCGCCCCCGCGCCCAGACATGGCGACTGGGCCACAGGCTGAGTGGTGATGGAAGGAAGTGCGTTCACGACCAACACGCCTGCGGTGGAGATGGTGTTGCCACACAGATCCGTCACAACGCAGTCATACGAGCCCGCATCGCTCGTGATGGCTGCTGCGATCACATAGCTGTTGGATGTCGCGCCGCCGATGGGCGATCCGCCCTTGCGCCACTGATACGTGATCGGCGCGGTGCCTGTGGCTGCGACCGAGAACGAGGCGGGCGCATTCTGACAGACGGTCGCACCAGCGGGTTGCGTGCCGATGGTCGGGCCGGAACTCAACGAAAGTGCCGCTGTCGCGGTCACGTCGATTCCGCAGAGGCTGGTGATGGAGCAGTCATAGTTGCCCACATCGCCAGCAGCGATCACGGGGATGGTGTAGCCGGTGCCGGTCGCCCCGCCAATGTCCACACCATTCTTGCGCCACTGAAACGTCAGCGGCGCGGTGCCGGTGGCCGCGCTTGTGAAGGTCACCGATCCGCCAATGCAGACCGACTGTGAGACCGGCTGTGTCGTGATGATCGGATAGGTGTTGACCACGAGCAGTGCGCCGTTGGTGGTGATGCTGCCGCAAACATTGGTTACAACACAGACATACGTGCCCGCGTTGGTCGTATTGGCGGGATTGATGGTGTAGTTGGGACCCGCCCCGCCGAGCAGATTCACACCGTTCTTGCGCCACTGATAGGTAAACGGCGCAGTACCACTTACGGAGACACCGAAGCTGAGCGGCTCGCCCTCGCACACCGTGACGGGCACGGGCTGCGTGCTGATGCTCACACCTGTTCGCACCGTCAGTGCCACCGCGACACTTGTATCGCTCCCGCAATCGTTGGTGACCACGCAGGCATAGCTGCCGGCATCACCGGCGACAACCGAGGCGATGTTCAGTGTGGGCGCTATCTGCCCGCCGATGTTGACGGCGTTCTTCCGCCATTGATACGTAACCGGCGAAGAGCCGGTCGCCGTAACGCTGAACGATGCCGGAGTGCCGATGCATGGGGTTTGTGTGGTCGGATCACCGGTCACCGTCGCGACCGTTCGCACCGACAGACTGGCCGAGGCGCTCGTGGCGTTGCCGCATGAGTTGGTGACGATGCAATCATAGTTGGCCGCATCGCCCGCCACGACGGATGAGAGGGTGAACGTGCCGGAGGTTGCTCCTCCGATGTTCACACCAGCCTTGCGCCATTGAAACGTGTGCGGCGTGCTTCCCGAGGGCACAACAGTGAACGATGCAGCGGCACCCGGGCACGCCGATTGGTTGGTCGGCGAAGTTCCGACGCCCGCAGCCACGCACACGCCGCTGTTCACGGTGAAGAGGCTGGTGCCCACACCGGTTCCATCGGCATTGCTGACCGTGACGTTGCGTGTGCTGATCGCCGCGCCGCCCGAAATGACAAATGAAAGCCCGGTGACCTGCGTGCCAAGGATGTTGGGCACGGGTGTGCCCGTGACCGTCACACCTGTGCCCGAGACCGTGACTTGCGATGAGGCCGTGACATTCTTCAGGTTGTTGCCGTTGATCGTGACCGCAACGGTCTGACCCTGGTTGGCATTGTTCGGCGTCACCGATGCGACAGAAGTTGTCGCGCCAAAGACCACAACGTTGATGGTGTCGGTCGAGGTCAGACCATTCTCGTCGGTGATGCGCAGCGTGGCGGGATAGGTGCCGTTTGAGGTATAGGTTCGACTGGGATTGGCGTTGTTGGCAACCTCGAAGGTTCCATCACCATCCAGATCCCATGCGTAGGTGGTGATGTTGTTGGTACCTCCGCCCGCATTGGTATCGTTGGTGTACGAGTTCAGGCTGCCCATGAAGAACGCGTTTGTGTTGGCCTGAACGCGCTTGCTCAACCCGGCGATAGCCGTTGGCGGGGCCTTGGCAGCACCCAGCCGAATCAAAAGGTTGTAGAGCTGAACGATCTGATTCTCGCTCGGGTTTGTGCCGACATCAAAGACCCGTACCCAGTACGTTCCCGCCGCGAGTGTGCCCGCGCTGATCGATTCGGTCACACCCGCGGCTCCACCTGAAGCGGTCTGGAGCACCGTAACGCCGTTTGCGCCGTTGCGCAGCTCAACATTCAAGTTGCCGGCCAATGTCGCATTGACCGATGCTGTGGTGCCATTGCACCCATTGCTCTGCTGGCCTTGCGTGCTTGTCCCGCCGATCGGCACCACCGAGATCGTCACCGCCTGGGCCGTGCCCAGCGTAAATCTGAACCAGTCCTCATCGGTATTGTTGACACCACCCGCTCCGTTGGTCGAAAGTCCCTGCTCAACCACCGACCTCACCGAGGGTGTGGTCAACGTGCCAAAGTCACGCGCGGTGGCACCCGAGTTGTTGCCCACGAAGCGGTCGCCATAGTTGCGGGCAATCCCGCGACGCTCATCCATCTGCGTCATCTCAAAGTTTGTGTTGATGAACGGTTCCATGAGCTTGGTGTTGTCGCACGGGATCGGGTGGATGTACCCAAGACCGTGCCCATGCTCGTGCGCAACCACGTTCCTGAAATATCGGTAGTTGTCGGTTGCGCTTGCAAACGCTCCCTGACCCGCGGGGAAATAGTCGGAGTTCAGCGTCATGTCCGACGAGCCGGGAAAGATGTTGTAAGCCAGTGTGCCGCCGGTTCCCTGGGCATTCGAGCCGATCCGCACATCGCCGCGCACGGTAGTGTGTGCCGAGTTCAAGCTGAAAGCGGTGTTGTCGTCGCCCACTTCCGAATAGACCAATCCGCCGTACCGACGCCAGGATGCGAGTGACTGACGAATAAACTCCCGCCCACGATCAAGATTGCCTGCGCCAAAAAGCGTCGTCAGTCGCGCATTGAGGTCGTTGGCGGCCGATGGCCCATTGACTCCATCGCCCCAGAGCGTCCCATCCGCCGGAAAGGAATACGAAAGGATCGCCTGAGAAGCTCGCCCCGAACTGCCAAGCGTTCCAACACCTGTCCATACACTTCCAGCGGTGAAATACCGATCACCGAATCCGTTCACCAGCGGCGGCGGAAGTGCCTGATACCGCGTCATGATCTCTTCAAACTCTTCCGGTGTCGGGTTGGCGACAAAGCACGCCGACGAAACCGGCTGTCCGTTCTCATCAAAGATCGTTCCGCGTGAACCGATCTGCGCACGCATCATCTGTCGCTGCGCAGCCGAAACTGCGCGCGGCTGGGGCTTGGAATCCTGACCCGTCGCCACCGTCTCACCCGTCTTGGGCTGTTCAACAGTCGCCGCCGAGGCGTTGCCGACGATCGCGGCCACCACCAACGATACAACCGCCGCGCACATGTGCTTGGCGCGCCCGTCGGTCAGTCTTGTCTTTGTCATGAGCTGGCAATCCCTCTGTTCGAGCGTGCATGAGTTGCGGCGCAGCACGCCGCAATCGGTTCATCGCCAAACTTGCACAGCCTCACCGAGCGAGCCACCGGGCAAGCTGACCTTGGCCTGAACCTCCGAAACCTGTGAACTACACGAATATCCACCGGACAGAAGCGTCCGGGGATGTAATCTAACCTCTATTCGTACCAATGACCACCTGCGGTTCGCACCCAAACTGGACGATCTTCACCAGACAATATCAAATACCGAACAAATTGCATCTTGCCAAGCTCACACCGCCCGCCCATCACCCACCTATTCTTCCTCCCCTATGGGCAAGACCCGCGAAATCAAGAAGCGCATCAAAGCCGTCGGCAACATCCGCCGCATCACCAACACGATGCGCATGATCGCCACCAGCAAGTTCGCCCGTGCTCAGCAGAAGGCGACCGCGACCAAGCCCTACACCGAGGGCGTGTTCGAGCTGGTCCGCAACATCGCCGCCACCTCGGGTGGCGGGGGTGAGATCACCCATCCGCTGATTGCTGGTGTTCCCGGTGCGGCCAACGCCCGTGAACTCACACTGGTGGTGACCTCCGACCGCGGGCTGTGCGGGCCATATAACGGCTCCATTCTTCGCGCTGCAATGGTCCATCTGCGTGGCAACGCCAGCGCCAAGAACGGCATCATCGAACTCGTCGGTCGCAAAGGCGCGGCCTTCCTCAAGTTCAACAACGTCGCCGTGAGCGAGCTGCACGCCCTTGGTGACAAGCCCGAGTTTGCCACGATCGAGAAGATCGCCCAGAGCTACATGGATCGCTTCGCCTCGGGCCAGATCAGCAAGGTCAATGTCATCTACATGCGCTACATCTCGGCTGGCCGGCAGCGGCCCGAGGTCATGCAGCTTCTCCCTCTCAAGCCTCCGACCGATACCGCCCAGTCCACCAAGGCCAAATCGGTTGATTACGAGTTCAGCCCCAAGGCCGAGATCCTTCTCAGCGCCCTGCTGCCCGCGGCGGTCAAGGCCACGCTCTATCAAGCCTTCAACGACGCCATCGTCAGCGAGCACATTGCACGAATGATCGCCATGAAGAGCGCGACCGACAACGCCGGCAAAATGGGCAAGGCCCTTACCCGCCAATACAACCGCGCTCGTCAGGCCCAGATCACCACCGAGCTTACCGAGATCATCTCCGGCGCGGCCGCGCTCGAATAGGCGGCCGTCTCTGATGGTTCTTGGTTCTTCCGGCTCGGAGGTCATCGGCACATTCGCGCGCCGATCTCCGCCTGTCTGCTCACAGATCTCAATCATCGCTCGGGCAAGAGCTCACTCCCGGAGTGTCCCGCGCTTTCACAAACCACCACGCGGATCATCCGCTCGCTGGTTGCGTTCCGCCTCAGCGTCACATTGACTGCGGCCGCCGTAAGCCCTCTGTAAAATGCCTGCCCATCCGCGAGCTCGTCCGGCGAGACACCAAGCGTTGACGAACGCGCCAGAATTCCCGACCAGTAACGCGGCTCACGCTCATACGCCGTGACCGTGCGGGCCAGTTCATCACCCGCAGCATCGACCTCCTGCTCGGTAAATCCTGCCGACGCGGCCTGTTCAACCGCCGCGCCCATGACCTTTATCACACGCTCAATGGTCGGCTTATCGGCGCGAGCACTCACCGCTACCGCGCCGAATCCCGGGTACACCGTCGCTGGCACGGCCGACGCATTGACACTCCCAACAATCAGGCCCTCTTCCATCAACGCCGCCGATACCCGTTGGTCAAGCAATCGCGCGACCACGCGAAGTGTCCGCAGTTCCGCCGGATTCGCGGCATCACTCCCGACAAAACCCACCACGGCCAGCTCGGTTCCAGTTCCCCCATCGCCAACACGCGCCGAGCCTGAATCGGCCCGATCAACCTCAACCCTGCGTTCGATGGGCTGCTTTGGCGGCGGAAGTTTGCGCGATTCGGCCAGTGAACCCGCACCAATCCGCGCCCTCTGCGGCATCTGACCCAAGTACCCGGCCATCAGACGCATCGCCTCGTCCAGCGGAATATCCCCGACCACCGCCGCCTCGACGGACGCCGCCTCCAGATGCCAATCCAACCACTTCTGCACCGACTCGACCGACAGCCCGCGCACATGCTCGGCCCTCGGCGGCGATGTTCGAGGTTCAATGTCCGCTGTCGGAAACAGGGCCGCCGCCAGCGCACGCGCCACAAGCCCGGCCTCGGTCCTGGCCCGTCGCACGGCCAGTCGCTCGCAATCAGCCGCCGCCGACTCGATCGCTCGTGCCTTCACATCCGGGCGCTTTAACAACTCCGTGGCGATACGCATCCCAACTTCGATATCCTCGCGCGATGCCCGCACGCGCAGTTGCAAAGCATCCGGCGTGCTCGCACCGTCTATGTGAATGTCCCGATCTTCAAGCAGCTTCCTGATCTGCAACTGGTCCGCTCCGCGGAGCTGCACATCGTCCCACGCGCGCGCCGCCGCGAGCGAAATGCCCCGACTCTCCGCCCCTTCAAGCAACTCGCCGCCGATCAGATTGATCGTCACCACCACCTGCCCGGCAGGCTGGTCCATCGCCATGTGGTGGATGCGCACACCGTTGGCCAGCCACGCCGAGACGGTCGGGCTCCGTCGATGTCCCTCCATCTCCACCACTCGGGTCGCCCAATCTGGCGCGCACGTCGCCAGCCTTGTCGGGTTGGTCGGTCCCGCGGCCGATGCACCGGCCAACGGCCCGAAAACCGCGAGCGTGACCACCAACGCGCCAGCGCGGCGGCTACCCCTCGGCCGATGCTTCACACGCTCGGCTTGCACTGAACAAATATGGCCCGCGACTGGTTTCACCATCTGTTTGTATATCGGTAACCCACCTCGGTTGCAGCACGTCGTTCTCGGTTCCCTTACGGGCCGAGGATTTCGCACGTCCTATAGCAAGTCTTGCCACGCTCAAACTTGTCCGCCAGAATCCCCGTGATCGCCTCGTGAATCCTTTCACGAACCTTCTCGTAGTTGATTTCCGACATCCGCACCTGCCCGCGCTGCCCGGTTGCACACACCCAATACTCCGCCACACCATCCACTTCAGACTCAAACATCTCGCGCACCGCCATGGAATAGATCCCCATCTGCAGGTCATCTTTCCCCGGCTCGGTGATACTCTTCTTCGCGTTCCCGGTCTTGTAGTCCACGATCCGATACCCCGCCCTCCCATCCTCAAGCGTGATCTGGTCTATGCGATCAACTTTCGCCTCCATCACGTGCTCAACTCCGTTGGCATCGCGATAAGGGAAGCGAATCGATCTCTCGATCTCCAGCACCTGCGCTGCCGGGTCGTACAACTTCACAAACACTACGCGAACCTGATGAAGCAGTTGATCAAGATCCTCGGGCCGAACCGTTCCGGCTTCTCCGACCAACCCCATGTATTCGCTCCGCGCGATCGCTTCGAGCATGGCAAGCGAGGGCACGCCCCCTTCACCTTCACCCTCCGCATCGCGCTCTCGCACGGTTCGATAGAACTTCTCCATCGCCCTGTGCAGCGCCGTGCCGTGAAGCTGCTCACGGCGACTCTCACCCTCAAACTTCAGCACGTGCTTCACGTACCAGCACCGTGGACAACTGAGGTAGTCATTGATAATGGTGTAGGAAAGTCTCAGCGGAGCCTTCAGCTTCGCACGCAATCCTTCTTCCTCCTTTGCGCGTTTGCCATCCGCCGCCGTGCCCGCCGTCTTGCCCGCCGCCTCGGCCAGTCGGCGCAGCATCGGATCCTCCATATCCACTGTTTCCGGCACGGTTGTGCCCGCTTCAATGGCCGCCACCACGCTCATCCGCTGGGCCGCCAAACGCAGATCCTGAAACGCACGATCAAGCTCCGAATCATTCACGCCCGGCACATCAACCCGTGTGAGCGCACCAGCGGCCGCAAGCCTGATCTCACGCCGCGCCTGGCCGATCGCTTCGCGCCGAATCACATCGCTCGTGCGCACCATCACCCGTCCGACCCGAAGCTCCGGCTCGATCCTGCGGAGCGGATCGACCTCCGGTTCCGCATCCGTGCCGCTCGTCGCCCGCGAGGCTTCAAGCAGCACATCCTGCCCATTCAGTTCCGTGACCACACCCTTCATCTTGGGGTTCAGCACCACCTCTTCAAAGAAGTTGGTCGTCCTGCTCGGTTTCTTGTTCCGCTTGGCCAGCACCACAAGCCTGCTCTCCGCGCGTGTGCATGCCACATAAAACAACCGCCGCTCTTCCGCCATCTGACGTTCTCTCCCCTTCAACCCGCCGCCCGAACGATCCATCAGTTCATCGGGCACATCGGCCTCAACGCGCTCCTTCACCCCGCCATACCCAGAATGCAGCGGCCCAGCTCGGGGCACAAACACCGTGTCAAACTCCAACCCCTTGGAGCTGTGCGCCGTCACCAGGCGCACAGCATCACTTGTCTGATCATCGCCCTGATCCTGTGTCTCATCAATGCCCGATTCCGCGCTCTTCTGTTCGAGTTTCTGTTCGCCTTCACTCAGGTCATCGAAATACTCCAGAAACTCCTTCAGCCCGGATGGCGGCGGAAGTCGATGCTGACGCTCGTGGGCAAACCGCAGCAGTGTGACAACATTGGCCACCCGCGCCGCACGCCGATTCTGATCGATCAGGTCGGCATGAATCACACCCGTCTCTCGCACGATCCGCAGCAACACGCCCGATGCCCCCTCCTCGGCCGCGGCACGCGTGAACTCTTCATGCATGCGCAGAAACCGGCGCACCGCGCTCTCGGCATCACCCAGCGGCGCTTCGCCGATCCCGCCCGCTTCCCCATCCCGTCGCGCCAACCACTGCGGAAACGTCCCGGGATCATCCGTGCTTCCTTCAAGCCCGCCCGAATCCGAGTGTTCCCATCGCGAAGTCGCCGAACGATACTGGCGTAACCAACCAACAATCAACGACATCTCAACACTCATCGGCGGGCTTGACAGCAACCGACACGCATTCCACGACTCACGCGGCGAGACGATCAGTCTTGCCCACGCCATAATCATCTGCACACCTTCATCGTCGATGGCCGCTCCGGCTTTCTGCCTGATCGATGGAATCCCCTCCAGCAACAGCGCCTCGCCAATCCGCGCCAGATCACTGTGCGATTTCGCGACCACCGCGTATCGTCGCCACCCCGCCTCATCACCACCCTGTGTTCGACGCACCGCCCGGTCCCTGCTCACCATCGCCGCGATCACCTCGCCATCATCCTTGTCATCAAGCAGGTTCACGCACTCCAACACGCCCGGCGGCTCCGCCGCCTTTGACCGCGGAAACTCGATCGTCTTCGCCGGCTCAAACCGTTCCGTCGCGCCGTCGATAATCGCGTTGCTCACCGCGATGATCCGCGGGCGACTGCGATAGTTTTCTGTCAGCGCGATACGCTGGCACCCCTGCCAGATGCGCTCAAACCGCCAGAATGCTCGGTCGTCGGCCCCGCGAAAGGCGTAGATCGCCTGATCGTCGTCGCCCACCACCACCAGTTCCTGCCCCGATGGTCGCCGCTCACTCCGACAGCTTTCCGGCGGAGCAATCAATCGCAGCATCTCCACCTGCGCCTCATTGACATCCTGAAACTCGTCAAAAATCACATGGCGAAAGTCATCGCGAACAATCGAGGCCACACTGGGGCGCGAGCCGAGCAGCTCGATGGGCAACGTAAGCAAGTCGCCATACGTGATCCACCCGCGCTTCCGCCGCGCTTCGACATACAGACGATAAAGTCTGGCGATCGCCTCGAACCGCGCCTGCCTTGCAACCGCGGCCTCAAGGGCCGGCTCGTCCAGCCGTGTGCCCGAAAGATCCATCCCCGCTTCACACGCCGCCCCCCACTTTACCGTCATCCGATCCGTCATCGTCGGTGAAAGCGCGTGATTCTCGAAGTACTCAAAGTACAGATTCGCTGTTTCGATAATCGCATCCACACCCGCCGCGCGTTCGGTCCCGAACAGATCATGCCCCAGGATCAACGACCTCATCAACCGCCGCGATTGCGCCGAATCGATCAGCCCCGATCGCCTCACCCGCCCGCCATACCCAGCCCCACCGTTCGCCGATCCATCCATCCCCCCCACCGGCGGAACATCGATCGAGTCACCAAACCGCTGCAACAGCCAATACCCGAGCCCGTGCAGCGTTCGCGCATGAACCCGCTCCGCCTTGACCGGTCCGATGAGGTGCGCCAGTCGCTCTCGAAGCTCTCGCGCCGCCTTGATCGTGAACGTCGAGATCAGAATCTTTTCCGGCTCAACCCCGCGCTCCGCGATCAGGTGGGCCACGCGATGCACAATCACCCGCGTCTTGCCCGTGCCCGGACCCGCCAGCACGATCAGCGGCCCGCCCGCGTGCGCGGCCGCCTCGAGCTGCGCTTCGTTCAGACCGGCCAGACAATCATCCACGGATTCGCAAGTGTGGTCGGACATTGCTCCAGTGTACCGATCCCCTTCACCGACCGTAAAACCCCGCCGCCCGTCCGCTCATCGATCTGACCATCCCAACTTCCCCACCACACGCTACCCTCTGCCCATCATGCCCCCTTCCGCACCGCCCACTCCCGTTGTCGGCATCATCATGGGGTCAACCTCCGACTGGGAGACTCTCCAGCACGCCGCCGCCACGCTCGCCGAGCTTGCTGTTCCCCACGAAGTCCGCATCGTTTCCGCCCACCGTACTCCCGACCTGCTCTTTGAGTACGCATCATCCGCCCTCCCTCGCGGCCTGAAGGTCATCATCGCCGGCGCGGGCGGCGCGGCCCACCTGCCCGGAATGTGCGCCAGCAAAACCTCCCTCCCCGTGCTCGGCGTGCCCGTCGAGAGCAAAGCCTTGCACGGCATCGATTCGCTCCTAAGCATCGTCCAGATGCCCGCAGGCATTCCCGTCGCAACGCTCGCCATCGGTCGCGCAGGGGCCATCAACGCCGCGCTTCTCGCCTCCGCCATCCTCGCACTTTCCGATCCCGCGCTCCTGTCCCGCCTCGAACTCTACCGCGCAGCCCAGACTCAGCGTGTTCTCTCTCGCCCCGACCCCCGCCAACCGCCAACCCACGCCTGACCCTCCTTCACCGATGTACGAATGTCCGATCATCGGGGTCCTCGGCGGCGGCCAACTCGGCCGCATGCTTGCCCTTGCCGGCCTTCCGCTCGGCCTTCAGTTTCGATTCCTTGAGCCAACCGCCGACTGCCCCGCCGCGGATGTCGGCCAGATTATCGTCGCCGAGTACACCGATCGCGATGCGCTCGCCCGCTTTGCGCAGGGCCTCACGCTCGTCACTTACGAGTTCGAGAACATTCCCGCCGAAACACTCCGCTGGCTTCACGAGACCACCCGCGCCCACACACTCCCGATCTTTCCTTCGGCAGATATTCTCGCCATCGCGCAAGACCGCCTCCTCGAAAAGCAACTCTTCCGTCTTCGCGGCATCGGAACACCCGATTTCGCATCCGTCACCAACCTTGAAGAGCTCGCATCCGCCGCGGCCACGCTCGGTCTGCCGGCAGTCCTCAAAACACGACGCATGGGTTACGATGGCAAGGGTCAGGCCATCATCCGCGTCGAGTCCGACATCGCCGCGGCCTGGCAGACTGTTTCCGCAGCCGCGCCGGGCGATCGACCCGAGCTGATCCTTGAATCGTTCGTCCAGTTCACACGCGAACTCTCCATCATCTCCTCTCGCTCGACAACCGGTGAGTTGCACTTTTACCCGCTCACCCAGAACACCCATCGCGAAGGTGTGCTTCGCGAATCCATCGCGCCCGCGCCAGCGCTCACGACCGAGCTTCAACAACGCGCCGAGTCCATCGCCCGCGGCCTGCTCGAACACACCCGCTATGTCGGTGTGCTCGCGATCGAGCTGTTCGAGCTTGCCGATGGCAGACTCCTCGCCAACGAGATGGCCCCCCGCGTCCACAACTCCGGCCATTGGACACAGAACGGCGCCGAGGTTTCGCAGTTTGAACTCCACATTCGCGCCATCATGGGGTGGCCGCTCGTGCCGCAACAGCATTCCGATAAACCTTACACGCTCGTCAAGTCCGCAATGCTCAACCTGCTGCGCACCATCCCCGCACACGCGCAGGTGCTCGCGATTCCCGGCGCACACCTGCACCTCTACAACAAAGAACCACGCGCTGGTCAGCTCCGCAAAGTCGGTCACATCAACATCACCGCCCCCGATGATGCCGCGCTCGCACACCGGCTCGATCTCGCACGCACGCAGCTCAAGCATTACCTCTAGTGCCGACCGCTTCAGGCAACCGGCTTTTTGCTCAGCATGACTTTGTCAACGCGCGCCTTGTCCATGTCGAGCACTTCAAACTCATACCCCTGCCACTCAAAGCGATCACCCGCCGCGGGTATTCGACCCAGAAAGGTCATCACCATCCCCCCGAGCGTCTCATACCCCGCCATCTCCTCCTTCGGCAGCTTCTCGACACCCACAAGTTCCTTCAAATCCCCCACGCTCAGCATCCCATCGAGCAAGTAGCTCCCATCCGGCCGTCTCACCACCCACGGTTCATCCACATCCCCCTGCCGCCGAACCTCGCCTACCAGTGCTTCCAGCACATCGTACAGCGTGACCAACCCCTCGAGCACCCCATACTCATCCAGCACAAAGGCGATGTGCGACTCTTCCCTCTTGAATGTGTCCAGCATCTGAATCGCCGGTGTGCTCTCCGGCACAAACAGCGGTGCCGTCACGATCCCCTTCAGAGACAACTCATGGTGCATCAACGTCTGCTTCACCAGATCTCGGACGTGCACCACACCCACAAGATCGTCGAGCCCTGTGTTGCACACCGGGAAGTGTGAGTGCGCGCTCAACGCCAGCGCGTTCCTGATCTTCTCCGGCGAATCTTCCAACAGTAGAAACTCAATGTTCGTTCGTGGCACCATCACCGCCTTCACGCTCTGATCGCTCAGCTTGAAGACCCGCTCAACAATCCGCTGCTCCGCCTCGTGAAAGACACCCGACTCCCTTCCGCTCGCGATCATCGCCGTCACTTCATGCTGCACTTCCTCATCCGAACCCGCACGGCCCCGCAGCGGCACCAGCCGCAGCAGCAGCTCCGTGCTCAGCGTCAACAGCCAGACCAGCGGCCGACAGACGCGAGACATGATCCACATCGGCCTCGACCCCAACCGCGCAAACACCTCGGGCGAAGTCTGCGCAATCCGCTTCGGGACCAACTCGGCCACAACGATCATGAAAAAGGTGAGTACGCTCACCGTGATGGTCGTGCCGATCACATGGCTATACACCGCAATTCCTGGTGAAAGCGTCCCCAACCATCCGCTGATCTGATGCGTCAGCGAATCTTCACCAAACATCCCCAGCAGAATCCCCGTCATGGTGATCCCGATCTGCACCGTTGATAAGTACAGCGTCGGGGTCTCAAGCAGCTTGAGCGCGACCTTCGCACCCCGATCACCCCGCTCGGCGCGTGATTCCAGCCGCGAGCGCCTGCTCGACACCAGCGCCATTTCTATCAGCACAAATGTGCCGTTCAGCGCGATCAGGAGAATGATGATCCAGATGCCCATGCCCATCAGCGTACCGACATCACGCCACCTTCGCTCGGTCCGCTTCCCCGCTTTCATATAGACTCAGTCAAACCCTCATGCCGGAGAGCCCCCATGCCCACCTTCCTGCAACCCCCGCCCATCCCCGACTGGAACTCTCTCCACCCAATCATCGTTCACCTACCCATCGGTCTCTTCCTCGCGCTCCCCATCCTCCTCATGTTCGCCATGTGCTTTGGGCGCAACAACAAGGGCCTCGCCGGTGCCTGCCTCGTGCTCATGGCCATCGGTGTCGGGGGGCTCTTCCTCGCCACTTCCACCGGCGAAGCCGCCGCCAGCATCTCCGGCGCAACCGCCGATGCCGCCGCCATCATGCACGAACATGAGGAACTCGCCGAGCTCACACGCAACACCCTCAGCATCATCAGCGGTGCCTATCTGCTTTTCCTGCTCTTCGCCGCCGCGATGAAGGATCGACTCAAACCCGCCGGCTGGTTCGCGGCCCATCTGCTCATCCTCCTCGCGCTCGCGCCCGCCCTGCTGATGCTCGCCAACGCCGGCCACCTCGGCGGCCGGCTCGTCCATCAATACAACATCAAAGCCATCATCACTGGTCCGCCACCAACCGACGATGGCGCTCAGACCGACAAGCTCGACAGCATCAGGCCCGCCGACTCCACCCCCGCGCGCCCGTGATCCACCTTCTCGATGTTCAGTCTTGGTCAACCCAGTCCGTCTTGGTCAAGCCAGTCCGTCTTGGTCAAGCCAGTCCGTCACTGCTGTTCTTCCTCGCCCGGCACGCCCTCAACTCCCCCCAACCCACCCCCCAACCCACCCTTATGCGCGCCCGCCTTGCGGATCTCCGCCTTCCCTTCCACCATCAGCTGCGCATCATCCATCAAATACAAACTCACCAGCCAATCCTTGATCAAATACGGATCGACCCGCAAAATCCCCTTCACCGCTCCGCTCACACGCAACCGCTCCTCACCAACCACGCCCTTCTTCAGTTTCACTTCAATCGCGTCATACGGTGTCGGCGGCACACCAATGCAGCATCCATCCCACTGGTTCAGCATCATCAGCATCTCATCCTGACTCTGCGCCATGATCGGAAACGCTATGAATCCCGATATCTTCACCCACTTCCCGCTCAGCATCTTCAGCCGATCCGGAATCTCCTTCCGCCCCAGCCGCGGCTGATACGTATCCTGCGCCGAGATCAGCATCTCCCAACTCACGATGAACGGCTCAGACTCCGTCCCCTTCCCCTTCACCACAAACTTGTCATCCACAAGCACCGACCCATCCGCTTGCTCCGCAAGTTTGGCCTTGGCCGATGAGGCCGCCGCACCGCCCGTGGCCGCCGGCTTGGGCTCAGCAGCACTCTTGCTGTCACCCTCGATCGGCCCGACCAGTTCCACCTCACTCGTCAGCCCCAACGCCGCATCGAGCGCATTCTCGAGACTCTTCCCACCCACATCCACCGGCACTGGTGGCACTGGCTGCTTGCCAGCCAGTGCCGAACCACCACCCGTCCCCGCCACAGCCTCTCCACCCTTCACTTCGGTCACCGACATCTTCTTATCAACCACATCCACCTTCTTCACATCCACCTTCTTCAACTCCACCTGCTTCGGCTCGACCTGCTTAGGCTCAACCTCCTTCGGCTCCATAGCCGCCCCTTCTCCCTCCGCCGCGCTCGGCACAACGATCGGCAAAGCCGGCGCACCCACCACCTCGGGGGCCGGTGCCCCCGCGCGCTCTTCGATCTTCTTCGCACCACCCCCGCCGCTCGCTGGGCGCATCACCAACACGCCCGCCACCACCACCGCCACCATCATCAATCCCCAGAACCATCGCATGTCAGGCTCCAAACCAATGGTTGATCGCGTTCACAGCTTTCAACCGATCGGCTTCAGATTCTTCGCCACACTGGTGCGATAAGCCATCACCGCGGGCACAAGACCCGCAAGCGCCGCCAACCCCACCGCCCCCATCAACACCGGCAGCACCCACTGTATACCGTACACCGGCGAGACCACCAACCCCACATTCTGCCTCAGCACACCCGAGGCCAGTACACCTCCCACCACACTCAGCCCAAGCCCCACCGCCGCGCCCAGCACCCCGAGCAACGCCGACTCGGTCATCACCAACCCGAAGATCCGACCGCGGCTGCTCCCCAGCACCCTCAACACCGCAATCTGCCTTCGCCGCTCACTCATGCTGTTGTACAACGCCAGCATGATCGCAATCCCACTCGATACCAGCACCACCACCGCCAACGCCCTGAAGATCACATCCACACGCGACACAATCGTGAACAGCTTCCCCATCTCATCGCTCGGCGCCGCCACCGTAAACCCACTTCGAGCGCGAAGTTCCGCGGCAAACTGCGGCATAGCCGCGCTCACCTTCGCACCCGGCCGCGTCGCCATCTTCACATAGATCCCCGTGATCAGCCGATCCCCATCCGTCAGCTCAATCACCGGGTTCTCATGCTCATGCGCATGGTCGTGGTCATGGTCATGGCCGTGGTCATGCGCGTGCTCATCACCGTGCGAATGGTCATGCGCATGCTCATCACCGTGCGAATGGTCATGCCCCGCCTCGCGCTCCATCCGCTCGTTCGCGTGAACCATCCACGTGCTCTCAAGGTTCGTAAACACCGCCCGATCGTGCGGCCCTCCGGTGGGTCGAAGCACTCCGACCACTGTGTACACAAACTCCTCGTGTACGTGCGCCGCACGATCGTTCGAGGTCCCGTGCGTCAGGTTCAACGTGTCGCGCAACTTCAGCCCCGTCCCCGCCGCCGCCTCTGAACCGAGCACCACCTCGAAGTTGCCCGTAAACCCCCTCCCCGCCGCCCACTCCCAGCCACGTCCCGCCTCCGGCTGAAACTTCTCGAAAATCTCCGGCACCGTCGCCAGCACCGGGTAGCCCTCGTAGCTGTCACCCTGCTGCGTGGGTATCGCCCACTCCACCCGCGGATCGGCCATGATCCCCTCATACTTCTCCCACGCGATCGGCTTTGCCGGCGCATTCGCGTAAAACACCCCGTTCAGCACCGCCACCATCGGGCTGGCATCGCCCGAGATCAGCAGGTGCATGTTCCCGCTCCCGCGCTCAAACGCCTGTCGCCCCGCATTCTTCATCGATAGCAGCGTTAGCAGCAACCCCACCGCCACCGCCACCGTCACCACCGTCGTCACGGTGCTGAACATCCGCCCAGTCATGCTCCGACGAATAATCGTAAAGTCGTTCATGCCCGTCCTCCCAGTTCGCCCAACGATGCCCGACGCTCAAACCGCGCCCGCATCCCCGGGTCATGGCTCACACACAACAACGCGGCCCCCTTCTCCCTGCACAGCCCCTGAATCAACTCCATCGCCATCGCCGCATTCTCCGGATCTAGACTCGCCGTCGGCTCATCCGCAAGCACCACCACCGGGTCGCACGCCACCGCCCGCGCCACCGCCACTCGCTGCTGCTGCCCCACACTCAGTTGATCCGGCCGCGCACCCATCCGCTCAATCCCCAACCCCGCAAGCAGCGCCCGCGCTCGCTCCCGATGCTCACGCGCTGGCACCTCGCTGAACATCAACGCCGCCTCGACATTCTCAAGGGCCGAAAACCCATGCAGCAGGTTGAACGTCTGAAAGATCATCCCCACGTGCCGCCCTCGATACAAATCCCGCTGAGCACCGTGCAGCGCGTGCATCTTCCGGCCCGCCACCTCAACCGTCCCCGCATCCGGCTCCTCCAGCCCCGCAATCAGGTGCAGCAGCGTGCTCTTCCCGCTCCCGCTCCCACCGCTCAACAACATCTGCTCCCCGCGCGCCAGCGCAAGCTCGCGCACATCCACCACCCACTCCTCACCCGAGTAGGCAAACTTCAGCCCTTCAATCCGTAACGCCTGCGTGCTTTGCATGCGGGCATTGTTGCATCCCTGTTGCACATGGACGACTGGAAAAAAACAGAAAAGCCCGATCCTATTCGGGCTTCTCTGCGCTTCTCTATCTTCCTCATTCACCCAACTTCACCGGCGACGACGCCACCCCATACCCCCAACACCCACCAATCCGATCATCGCCATCAACCCGGTCCCCGGTGTCGGCACAAAGTTAGTCACCGCATAGACAACCGCCGCGTCATGCACCTCTTCGGTCTCCCCATAGTTGTACACCACCCACACCGGATCACTGGTCACCAAAACCCCACCAGGGTTCGTCAACTCCAACTCAACAAGGTACACCCCAAACCCGCTCGACACCGTCGCGCCATTCAACCTCCAATCATAGTGAAAATCAAGCGGAGTCTGCGCCACCAGGATCGAGTGCCCAGCCGTCACCACGTCCGTCGCAGGTGTCTCAATGAACAAGAGCCCAAGGTCGGTCGACCCAACCGCCGCGCTGAACGATGTCGCAACAAATCCTGTTCCATCCCACACCCGCAGCGCCTTGCGGATGTTGAACCCCAGCGTCTGCCCATCAAGCGCCGCCGCCTCCGATGCCAGCCCGGGCTCATCGATCCGTACATCGTTCGTCGATCCATTGAACGCCCACTCCGCCGCAAACACCCGCTCTATCTCCGTCCCAAACACCTGCGTTGGTGGCTCGCCAGTCGCAAGCACCGTCTCGATCTTCCCGCCACTCACACGAATGCCGATATCGCCATCGTGCGCGATCGCCCTCCCCGTCACGCCAAAAAGTACCGACAGACCGATCGCCCGACCAACAACTGGAAAGCTCATACAAACCCTTTCATGTTCACCGACCAACAATCAGCACGCGCCGAAATAGCACGTCAGAAAATCAAAGATATCCTGTACCGTCGCCCCACCCTGCCCGTTGAAATCTCCGGCCCCACCAAAGTAAGAACTCAGAAAATCGAAGATATCCTGCACACTCAACGCCCCCGACTGGTTCCAATCGCACGCACACACCGGAGCAGGCGCCGGACAGAGCGGCCCACCATCGCCCACAACATTCGCCACATTGGCGCGCAGCCACGCAACCGCATCATCCACATCCGTCGTTGCCGCATTCTGGTTCAATACGAGCCAGAGTGCATCCGATCTCCCCACACCACCAGCAACCCCGCCCGGTTGCCCGACCCACACCTCCATCTCCAGCAGATACACACCCGCATCAAACGGAGTCGTCAGCCAATACACCGCATGCTCGTGAAACTGCCCATCAATCGGATCACTCGTCCCGATCTCAAGACTCGGCCCGACCATTCCCGCCGGGTCAGTCGCGGGTGTTGAAATGATGATCCCGTTTTTCCGCACCTCGATCCGCTCTTCCGGCATCGTGCAAAAATCTCCATCACCGGGCATCATCACCGACGGTGTCCACAGCCGCGCCGCCCGTCGAATCGTCAGACCCACGGGCTGCCCCGCAACAAACTCCCCGACCACCGAGTTGAACCCCGGATCCGGAGTCCTGTTCGGCAGCCCCGGCCCAAGCTTCCCGAACCGATCACGAAACACGCGCTCCGGCACATACCCACCCCCGCCCGTCGCCACATTCACCACCACCTTGTTCCCCTCAACCGTCAAAAGAAAATCACCCACATGAACCTGCCCAAACGCCGAGCATGAAATCGTCAGTACCACCAATGCCAAAATCCTCATCGTCATCCTCCGAACTCCCCGGTGCCCAGTGCCTTCCTACCTCGCAAACTCCGGCCAAAACGAGTTGTCATACCGCCCCCGATACACCCGCTTGAACGCCCGCGTCTCCGCGTGCCCATCCAGGAACCCGTAGTTTGAGGAACTCGACCCATTGACCTGTTCATACCGGTCGCTGTGCGCTGAAACATCCATCTGCCCCGCCGCGCTCTGCACCCACTCCGACATCTCATCGCCCGCATCCGCCCAGTCCGACGCATGAACATGGTCCGCCACCGCGAACTCCTCGCTCCCCGCGCTCCGCCCCTGCGTCATCATCAGAAAATGAACCGTCGCACTCGGCCGCGAAATCTTTCCGAGCCGCTCCCACGGACCCAGCCGCTTGTTCGTCACCGGGTCACGAACACTCGGACGCGCAAATCGTGTCGTGAAGTTGTTCAACCCATAGCTCGTCCACCGCGCCACCACCACGTTCTCCGGCACCACGCCACCATTCGCCTCCGCCAGCTCCAGAATCTCACGCAGCCCCATCCCCGCGCTCATCCCCCCCTCACTTGGCGACCAAAATAGACTCGTATCCACAGGCGAATGCAGGATCAGCGGCCCTCCCGCATACTCCGCCAGCGTCACCGGCCACGCGCGGCCAATGATCGACACGCCCCCATGCCCCAGCCCCGCATCCACAAACCACTCCTGATTGTCGTTCATGTACAGCGCGTGCGCAAGCTCCAGTGACCGAACATTGGCCAGGCATTTCAGCGTGCGCGCCGACCGCCGCGCTGTCCCCAGCGCGGGCAACAGCAACCCAACCAGCACCGCGATGATCGCGATGACCACCAGCAGTTCAACCAGTGTGAACCCGCTTCGTCCGCCGGATTGGACATTGCCCGACATACGCAACTGAACGTCTCCTGCAACTGAGTGTCATAATGTTGCCTTCGCCCCACCCCGAGTCAATCCCATTCTGCAACTTTGTTGCAAATAGATCCGCACCCAACTTCCCATCCCTACACCAAGCTGCCCAAACTCCCCTTGACAGTTTGGATTCTGATTGGTAAAGTCCACCGACCTCCCCATGTTCAACGCACCATCCAACCTCGATCGCCCCGGTGCCCTGCCGTCTCACCCGCTCATCCTCGAGCCCGTGGTTGGGCCACCGATCCCCAACATCTCCATAGATCCTTCCAAACCCACCATCATCGGCCGAGCCTCCTCCTGCCAGGTGATCCTCGCCGATGAGGCCATCTCTCGCCGCCACGCTCAGGTTCACTTCACCGATGGTGGCTGGTTCATCACCGATCTCGGTTCGCGCCACGGCACCCACGTCAACGCCATCGCGCTCGAATCCAACGGCGCAACCACGCTCCACGCCAACGATCTTGTCGGTCTCGGCCCATGGACCTTCCGCATCCGCACCGGCGAAAACACCAACGCCAGCCACATCACCACCGACGATCGCCTGATGGATGCCGAGCGTGTCGAGCGCGTTCACGAGCGCGAACTCGCCGCCATCACCCACAACCGTCTCAACCTCCTCATGAAATACGCCGCCGAAATCGCCGGCGTCGCCGATGAGTCCAAGCTCTCCAAAGCGATCGTCGCCGCCGCCATCGAGGGCACCGGCTTTCCTCGCGCCGCCATCCTCCGCGATATCGGCGGCGGAGCCACCAACGAAGTCGAAGTCATCTGCGAACGTGGCCCCACCGAACCTTCTAAGTCCGGCACACCTCCGCAGGGCTCCAAGTTCTCGACCAGTCTGCTCAAGGCCGCGCGATCAGGCGAAATCGCCATCCTCACCGCCGATTCGCCCATGCAGGGCGGCAGCATCATGTCCCTCGGCATCCGCACCGCCATGTGCGCGCCCATCGCCATCGGCGGCACCATCGGCACCTTCCTCTATCTCGATGCCCGTCAGGGCGAGTCGGGCGGCGCACGCGCCGTTGCCGGTGGTTTCGGGCAACAGGGCGGCGTAAGTGTCCAGCAGGATGCCGCCGCCTTCTGCCAGGCTCTCGCCAAGATGTACGGCCTCGCCATGGGCAACATCAAACGCAAAGAGCTCGAAGAACGCCAGGCCCTTCTCGAACGCGAACTCAACGCCGCTCGCGAAACCCAACGACTCATCATGCCACCCGAACGAGCCATGGTCGCGGGCGTGCAATACGCCATGCGCATGCGCAGCGGCCGCTACGTCGCCGGCGATCTCTTCGATGTTGTCGATCTCGATGAGGGTGTCACTCCCGCCGTCGGAGAGTCCGGCAAGGTTGCCGTCTTCCTCGGCGATGTCGCCGGCAAAGGCATCGCCGCGGCCATCCTCATGGCCACCGCCCAAACCCACCTCAACGCAAGCCTTCGCGTCCTCAAAGATCCCGCCGCCGCCGTCGCCGAGGTCAACCGCTATGTCTGCTCGCACGCTTCCAAGGGTCGGTTCATTTCCCTCTGGCTCGGCGTCTTCGATCCGGCAACCGGCGATGTCTGGTACGTCGATGCCGGCCACGGCCATTGGCTGGTCATCTCCGAACGCGAGACAGGCTCCGAAGTTCGACGCATCGACTCCGAAGGTGGACTGCTCGTCGGTGTTGAGCGCGACTACCACTACAAGGCCGAGCACCTCAAACTCAAGCCCGGCGAGCGCATCGTCGTCTTCTCCGATGGCATCGTCGAACAGTCAAGCCCCGATGGTGCCATGTTCGGCCTCGACGGAGCCATGCACGCGCTCCGCACCTCGAACGGCTGCGCCACCGATGTCTCGGGCCTCTTCGACGCCGTCACCGCCTTCGCCCAGACCGATTCACTCCAAGACGACACCACCGTCGCCAGCATCATGTTCGGCGGAGCCTTCGAGGCCCCACCACCACCCATCAACTCGTGGTGTTAACACACCCGGGTGGTGAGGTGAGATGGTCAACCCTCCCGCTCAGGAATCGCGCGTGCACAACTCCAACGGTGGACTCTGGCGAAGCTCAAGCCCTGGTCCACCCTCGGGCGGAAGGGTGCACGCCGCGCTGGCTGGCTTCGCAAACAGCAACACCTCGCCGAAATGTACCGTGTCCCGTTCACACCATGGCAACTCTGAACCTCCACACCGTGGAGATGAACCCGCGTGGAGGCGCAACGGATACACACGCCAGTTCTCCATGCCGCATGAGCCCGCCAAAACCGATGACGCCGATCTTCAGCATTGATACGGCCGCGGCACCGAAAGCGGTCCGCGAAACTCGCGCCAATAATCCCCCGTCGCCGCCACCCCCGGCGATCACACACACACATCGGCCAGGGGGGGCTTGGCCGAGTCAACGGGCACCGGGCATCATGCACCGGGCTTCAGCAAGGTCCATTTCCGGCTGATGCCCAGTGCCCCATGCCCGATGCCCGCTCCCCGGAGTTCCGCACATGGCCAACGGTTCAACCCCATCCCGCAAGTGGACCAAGGACGACCTGCTCAGCCGTCCGATCCAGCACATCGATATCACCAAGATCGATGCCCGCCCGATCATCGAGAGCTACCGCGACATGGCCTACTCGTCGCGCACCCTCGCCAACGCCGCCGACATCTACTCGATGATGCTCAAGGATAAGGACTGCGCGGTGATCGTCACCCTCGCCGGGTCGCTCATCAGCGCAGGCTTGAAGAAAGCCCTCATCACCCTCGTCGAAAACAACATGATCGACGCGATCGTCTCGACCGGGGCCAACATCGTCGATCAGGACTTCTTCGAGGGCCTGGGCTTCAAGCACTACATCGCCCCCGGCTCGCCCGAGGCACCACCGGTCGATGACATGACGCTCCGCAACCTGATGATCGACCGCATCTACGACACCTACATCGATGAGGATGACCTCCGCGATTGCGATGCCCGCACCTACGACATCTTCAACGCCTTCGAGCCCGGCGCCTACAGCTCGCGCGAGTTCATCGAATCGATGGGAGCCTACCTCCTCAAGAACCACCCGAAGAACGAGAGCATCGTCAAGACCTGCTACCAGAAGCGCGTCCCGATCTTCGTTCCTGCCTTCAGCGACTGCTCGGCGGGCTTCGGCATCGTCCTCCAGCAGACCGAGGCCATCGAACAGGGTCGCGGCCAGGTCGCCTTCGACTCCGGCAAAGACTTCCGCGAACTCACCGACATCAAGCTCGCATGTAAGGATACCGGACTTCTCATGCTCGGCGGCGGTGTCCCCAAGAACTTCGCGCAAGACATCGTCGTCGCCGCCGAACTCCTCAACGAACGCAAGGGCGGCAAGGCCCGCGGCGATATCGGCATGCACAAGTACGCGATCCAGATGACCGTCGCCGACAGCCGCGACGGCGCCCTCTCCGGCAGCACCCTCCGCGAAGCCTGCAGTTGGGGCAAGGTCGATGTCCTCCACGAACAAATGGTCTTCGGCGAACTCTCCGCCCTCTTCCCCATCCTCGCCAGCGATGCCTACCACCGCAAATCATGGAAGGGCCGCAAAGGCTTCAAGTTCGCCGACCTCTTCGAGAAAGGCGACGGCCTCCCCAACTTCGCACCCACCAAAAAGAAAACCAACACCGCCCGCTGATCCAAACTCCCCCTCCCAGAGGGAGGGGGCCGGGGCGAGGGTTCAGGCCACACAGCGATCCCCCAATTCACGAATCCAAGAAAGCCCCGAGCCCAAGCTCGGGGTTTTTCATGCGCTCATCCATCCCTCGTTCCCCATCCCACCCACGCCGGAGTGGGTCGCGCCCCGGGACGCACAGCAGGCACACAGACCGCTGGACCTCGCAGTTTTCTGGAAGTCGTGTGGCGCATCACTGTCAGACCCGTGACCCGATCCACAGCGCTCATCACCAACCTCGTCTAACCGCGCCCGGAGTGCGGCCGCGCAGCCTGACACACCACACCCTCGCCCATCACACATACCGATACTCAATCGGCGCATCCACATCCGGGTGCAGGCTTGCGTGGACCGGGCAGGTGTGGCCCACGCGTTCGAGCCGCTCGCGCATCTCCACCGCCACGCTTGCCGGCAGCGTCACCACCACCGGCAGCCTCCCGATCCGTCGCGGCGCGGGCGGCGTGGTCATGTGCTTTTCAACCGTGGCATGGGCGCCTCCACCACTGGTGATATCGATGTTGTGCCGCTCGGCAAACATGGCGATCGTGGTCAGGATGCACGAGGCCAGACCCGCCGCGACCAGATCGGTCGGGCTGAAGGCCGAGGCATCGCCCCCGATGTCCTTGGGCGCATCGGTGCGGAGCGTCGCTCCCTCGGGGTGGGTCAGGTCGCACTTTTTGTTCCCGGCGTATCGAACGGTGATGTTGACCATGCACGAGGGTATGGCCGCGCCAGCCACTTCGCACGCAACCCGTCATCCACAGACGACCCGGACAGCACAGACGCGTGAAGAGAGCCTGCGTTCCTCCGAACCTCGGCGACCCCGTAGCGAAAAGTCTTGCGTTTTCAAAATAACTTATATCACAACCGCGCCCGCACCACTAACACTCGCTCAGCCCGACGCTCACATTGATCGCGAGTCCGCCCTCGGATGTTTCCTTGTACTTGCTCCCCATGTCCTTGGCGGTCTCCCACATCGTCTTGATGACGTTGTCCAGACTCACCTTCGCGCTCTCCGGGTCGCCCTCAAGGGCAATGTTGGCCGCGGTGATGGCCTTGATCGCCCCCATCGTGTTGCGCTCGATGCACGGAATCTGCACCAGCCCGCCGACCGGGTCGCAGGTCATGCCGAGGTGATGCTCCATCGCAATCTCGGCCGCCATCTGCACCTGCCCCGCGCTCGCACCCATGCACTGCGCAAGCCCGCCCGCCGCCATCGCGCTGCTCACACCGATCTCGGCCTGACACCCGCCCATCGCCGCGCTGATCGTCGCGCCCTTCTTGAACAAACTGCCCAGCTCACCCGCCGTGAGCATGAAGTCGATGATCCCCTGCTCGTTGGACTTGCAGAAACACCAGTAATACATCATCACCGCCGGAACAACCCCCGCCGCGCCGTTGGTCGGCGCGGTGACCACGCGCCCGAAGGCCGCGTTCTCTTCGTTCACCGCAAGCGCAAACGTGCTGACCCAGCGCAGAATGTTCTGGAACTCGCGCGTCGAATGACGCACGGTCTCGAGCCACCCTTCCATCTCGTCATACTCGCACCGCCCGCTGAAGCCTTCACCATAGAGCAGCTTGCGGTTCATGCCCGCCGCCCGGCGCACAACCTCTAGCCCGCCCGGCAAAATGCCCTCGGTGTGGCACCCCTTGAAGACACACTCCTGCATCGTCCGCCAGATGCGCAGCAGCTTAGCGCGGATCTCTTCCTCACTCCGCCACGCACGCTCGTTCTCCATCACCACGCGCGGGATCGTGAGCTTCAGATCGTGGCAATACCTCGACAGGTCCGCCGCATTCTCCATCGGGTGCGGCAGTTTGACGGCACGGGCACCCGCCGATTCCTCACCCTCCTGCACAACAAACCCGCCGCCGATCGAGTAATACGTCTCTTCGTGCCGCGTCTGATCATCCATGATCGCGGCGAAGCGAATCCCGTTCGGATGAAACGGCAACGCCTCTCGCATGTGAAAGACCAGGTCATGCTCGAAATCAAAGTCGATCGAGACCTTCCCACCAAGCCGCACGCGCCCGGCCTCTTTGATGGCCGCGACACGGTCATCGATGGTGCTCGTCTCGCAGGTCTCGGGGTCCTCACCACTCAGCCCGAGCAGCACGGCGATGTCGGTCCCGTGCCCCTTTCCCGTCTTGGCGAGCGATCCGTACAGATCAATCCTGACCGTTCGCACCCTCGACAGACCCTTCGCCCCCCCGCCCCCCCCATTCCCCGCCCCCCCATTC
>Ga0209591_10001141_pt1 | contig 33793 bp, 35 predicted proteins | sample MAT01_FD_187207 | JGI IMG/M metagenome (GOLD analysis project Ga0209591, IMG submission 187207) | Freshwater microbial communities from Lake Fryxell liftoff mats and glacier meltwater in Antarctica - MAT-01 (SPAdes) (version 2) | ecosystem: Environmental > Aquatic > Freshwater > Ice > Liftoff... | reverse complement strand
TGGTGACGCAAACGGCGTGATGGTCCACGCACCCGCGGTCAGGTCATAGCCCAGTCCAGCGGTGACCGCACCAGACGCGAAGCCATCTCCGTTACCGCTGATGAACGCGCCCGGTGTTGTCACGTCCACGCCGTGCACCTCGAAGCCTGAGGCGACACAGGCAGAGAGCTTCTCGGAGAAAGCCGGCAGAGAACGGCTCAACACGAGCAATCCTGACAGGTGCACCACATTGCTGTCGCCGCGTATCGGGCCGCCGGCTCCCGAGACGCTGGCTGTGATCCCGAGCCCTCCGCGCGTCTCGAGGCGGTGGGCAATGCGGCCACCATAGACGCGAGCCTGGCGACCCTCGCCGGTCCACGCATGCCGGGTTTCGGCGCCGATGTACGTGCGGCGTGGCATGGCGATGCCGACGCAGCGCTGTGCGAACAACGGGGACGCGCCGGTCACGAATGCAAGGGTCGTGAGGGAAGCGAGCAGGTTGAAACGATATGAGTTCATTCGAGGGTGCCGTGGCTTGAGGTTGAGGTGCGCGCGATGCGTCGGGGCGCTGGATGAATGACGCAGGGAACGGTAGGGGGAGCCAACCAGCCACGTCATCGTGCGATCAGCGTTGTGACTATCCATCGATCGGTGGATGGCCCCCTCCATCAATCGGTGAACAGCGGCCGCTCACTCACGTGCTTCTGGAGGGCCTGCGTGCCTGCCGTCGGACGGATCGCACGCGACAATCAACGAAAGGCCCCGCCTATTGGCAGGGCCCGACATGGAGGCGTTTCTCAGAATCAGGCACGTGTCGCGACTGCCACCCAAGCATCACGACCGAGCATGCCAGCAACTGACGAGTCGCCGAATAGAACCCTTGAACGACTCTGGGCGCCCTTAGGAAGCTCTGCACAGGTAGCCCGCGCAGGGTGCACAGCGCTGAATTTGCTTCGCCTGTAGTGATTTAGTCGAGATTACGCCGATATTCGGTGTCACTGCGGCGCTTTTGCGCCGCTGTGGGGGCATTTTGCCCCGTCGGCGCGGTTCGCGCCGACACTACGTGCCCTGCGGACGCAGTTTGTGGCGCACATGATACAGGTTTGCGAGAGCGAACGCGGCGAACGCGCGCACGGTGTTCTTCGCAAGCCCCCGGTACCGCACCTTCGTGAAGCCCCACAGGTTCTTGATCACGTGGAACACGTGCTCGCACCGCGCCCGGCCCTTCGAGCGTGTCGCGTTGATTTTGTCCCACTGCGTGGTGCGTTTGCCACGGCGGTTGACGCGATACGTGCCGCCGCTGGCTTCCCAGTTCGCCTTATCCTCCGCCTTGTAATACGCCTTGTCCCCGTACAGGGTCGACTCCTGGCCGTGCAGCAGCTCGCTGAGTTGGCTGATGTCCGACGTCGCGGCGTCGGTGGTCGTCAGCGAATGCACCAGCCCGCGCGTGTCGGTCCCGACGTGCACCTTCATCCCGAAGTACCACTGCTGTCCCTTCTTCGTTTGCTTCATCTCGGGATCGCGCGTTTTCGTCGCGTTTTTCGTCGAGCTGGGTGCCGCGATAATCGTCGCATCGACAATCGTGCCCGCCTTGAGCAACAGCCGCTGCTCCTCGAGCAATGCCCGCACGGCGTCGAAGATCTGGGCGGTGAGCTGATGCGCTTCCAGCAGGTGGCGGAAGCGCAGAATCGTCGATTCGTCGGGCACGGTATCCTCGCCGAGTTCGACGCGGGCAAACCGGCGCATCGACTCGCTGTCGTACAACATGTCTTCGGCTTGCGTGTCCGAGAGATTGAACCACTGCTGGAGGAAGTACACGCGCAGCAGGGTCCCCATCGGCAATGGGCGCCGGCCGCAACCCGCCTTCGGGTAGTGCGGCGCGATAAGGGCGCTGATCCGCGCCCAGGGGATCGCACGATCCATCTCACCGAGAAACGTCTCGCGGCGCGTCGCTTTGCGCTTCGTGTCGTAGGGCACACTGGCGAAACTCTTCTGTGCATTCATCGCAGCATCCTCGGCATGATATTTCCTGCAGATCCTCTCACGTCACCTCATACAAAAAATGCGCGCGCCGCACGACTTGTGCAGAGCTTCCCTAACGCAAAAGGGGGCCCCGCTCAATGAACGGGGCCCCCTTTCGACTTTCGTAAAGCACCACGCAGCAATGACTTATGCAAACTTACGAGAGACAAACCAGCAAGTTACGAGAGAGTGTGCGGACGACTTACGATAGAGCGAGCGATCCGACATCCGACACCCACAACAACGATGTTTCGAGCGGCCCTACTGCACCGTATTCATCATGTCGAAGATCGGCAGATACATCGCCACCACCATCCCGCCTACCACCACACCCAGAAACACGATCATCAACGGCTCCAGCAGCGACAACAGGCCACCCACCGCCGTGTCTACTTCCTCATCATAAAAATCCGCGATCTTCGACAGCATCTCGTCCAGACCACCAGTCTGCTCGCCCACCGAGATCATCGAAATCACCATCGGCGGAAACACACCGCTCTTCTGCAGCGGCCCGGCAATGGTTTCACCGCCGGCGATACTGGCGCGACTGGCCATGATGGCGTTCTGAATCACGCGATTGCCTGACGTGCGCGCCGTGATCTCCAGCCCATCCAGAATGCTCACGCCTGAACTGATCAGCGTGCCGAGGGTGCGCGTGAAGCGACTCACGGCACTCTTGCGCAGCACATCGCCCAGCACCGGCACCTTGAGCAGGAAGCCGTCGATTCGCAGACGCCCATCGTCGGTGGCGTAGTAGCGATTGATCAACACCGACGTGCCGAACCCACCCGCCAGCACCGCCCACCAGTAGTGCTGCAGGAAGTTGGAACAGCCGATCACGATTCTCGTCGGCAACGGCAACGCCAACCCCACGCCGCTGAACATCTTCTCGAACGTCGGAATCACGAAGATCAGCAGAATCGCAATCGCCGCGCCGGCGACCGTCATGATCGTCACAGGATAGATCATCGCGCTCTTGACCTTGCGGACGAGGGCGTCGGTCTTTTCGATGAACGTGGCCAGACGCATCAGGATCGTGTCCAGAATACCGCCCGCCTCACCGGCGGCCACCATGTTCACGTACAACTCGTTGAACGCCTTCGGTTGCTTGCGCAACGCGTCGGCCACCGTCTGACCGCTCTCGACATCGAACACCACCTGCCTGGTGGCGGCCTGCAGCGCCTTGTTCTCACTCTGCTTGCTGAGAATGTCGAGCGCCTGCACCAGCGGCAGGCCGGCGTTGATCATGGTCGAGAACTGACGCGTGAATACCACGATGTCGCGCATGCCAATGCCACCCAGGCTCTTGGGCGGCTTCTCGGCGTCGACCTTGACCACGCTCAGGCGCTGCTTGCGCAGCATCGTGATGACTTCGTCGCGGCTGCCTGCCTCGACACTCGCAGTTTTCAGGTCGCCGCCGACAGTGCGGGCGGTATACGTAAAGACGGTCATTGATCAGATCTCCATCACGCCGATGTCGACGCCATGCCAGAGGGAATCGGCTTACCGATCATCCGAAGGAACTCCGTCGGATCACTGGTGACACGCAAACACTCCTCCTCCGACACCTCACGAGAGACGTACAGCTGATAGAGTGAATCGTTGAGGGTTTGCATACCAAACTTCTTGCCAGCCTGCATCATGCTGTAGATCTGGTGAATCTTGTCGTCGCGAATGAGTGCCCGGATGGCCGGTGTGACCACCAGCACTTCGCTCGCCATCACACGACCGCGACCGCTCATGCGCGGCAGGAGCACCTGCGTGACAATCCCTTCCAGTGAGAACGCCAGCTGCGCCCGCACCTGGCTCTGCTGATGCGACGGGAAGACGTCGATGATCCGGTTGACCGCTTCGGCGGCGCTGTTGGTGTGCAGCGTAGCGAAGGCGAGGTGCCCGGTTTCGGCGATGGTGATCGCTGCGCTGATCGTCTCCAGATCGCGCATTTCACCCACCAGAATCACATCCGGATCTTCACGCAGCGCGTATTTGAGTGCCGATGCGAAGCTTCGGGTATCGGTTCCCACTTCGCGCTGGTTCACGATTGACTGCTGATGCTTGTGCACAAACTCGATCGGGTCTTCGACGGTCAGGATGTGCGCCTGCCGCTCCTTGTTGATCTTGTCGATGAGCGATGCCAGCGTCGTGCTCTTGCCCGAGCCGGTGGGCCCGGTGACGAGCACCAACCCGCGCGGCTTCTCGGCGAACTTGACGATTGCCGGCGGCAGGCGCAGTTCCTCGCAGGTCGGAATCACCATCGGGATACGACGGACGACCATCGCCACCTGCCCACGCTGCTTGAACAGGTTCCCGCGGAAACGCGCCAGCGACGCGATGCCGAATGAGAAATCGAGTTCGTCGTCCAGTTCAAAGCGCTTCTTCTGCCCTTCGGTGAGCACACTGTAGGCGAGCTGCAGCGTGTCCCGGCCGCTCATGACCTGCGCCGTGCGTGCAGGGATGATGTGCCCGTCGATGCGGAGCATCGGTCGCTCGCCCACGGTCACGTGCAGGTCGGAGGCGTCGCGCTCGATCACCTCTTCGAGCAGCGACCGGAGGTTCAGCTGCGGCACTACCGGCGGCGTGCCCGGTGAGGTCTGCGCGCCGGGACGCTGATAGCCGATCGGTGGGGCAGAATTCAGCGGATTGCCAGGAGATGGCAGGGCGGCTGATGGCTGCGACGCAATACCACTCATCGCGAGCGACGGGGTGAGCCGACGTGGAGGCATCGGCGGGAGCGGCGGAAGAGTCGAAGACATGGGTGGTGTCGTAGCTCAGGAAGCGGGTGATGTGATACGGAGACTCTCAGGAACCGCGCGACGTCACACCGCAGTCTCGCGAACCACCTGCTCCAGCGTCGTGATGCCGCGCAGCACCTTCAGCCAGCCGTCCATTCGCAGCGTCAGCATCCCTTCGTCGATGGCTGCATCGCGGAGTTCGGCCGCACCGGCGTTCTGGAGCACCAGTTTGCGGAGGCCCGGCGTCATGTTCATGACTTCGTACAACCCCTGCCGTCCCTTCATGCCGGTACCGCTGCAGGCGTCGCAGCCCTTGCCACGGAAGTACGGCAGCCGGCCGACCGTGGTATCGAGCGACAGGCCGTCCAGGAACGGCAATGCATCGGGCAGTGCCCCTCGCTTCGCGCCATCCAGCGCCTCCTGCGACAGGCGAAGCTCGCGGAGTGTCGTCGTCGGCTTGACCTTCGCCGTCGCCAGTTCCAGATCGGTCGGTTCGTACTTCTCGCGACAGCCCTTGCAGATGCGACGCACCAGGCGCTGGGCCAGAATCAGATTCAGGGCGCTCGACACGTTGAACGGCTCGAGGCCCATGTCCATCAGACGCGTGATCGTTTCCGGTGCACTGTTCGTGTGCAGGGTGCTGAGCACCATGTGCCCGGTGAGCGCCGCCTTGATCGCGATCGAACCGGTTTCCAGATCCCGGATTTCACCGACCATGATGACGTTCGGATCCTGGCGCAGGAACGCCTTCAGTGCGGCAGCGAAGGTCATGCCGATGTCATTGCGGACCAGCACCTGATTGATGCCGAACAGGTTGTACTCGACCGGGTCTTCGGCGGTCATGATGTTGGTGTCGCCGGTATTGATCTTCGACAGGCACGAATAAAGCGTCGTCGTCTTGCCCGATCCCGTGGGCCCGGTGACCAGCACCATTCCGTATGGATTGGACACCGCTTCCATCAGTTCGCGTTCGGCGCGCGGTTCGATACCGAACTTCTCGAGATCGAGCGTGAGGTTGCTCTTGTCGAGAATCCGGAGCACGATCTTTTCACCGAAGAGCGTCGGCAGCGTGCTGACGCGGAAGTCGATCACCTTGCCACCGAACTTCAGCTTGATGCGCCCGTCCTGCGGCACCCGGCGTTCAGCGATGTTGAGCTGCGCCATGATCTTGAAGCGACTCACCAGCGATGCGCGCAGCTTGAGCGGTGGCTTCATGACCTCCTGCAGGGCACCGTCCACCCGGTAGCGCACACGAAGCTCGAACTCGAAGCACTCGAAGTGAATGTCGGAGGCGCCGCGCTGCACCGCTTCGATCAGGATGGCGTTGATGAGGCGCACCACCGGTGCTTCATCCATGCCGACCAGCGAAGCGGTCGCGCTGTCCTCGCTCTCTGTCTCCAGCACTTCGACGTCCGACATCTCGGAAGTGATGTCGGCGAGCATCGAGTTGACCGCCTCCTCCGTGGTCGCCTTGGTCGGCGCCGGATAGTACTTCTCCAGCTGCGCCTGCATCGCGACTTCGCCGGCCAGCACGGGGAAGATCTCGTAACGGGTGGCGAACCGCAGCGCGTCGGTCCCCTCGTGATTCCACGGATCGGTGATCGCCACCGTCAGCCGCTGCCCCTCTCGGCGCAGCGGCAGCATCCGGAAGCGCGTTGCCTGATCTACCGACAGGGTCTTCAGCACCAGGGCATCCGGTTCGACGCGCGTCAGGTCGACCGCCGACATGCCGTGGGCACGCGCCAGGGAGCGCAGCAGCGCCACCTCGCTCACGGCACCGGCGCGAATGGCGTAGAGCGGCACCGACCCGACGCCTTTTGCCGCTGCCAGCTCCTTCTTCGCCGCGTCCAACTGTTCGGCAGTGAGGAGCTGTTCCTTGAGGAGGTGCTGGACGAGCGACGCCCCGATCGCGCCGCTGGGTGGCGTGCCGGGTCGGTGTCCGGCCGGCTTCGGCGATGGAGCCACGCTCGCCGGCGGTCGGGAATCGTTTGTGACTCGGGCGTCTGACATGTGACGGGTGGGCGAGTAGGGAGAACGGCGCGAACGCGAGCGGGGTGGAGCTCGATCAGCGACGTACGGTCGAGGGACGCGGTGTACCAGAGAACGTCACGAGCGGTGCGAGTACGGCTGCCAACTTCGGCCCGATCCCGCGCACTCGTTCCAGCCCGCGCATCGATCCGAACGGCCCTTGCGCGCTTCGATCGGCGACGATCCGGGCTGCCAGCGACGGCCCGATTCTCGGTAGCCGCTCGAGTGCCGCCGAGTCCGCGACGTCGAGGTCCATGGTGGTGAGTATCGGCTGCTCACGGCGACTGGACGCCGCGTCTGAGGACTGGCCCGATGAAGAAGGGCGAGTCTGGTCACGTGGGCGCGAGGCGCGCCCACGACGAGGCCGACGCTCCGAGCGCTGCGCTGAATCGACGGCCAGAAGCTGGAGTCGCAGCGCTTGCTGCGTCGTGGGCAATCCGTCATCACTATGACGCCATTGCCTGGCCACTTTCACGCCAGCACCCGCTATTGCGACGGCCAATACCCACAGGAGTGCCCGTCGTTCGTCTTTCGTGAGCCCCATACGCGCCTCGGTGAATCAGCGAGGGTATGGTGCGGTATCAGCTCAGCGAATGCACACCGGATTCGCGCCGGCGGTGGCGAATCTGCGCCTTACGGGGTCGCGAGCTCGCGGATCAACGCCATCGCCACCGTCCCCACGATCTGCATGCTCTCCACGCTGACCTTGTCTTCGGTGTCTTCCAGGGTGTGGTGGAAGGGGTAATCGATATCGATCACATCGATCGCCTTGATGCCGACCGCCTGAAGCGCCACGTGATCGTCGCGCACAGAGTATTTGGGCTGGGCGATGAACTTGCTCGCATAGCCGAGCGATTCCGCCTGTCGCCACACGCGCGCCACGACCTCCGGGGCCACGTCGACGGAGATCTGTTCCTGAAAGATCTGCAGACTCCGGTCGCCGATCATGTCCCAGACCACCGCGAAGACCGGCTTGTAAGACGGCGATGGCAGGTGTGTGGCGAAGTACTGCGAGCCGATGAACACATCGACTTCGGGTGGGCCGAACTCACCGAAGTCTTCGCCATCGACGAACACCAGATCCACGCCCACCGCTGTCGGTTTCGTCCTGAGCGCGTCTCCGATGGCCAGGAAGAGGGCGACGCCGCTGGTGCCGTCGTTCGCGCCGATGATGGGCGTGAGCGTATCGGGGGCGGCGGCCTTCTCGGCCTTGGGGCGGGTATCCCAGTGGGTGACGTAGAGCACACGCTGGGAGGCCGCCGGGTTCCACTGCGCGATGATGTTGCGCATCGGGACCGCTGCGCCGCCCCTGGTGGTGTGGGTCCATCGCTGTTCGGTGACGGTGGCGCCTCGGGCGCGCATCTCGGTCACGATCCAGTCGCCCGTGGCCCGGTGCCCTGCCGATCCGGGCACACGGGTGCCAAAGCCGAGTGCGGTGTGGAGGTAGCGCATGGACGCGGCGCCGTCGAAGGCCGCGGCCGCGCGCAACGCGAGCGAGTCGGCACCCGGGCCGGCGTTGACGCTGGCCTGTTCACCCGAGCAGGCGGCCAATCCAACTAACAGCAGAGCTCGGCTGAGCATGTACATACGAGAGCGCTTGGGCATTGGGGATTGAGACCCGCCAGCGGACCGAGGGATCCGGGGCGTCGGGGTGGAGGCATTCCGGCCAGTGGAACCCGACACTTAAACCTTGTCGCAATTAGGCTTGAAGCGTGAGACACGGCCGCAGAATATACGGTCGGTCGGTAACGAGCTGTACCACCCTCTCCCCGCACTGTGAAGATTCTCAGCCGCTACGTTCTCCGGGAGCATCTTGGGCCGCTCGCATTTGCACTCACCGCTCTGACGTCGCTTCTGCTGCTGAACTTCATTGCGAAGCGATTTGGCGATCTGGTGGGCAAAGGGCTGCCGGTCTCGGTGATCGCGGAGTTTTTTCTGCTCGCGATTCCGTTCACGGTGGCGATGACGTTGCCGATGGCCGTCCTTGTGGCGGTGTTGTACGCGTTCAGCCGGCTGGCAAGCGAGAGCGAGATCACGGCCCTCAAGGCGAGCGGCGTGTCGATGAATCGCATCATCGCCCCGGTACTGTGCGGCGCGGCGGTGCTCGCGGTTGGCATGGTGTACTTCAACGACTTCGTGCTGCCGGCGGCCAACCACCGGCTGCGCATTCTGCAGACAGACATCGGTCGCACCAAGCCCACGTTCGCGCTGCGCGAGCAGGTGATCAACGAAGTGGTGCCGGGCCGTCTGTTTCTGCGTGCGCGCCGCATCGACAAGGCCATCAGCCGGTTGCACGAAGTCGTCATCTACGATTTCGGCGATGGCAGCAAGCGGCGAACGATCGTGGCCGACAGCGGCGATCTCTCGTTTCTCGAGGGGACCGGCGACCTGCAGCTGCTTCTGTTCCACGGTGCGATGACCGAGATTCCAACCGCCACGCCGACGCAACTCTCCCGGCTGTCGTTTACGACCGATCGTATCACGGTGCGCGGGGTGGCCAACAGCTTTTCGCGCGACAGCGCCGACAACTACAAGTCCGAGCGTGAGATGGGGGTCTGCGAGATGCAGAAGCAGGTGTTTGGCGCAGAGAAGGATCTGTTTCGCGAGAAACGCAGCGCTGCCATGACCCAGCAGCGCGCCATCAAGGCGCTCACCCGCGGCATCGTCGATCCGCTGGTCCCGATCGACTCGCTGCGACGGCCGTCGCCGGGAATCGGTCGTTACTACTGCGCCGCGACGACGGCGTTGACCGCGCTGTTCGACCGCGGCGACAGCACGCAGCGATCGCGTGGCACTCCCACCAACGCCGCCGTCACGGCGAACAGCAGCAGCACGGCGTTGATCACTCCCAACGACCGATCCACCACGACGGTGCCGGCGGGCGTTGTCAGCACGGGTGCAGGCGGTGCAGCGCCGGGGCCGACGCCACCGCCATCCAGTGGGCTCGATATCGGTGTCGACACGAGGACTACGCCTGCTCTCGTACCCACCACGCCATCGGTGGCATCCACCGGCATCGGGTCGATCATCGAACAGACGATTCAGCGCGGGAGCATCGCGCGCTCGACCTGGTCGCAGTACGAGGTGGAGATCCACAAGAAATTCTCCCTCGCGGTTGCCTGCATCGTCTTCGTACTCCTCGGCGCGCCGATTGCGCTGCGGTTTCCACGCGGCGGCGTGGGACTGGTGATCGGCGCCAGCCTGACGGTGTTTGCACTCTACTACGTCTGCCTGATCGCCGGCGAATCGATGGCCGATGACGGGATCCTTCCACCGTGGCTGGCGATGTGGGGGGCGAATCTGATCTTCACGCTGGTCGGGGTGGTGCTGTTTGCCCGGATGGGTCGCGAGGGGAGCACCGCACGGGGCGGCGATCTCGACGAAGTGAAGGAACGTATCCGTGGCTGGTTTGCATCGCTGCGCCCATCGGTGCGCCGGAACGCCACACTTCCCGCCGCCGACCGCTGACCGATGCGTGCCCTCGATCGCTACGTGCTGGCCGAATGGCTGCGCATCTTTCTCATCACGGCATTCGGCTTTCCGGTCCTGATCGTGATCGTGGACCTGACGGAGAAGCTGGACATGTACATGCAGCGGCAGATTCCCGCTCGCGACATCGGCATGAGTTACCTCTTCGGTGTGCCCGAAACGATGTTTCAGGTGCTGCCGGCGGCCGTGCTGTTTGCGACAGTCTTCACCGTGAGCTCATTTACGCGTTACTCCGAGATCACGGCGGCCAAGGCGAGCGGAATCTCGTTTCATCGCTTCATTCGGCCGCTCACACTCGGCGCGGTCTTCGCGATGCTGATCGGCTTTTCGTTGAACGTGATCATCCCGCCGCTCAATCAGAAAAAGTTGAATCTGCTGCAGGAGCAGAAGTTCAAGGATACCGGTGAGCGCTACAACTTTGCGTTTTCGACGACGGACAACCGGACGTACAAGGTGGGTGCGCTCCACGCGTCCAGGAACGTGATCGAGAACGTGGAAGTGGAACGGCTCGGCACCGGCCCGGCGCTGCCCACCACCTACACGATTGCGGAGCAGGCGTTCTTCCGTGACAACTCGCACTGGGTCCTGATGCGCGGCAACATGCACATAGTGCCAAACGCCAGCACCGACCTCGTGATCACGTACGACTCGCTGGTCGATCGCGCCTTTACGGAGCGACCACTGGAACTCAACGCAGCCACCAAAGCGCCGGCCGACATGGGCTGGGTGGAGCTGGGTCGTTACATTAGGGCATTGCAACGCGCGGGCTCTGACGTGAATCCACTCAAGGTGGAACGCATGCTCAAGCTCGCCATACCCGTGACTTGCGTGATCATTCTTCTCTTTGCGGCCCCGCTGGCGACCAGCACACAGCGTGGCGGAGCAGCGTGGGGCATTGGGGTCAGCCTGCTCACCACGGTGGTGTTTCTGGTCCTCGTGAATCTGATGCGCGGAGTAGGAGGCAAGGGGATGATTTCGCCCGATCTGGCGGCGTGGGTTCCGAGCCTGATCTTTGGAGTGGTCGGTGCCGTGCTGCTCTGGCGCGTACGCACATGAGCGGTGGATCACATGCGCCGGCTCCACTGGCGGCGGCCAAGGTCGAGGCCGACGCCTTTCCGATTCGGGTAGCGCGCAAGTTTGGTCGGCTGGGACTGGAGCAGCTCGCCCACACCGGTCGTTTCGCGCAGTTCGTCGGCGATATCGCACGCGGCTTTCGCGAAGTGCGAACATGGGCACCCGAGCTGCTGAAGCAGATGCGAGGCATCGGTGTCGACTCGATGCCGCTGGTGGTGATCGTCGCCGGGTTTCTCGGCGCCGTCTCCGCCTTTCAGACGCGATATCAGCTCTTCCCGGGCGTGCAGCTGAGCGTCATCGGACTCATCGTTCGACAGTCGATCGTCCTTGAACTCGGGCCATTGCTGACCGCGCTCGTGCTGGCGGGCCGCGTCGGCGCGAAGATGACGGCGGAGATCGGCACCATGCGCGTGACGGAGCAGATCGACGCGCTGGAGACGCTCGCCTTCGATCCGGTCGCATTCCTCGCAGTGCCGCGGCTGATTGCCGCACTGATCATGGTGCCGGTGCTGGTCCTGGTGGCCAACTTCATGGCGATCGTGAGCGCGTTCATCACCTTGATCATGGCCACCGATGTCACGCCGCTGGACTACAAGGCGGGCCTGCAACTGGCCTTCATCCCGTTTCAGATCTGGTATAGCGTGATCAAGTCGATCGGCTTCGGCGCGGCGATTGCACTGGTGTGCACGTACGAAGGGTATGTCAGCGGGTCCGGCGCCGAAGGTGTCGGACGATCCACGGCGAAAGCGGTTGTACTCACATCGGTCGCCATTCTCGTCTACGACGCCATCATCGCGGCGCTCCTCGCACCATTCATTCAGGCATGAAGCGCACTAACGAAGCCCTCGTCGGACTCCTGCTCCTGCTGGGTGGCGCCATCGCCATCTTCGGTTCCATCTGGCTCGTTCGCGGCAGCCTCGGCAAGGGCTACCCTCTCTACGCGCGCTTTCCATGGGGCGCAGGCCTCAAGCCCGGCCAGCCGGTCCTGCTGGCCGGTGTGACCGCCGGCTCGATCGGCGATGTCGAGTACGATCCGAAGGGCACCGTCCGCGTGATGCTGCGCATGTCAAAAGGTTTTCATGTGCCCAAGGGAAGCACGGCACAGTCGATTCCCGTGGGATTCTTTGGCGATCGCGCGATTGCGATCGAGCCGATCATCGGCGTCACGGACTTCATCGCGGAAGGCGACAGCATCGTGGTCAGCAAGAGCGGTGCGACCACCGACGAGGTGATTGCCATCGGCGATTCGATCGCGAGAGACATTCGCGCGATCACGCTGCCGCTGCGCCAGCAGCTCGCCGATAGCGGTGGGGTGCAGGACATTCGTGAGATCCTCCGCAGCACGAGCGCGCTCACCAGGCAGCTCAGCGCGGTGATCATTGCGCAGAATGCGCAGTTGACGTCTGCGATGACGAGTGTCAACCGGTCGTTGAAATCGCTGGAGCGCACCACCAGTGCACTCGATTCGATGCGCATCGACAGCCTGTCGCGCAACGCGGGCCGTGCGACGGCGAATGTCGCCGCGATCACCGACTCGCTTCGCCGAACGGTGCAATCGCTGAACACGACGATGGCGCGCCTCGAGAAGGGTGAAGGCACCGCCGGTAAACTGCTCACCGATTCCCTGCTCTACAACGATGTCCGGCGCCTGGTCACGCGGCTCGACAGCGTTACGGCAGACTTCAAGCGGGATCCACGGAAATACATCAAGTTCTCGGTGTTCTAGGTCGATCAGGCGTTGCGTCTGGCGCTGGATTCGGGGAATAATTAGACTCGGTCATTCGTTGCGGGCCATCAGGAACTCTCACTGCGCGGGCGACTCTCGATGTCGTCCAAAAGCGCACACTGGTCGCAGCAATACACTTAAATGGCGCGAGGTGAGAGTGGGAGAGTTCAAGGCGTTCCTCCGGGAGTACGGCGTCATCGGCCTGGCACTGGGCGTGATCATCGGTGGAAAGGCGGGGGAACTGGTCAAGTCGATCGTCGATGGGCTGCTGATGCCGGTGGTTGGTTTGCTGCTGCCCAGCGGCGACTGGCAGAAGCTGGTCATTGGCCCGTTCCAGATCGGCATGGTGCTGGCGGCGCTGATTCAGTTCGTGATCGTCGCGTACTTCGTGTTCTTCGTCTCCAGGCGCTTCCTGAGGGAAGACACCGTCACGAAGAAGTGAGCGCAGATCGCTTCGTGGTCTAAAGCAACGGGGCGGGCCTGCATGCAGGCCCGCCCCGTTGCGTCGTGGCTGCGGCGGCGGCCGCGCTACGTCGTCGCAGCACGGCGGTTGAAGACCAGATAGTACACCGGAATCCCCGCCAGAATCGCGCCGAACACGCCGATGGTCGCCCATCGACTGCTGACGTCGTGGAGTGCATTCGCGATCAGAAAGATCGACGACAGAATGAAGAGTGCCGGAACCACCGGGTACCCGGGTGTGCGGAACGGCGGCTGGTAGCCCACCTTGCGACGCAGCACGTACACGCTCGCCACACCGAGTGCATAAAAGGGAACGATCGCCGTCACGAAGGCATCGGCCAGCTGCTCGAAGTTGCGCGCCAGCACGAAGATGATCCCAAGCACCGCACAGGTAATGATCGCAACGTACGGCGTCTCATACTTCGGGTGCACCTTGGCGAGCGCCCGAAAAAAGAGTCCATCGTCGGCCATCGCGAAGAAGATGCGTGGCGCAGTCAGAAGCGTCCCATTCAGCGTGCCGAAAGTGGACAGCATGACGGTGATCGCCACGAACGACACCCCCCAATCACCCACCAGAACCTGTGCCACATCGGCAGCGACGAGGCGCGACTTCGCGATCTCGTCCACCGTGAACACCGACAGATATGCAAGGTTCGCCAACAGATAGATCACGACCACCGCCAGCGTGCCGATGATCAGCGCCTTCGGCAACACCTTCTGCGGGTCCTTCACCTCGCCGCCCACGAAGCTCAGGTCGGCCCAGCCATCGAACGCCCAGAGTGCGCTGACCAGCGCGAGGCCGAACGCACCGAGCGCGAAGCTGCCCGGCGGCATGGCGGGCGTGAAGTGCCCACCCGTCTTCGGCAGACCGATCGAAAATGCGAGGAGAATGATGAACGCCAGCCCACCGTACTTGGCGACCGTCGTGATGTTCTGCACCAGACTGCCCCAGCGGACACCGAGGATATTGAAGATCGACGTCACGGCAATCGCCACCGCTGCCAGGTAGTGGCTGTAGTCGCTGTACGGCGCCACGCCGGGATCGTAGCCGCTCACGCGCAGCGCATACTCGGCGAAGGTGATCGACACCGCGCCCATCGATGCAGCGCGGATCACGACGAACTCCGACCACCCGAAGAGAAAGGCGGGCAAGCGCCCCCAGCCCTCCTTGATGTAGACGTAGAGTCCGCCGGTTTTCGGGTACACACTAGCGATCTCGGCCAATGTGAGTGCGCCGCAGATGGCGACCAACCCGCCGGCAACCCACACCATCATGAGGGGGAGGGGCCCTGGCAGCTTGGCGGCGATGCCAGCCGGGGATCGGAAGATTCCAGATCCAATGGTCGATCCGACCAGGACGGCGATGGCACTCCACAGGCCGAGCTGCCGGCGGAGGGCGGGGGTGGGGGCGGAGGCGGAAGCAGAACTCATCTGGGCTAGCCTACGCCGACGCGTCCTCTGCCGCAACGCAGCTACCGATCGGGGGCCGATCTGGCGAACTTTGAGATTCTGGTTCCCGTTCAGCTCTGGGGATCGATGTCATCGTCCGCAACCCCTTTTGCCAATGCTCGCGACCTCGGTCTTCTGGGTGGCTGTCGTCCTCTGCGTGATCGCGCACCGCTACATCCTGCGTTCCGCATTCGCCGCTGGTGCCGCCGTCACACATTCGCACTCGTTGCCCCCGATCCGCCGTGCCGCCGAGGTGCTGTGGGTCGTGGTCCCTGCCATCTCGCTGGTGGTGTTGCTCGTCGCGACCCACCGCGCCATCCAGGCGCGACAGCCGGCGCCGCACGCGCACACGACCGAGGTGGCAACGTGAACCTCCTGCGCCGACTGGCTGGAGTGTCGCTGACGGCGGCCCTCGGACACGTCATCTTCGGTGGCTTTGTGCGGATCTCGGGATCCGGCATGGGCTGCGGGGATCATTGGCCAAAGTGCTACGGCTACTGGTTCCCTCCGTTCGATCGACCGGACCTCGTGATCGAGGTCATGCACCGCTACTTCGCGGCGACGCTCTCGACGGTGGTCGTGGCCTTTTTTCTCACCGCGCTCGTGCGCCGGAATGAGCGCGACGTGGCTGGCCGCGGTGGCGTGCTGCGCGCCGCCCTCCTCGCGGTGGGCATTGTCCTCACCGCAGCGACGCTCGGCGCGGTGACCGTGAACTACCGCAACGAATGGTGGGCGACGCTGGCGCATAAGGCGGTGGCGATGTCGCTCCTCGCGACGCTGAGCGTGGCGTGGATGCGCGCGGGCGGACTGCCATCGCTGACGGGAATCTCGGACCGGCTCGTGACATCGAAGACGGTGCGGGCAAGCACCGTCGCGGCGGTTTTGGCGTTGGTGACGGTGATGATGGGCGGCATGGTTGCGAAGTGGACCGGTGCCACGGTGGCGTGCGTGGGCTTCCCGCTCTGCGGCGACGGTTCGATCGGGGGCGCCGCGCAACACATCCAGCTGACCCATCGAGTGTTGGCGTATCTGACCGCGCTGCATGTGGTGCTGATGGCGGTGTGGATAGTCCGTCGCCGTGAGCATCGCACCGTCACGCTGCTGGCGGTGACGGCGGCGCTGGTGGTGGTGCTCCAGATCGTGTTTGGCGCGCTGATGGTGCTGGGCGGATTTCCAGTCGTGATCCGCAGCCTGCATCAGGCGACCGGAGTCCTGCTGTGGGTGAGCACGCTTACACTCGCCTATGCGGCGCGGCGCGCGAAGAACCCACCCGCCGAAGGTGCGTCGGTCGGGGCCCAGATTCGCCCCCGAACGCCACAGATGGCGGGAGCGACGGCGTGACCACTCCAGCGATGACGGCAGACGTGGTCGTGGCGCGCCCGCTCTGGCGCGATCTCGTGATGCTCACCAAGCCGACGATCATTTCGTTGCTTCTGGTGACGACGGCGGCGCCGATGTACGTCGCCGGCCGACCCAGCCTCTGGCTCCTCGGCATCGTGATGCTTGGCGGGTACCTGATGGCCGGTGGTGCGAATGCGGTGAACATGTTTCTGGACCGCGACATCGACAACGTCATGACGCGCACGCGTCTGCGTCCCATTCCGAGCGGCCGCATGACGCCGATGGCGGTGCTGTCGTTCGGCATCGTGCTGGCGGCGACCGCCACCTGGCTGCTGGCGTTTTACGTGAATGTGTTGACCGCGGCGTTGGCGCTGGCCGGATTCTACTTCTACGTCTTCATCTACACCCGCTGGCTCAAGCGGAGCACGCCGCAGAACATCGTGATTGGTGGCGCCGCGGGTGCGTTTCCGCCACTGGTGGGTTGGGCTGCCGTCACCGGTCGCATCGACCTGACCGCGATCTACATGTTCCTGATCATCTTCTACTGGACGCCGCCACACTTCTGGGCACTCGCGCTCAACAAGCAGAAGGACTACGGCAACGCCAAGGTGCCGATGGCGCCGTTGGTCTGGGGCGAACGCGAAACGATGCGCCAGATGTTCTGGTACACCATCGTCCTGCTGGTTTTGACACTCCTGCCGGTGACGTATGGTGCCTTTGGCTGGATCTACGGCGCCAGCGCCATCCTGTTCGGCGGCTTGCTGCTCGGTGGTGTCGTGAAGATGATGCGGGCGAAAGACTGGGTGAAGCCGGCCTGGTGGGTGTATGGGTATTCCCTGCTCTATCTCGCACTGCTGTTCGTGGCGATGGTCGTTGATCGCCAGATCGCGCTCTGATCGTCGGATTCGGAGTTGGACAACTGATTCTGCACGCAACGCGTTCGTTTCCTTGCATCAATCGGCGGCGACCGGCGCGTGTCGTCACGCGCATGCGTCGTGCGGAGTAGCTTCCGCGCCATGCCGCTGCCTCCCGACACTCGACCGCCTGCACCGCTGCCGCCGGATCTCGCGCCACTGACGGCGTGGAGTGATGTGGAAGAGGCGGCGGCCGAAGCAGTCCGGCGTTTCACCACGCCCCCCGCATTCACGCGACGCATCACCGATTCGCTCAAGCGACCGGAGATGCCGAAATTCATGCCCGAAGGCGGCGAGCATCACGACGTGATGGGCAGTGAAGGTCGGGTGGCTTTCTGGAGTTGGGGACACGCCGACCGGCCGCTCGTGGTGTGTTTGCACGGCTGGGGGGGACGCGGGACCCAATGGGGACCGGTCGCTCACGCACTCCTGCACGCGAAGCATCGCGTGGTGGTGCTCGATGCCCCTGCGCACGGCGCCTCCGACGGCGACCGTGCATCCCTGCCAGGGTTTCGCAATGCGCTGCTGCGCGTGCTCGACGCGCTTGGCGCGCCGCACGCGCTGGTGGGTCATTCGCTGGGCGGATTGGCCGTGCTGGCCGCCATTGCATCACGCGCCAACAGCGGAGCGTCTCCACTGCCGCGTGCCGTGAGCATCGGTGCGCCGAGCAGCGTCGATCGGCCGATGACCCGATTCCTCAATCGTCACGAGGGGAGCACTGAGGTGGCCGCGGCGATGATCGCGCAACTCGAGCAGCGATGGCACTTCCGCTGGCGCGATCTCAACACACCAGCGCTTGCGACCCAGGCCGAACGCAGTGGCGGCGCGCCGCTACTCGTGATTCATGCCGATGACGATGAACAGGTACCCGTCATCGAGTCGGAGGGGCTGGCGGCGGATTGGCCAAACGCCATTCGCTGGTCTGCACCACCCGGCACCGGACACGTGAAGATCCTGCGTGACGATGGCGTGGTCGCACGCGTCGTGCAGTTCATCACCGCGATCGACCCGCTCACCGCTTGAAGGTGATGGTGACGACCGCAGGGGAGACGGTCGCACCCGGGTTGAACGTGACGGAGGCGACACCAAGCGATGGATGCCAGGCGCGCACAGTCGCACTGGTGCCGGTGGCGTCGAAGATGAATGTCGCGACACCATCCGCGTTGGTGATCGCGCTCAATCCGAGTGGGGTTGTTGCGATGTAGGCACGTGCCCACGGCACCGTCAGTGCATGCACGGCGACCACGCCACTGCTGTCGGCGCGACCACGCACCGGTACGATCTGACCATCGGCGATGAACCGCACGGTATCAATCGGCGTGGATATGGACGGCGGTACGATGACCAACTGCTCAGCACGCGGATCACGCGTCACCAGCTGAATGGTGCTTCCCAGCTCCGCGATCTGCATGCGCGGCCGCAACTGACACTGCTCCAGAATCACGGTTGGACGATGCTCGCCGACGCCCGAACGCTTCACCGGTGTCGGTCCCTCAACCCAGACCAGTGCACCCACGATCGCCGCGCCGTGGCGGACAACCGCCGTGTCCACGAACGAGTCACCGCATGCCGGATCGACAGCGCGGGTCTGAATCGCGGTATCTGGGGGCGCGGATCCAACGCTCACCACCCGTACCACGACGGTGTTGCCGATACGCGCGCTGCTGACCGGAGCCAACTGCATGCGCGGCAGCCGCAACGCACGCGCCGCCGCCGACTGCGAGCTCGGCACCGGCAACGTCCGCGAGGCGTCGCGCGTGGCGCCCTGCTCAGCGCCGCACCCAGTGATCAATGACGTCACCAGTCCCGCCAACAACCCCGCTGGAACAACACGTGTCACCGGAATGGCACCGAGGTCCGAAGGTAGATCAGCAGCGTATGGTTCATCTCGTACCCACCGCGCCTATTGATGCGCTGCAGCCCGTATCCAGTCTCAGCGCGGGTGGTCTTCGACAGCTGATGACCGAGCAGGAACTGCGTTCGCGTCTGCTCGAGCATCGCGACTCGCGCCCGCTCCGGCAGCACATTCACCATAAACTCCTGTGCGGCCGCACCGTACCAGCGGCCATCCTTCGTCAGCTTGTGCTGAAAGCGATCCTGCCGACGGAGTCGCACCACGGTTGGCGCCCACTCCGGATCCGCAGGCGCCAAATCGCCAATCGGCCGCAACACGCGAAACTCGGCGCGCATGCGATCACTCCAGGTCCAGCTCCCGGCCGGTCGAACCCCGGTGATCTGTATCCACGGGCGCAGTTCGAAGGTGTTCGTCCGTGCGGGAAACGCGCCGTATCGATAGCCGCGCGACCACCCCATCGCGGCCGTTGCGCGCCACTGCCTGCTCACGTCGCGTGTGATCCCGACGGCGCCGAGGTTCAGCTGCCAGGTGGCACCGTAGTCGGCGCGTCGCGGGTGATAGTCCCAGTACAGCGAGGTTTTTTTGGCGAAGCGGTGATCACCGAACACCGCGCCCCAGACCATCCCGGTATTCACCGAGCGCTGCGTCGCCACCTGCGCGTGGCACGGCACCGCGAGCACGAGCAGAAGGGCACTGAACGTTCCGGCGGTCATGCGATCGTTTCAACAGGTGAGGTGTGCCCAACCACACCGGGAGTGTCGGCATGCGGCTCCATATGCACCAGCACACCCAACACAGTCGGTGTCGCGGCGCGAATCGCCCCTTTCACCTTGCCGCTGACGATGTGGGCTGCGTTCAGAGTCATGTCGGGGTCAGCCTCCACATGGATGTCGACCCAGTATCCGCGCCCCGCACGCCGCACCGCGAGCTTCTCCACCGCCCGTACGTCGGCCACGGAGGTGGCGGCCGTTCGAATGGTGGCAACGACGCCTGGTTCCGCGAGGCGGTCCATCAGATCGCTCACCGCTGATCTGAGAAGACCCATGCCGTTCCAGGCGATGATGCCCGCCGCCACCAGCGCCGCCCAATCGTCGGCGCTCTCCCATCCATCACCGCCGGCGAGTGCAATGGAGATCCCGCCGAACGCCGCGAGCGAGGTGATCGCATCGCTCCGGTGATGCTGCGCATCGGCGGCGAGCGCGGTGCTGCCGGCTGCCCGGGCGATCCGCTGCACTCGCGATGCCATGTATTGCTTGATGACGATCACGATCGCCAGAATGCCGAGCGTCCACGGGGCCGGAGAGTGGTGCGGCGTGAGAATCTCGTGGACTGATGCCACCGCGATCCCGACGCCGGCAATGAGGAGCAGCACTGCGACGCCCGCGCTCGCAAGCGCCTCCGCCTTGCCGAAGCCGAAGGGATACTCATCGGTGGCATCGCGATCGGCGATGCGCACGCCGGTCCAGACTGCAAGCGAACCAAAGAGGTCGAAGGCGCTTTCTGCGGCATCAGCCACCAACGCATACGAATGCCCGACAATGCCGCCCACGAGCTTCATCAGCGTCAACACAATGTTGACCACGATGCCCAATTGCGCCGCGCGGATTGCGGGGCCAACGCCGTGCCGCACCGTTGCGTCCGACATTACAGCCGCAACAGCTCTTTCTGAATCGCGGAAGGGGTCACTTCGACGTCACCATCTGAGGTGATCGCCACGTTCACTTCGGTGCGCATGCCAAAGCGCCCGGTGAAATAGATGCCCGGTTCGATGGAGAACAGCACGCCGGGCAGCAGCGTACGTTCTTCCCGCGTTTCAAAGCCGTCCATGTGCGGTCCGGCACCGTGCAGATCCCGGGCGTCGATGGAGTGACCTGTACGATGCGTAAACGCAGAGCCGTACCCACGCGCCGAGATGATCGCCCGCGCCGCGTCATCCACTGCGGCCCCGCGCAACGCAAGCCCCGTCACACCGGCAGCGCGCACCAGCGCTATCGCGGCGTCACGCGCTTCGCGAATCGCGTTCCACACGGGGGCAATGTCGGCATCGATGGGGTCACCGATGGTGCACATCCACGTCTGGTCTGCGAACGGCTGCCCCGGTTCGCCGGCCCAGAGATCGATGAGCAACACCTGATCCATGGTGATCAGCGCATGCCGGTCGATGGCGGGTTCGTAGTGCGGATTGGCGCTGTTGGCGCCGACGCTCACGTTCGGCGGATGCGACGTGATGAGCCCGTGCACATCGAACTGCGCCACGATCCACTGCTGCACCGCAAATTCAGTGAGCGGAGAATCAGCGCGCGCGGCATCGGCAGCGCGGCGCTGAGCGGCGGGACCGATCTGCGCGATGATCTCGGCGGCGCGGCGATGCGCGGCCAGCTGGTTGGCAGACAGCACCGCGTAGAAGCGCGTGACCAACTCGGCCGATGTCACCACCGTCGCACCGCTGGCCCGCACCATCTCGATCACGCCGGCAGGCACCCGATCCAGATACGGTACGGCGTCGCCCGGCGAATACTCCATCGCCACACGCCTGCCGTTGACGAGCGAGTGAATCTCAGACTCCAGCGACTGCCACGATTGGTAGACTCGTCGACCCCATGTGGAAGGCCAGAGCCGCCACGCGTCGAGTTCGATGGCGTGCATCAGCGCCACCGGTGTTCCTTGCGCGGGAATCCAGGCCAGTGCGCGTCTGGATGAGAGCCCCTCGAACCCAAGCATCCCGGCCGCTATCGGGTTACATCCCTTGAAATCGTACAGCAGCCAGCCGTCGATCTGCGCGGCGGTCAGCGCGTCCTGAATTTCATGCAGCCGGTGGGGTTCTCGCATAGGCAGAAACTACCCGCCTGACTCGCGAGCCGTCAGGCGCGACCCCACGACGCCTTCCACCGCTGCCCGGGCTGTGCGCCATCGATACGTGTCACAACGGCGGGCATACCGGTGAGCTCTTCGAGCAACGTCGCGAACGCCGACGCGTAAAAAGCAAAACCGGCGACCGCAGACCCTTCGATCGTGACCGGGTCGCGAACGGCAAGAATCACGGTTGCTCCGATCCGTTCGAGATTCGCATCGAGATACCGCTTGCTCAACTTGCGGACCGTCGACAGCGCGATTGGCCTCGAGAGCACGCCAGGAAGCCTGCGGATGGAGGAGCGGCGCAGGACAGACACGGTTTCGACTGCTTCACGCGCCAGCAACGATCCCGCCGATTCAAAGATGCGAAGCGCGTCGGTACGGCGGCCGATCAGGCGAGCGAGTGCGGTTGCCTCGTCGCGCACCGTGCGCTCGTTGCGACGCACCGCCTCGCTGTACCGCTTGATCTGTGCGTACACCGTATCGCTCAACCCGAGGCGCTTCGTTCGCAACTCCTGGATGTACTCCGCCTCGACGAACCCTTCCGGCGTGTCCAGCACGCGGACGGCCTCGAGAAGGCTCAGGGGAAGGCGCGCATCAACGGTTGCAGACATCGGCGGGGCTCATGAAGGATACGCCTGCCGCGACGCTGCGGAGACGGGTGGCACACCGCCATCTCGCCGGGGAACATTCGGCGTCACGACGGCAACACACCGAACCTATACCGAAGAAGAAAATCGACAATGGACCCGCGATCAACCGCGCCGTGCGACGCTGTCAGGAACCGCCGAGCGCGTCCGGCGCTTACGTTACGTGTGCGATCGGCGCTCCCCCGCTGCCGGTGAACGATGTCGCCCCCAGGGCTGCGCCGCGCACGAATCGCCGCCGGATCACGTTCGTTATGCCAGACCCTTCCGCATGCCGACTCCCCCGATTGACGTGCACGAACCGGTCGCCGAATGCGAGGCGTTTCGCACGCACAGCTTTGCCGCCGCCGACGGAGAAGTCTCGGTGACGAGGTGGCTGGCCATCGAGGCGCATGTCCAGGGCTGTGACGCCTGCCGAACTCGATTCATCGCTGACGCAGTCTTTCATCGCGCCATTCGCGGGGCCTTGTCGCTCGACATCGCGACGCCGTCATTGCGCGACCGGGTGGCGCACATCATTCACGCCGGCAGCACCGAAAGCGCACCGGCCTGATGCTCCCGCCGTGGGTCGCCGCCGCCCTTGGCCCCGTCATTGCCGGTGCCGTCTGGCGCGCCCGGTTGCTGACGACGAGTGGCGCCATCGCCGCAGCGGCTCTCGGGAGCGCCGCCGCGCTTGCCGGACTTGACTGGATGGCCCTCCTTCTCGCCTTCTTCGTCTCGAGCGTTGCACTCGGAAAAGTTGGCCGAGCGGAAAAGGCGAAGCGAAGTCAGTCGGTAATTGCGAAAGCCGGGCCGCGAGACGCCACACAGGTCCTGGCGAACGGCGGTGTGTTCGGGCTCGGCGCATTCTTCGCGGCACAGGGCACGATCAGTGCCCCGCTGGCTTCGATTGCGCTTGGCGCGCTGGCGGCCGCCGCGGCTGATACGTGGGGCACCGAGATCGGGATGCTTGCTCGGTCAAAGCCACGCTCGATTTTGACGTGGATGCCCCTCGACCATGGAATGTCCGGCGGCGTGAGCGCACGCGGGCTGGTCGCGACGGTCGGCGGTGCGCTGACGATCGCCCTCATCGCCGCGATCTTCCGCTGGCCTGCCCAGATTGTGGTGGCGGGCGCCATTGGTGGCGTGGTGGGCGCCATGGCAGACTCCGTACTCGGTGCCACATTACAGCAACGACGGCGATCGCAGATCACCGGGCGCCTGACGGAACGTCTCACCGACAGCGACGGCAGGCCCACCGTCGCCGCGGGTGGTCTGGACTGGGTGAACAACGACGTCGTGAATCTGGCTGCCTCGCTCATCGGCGCGGGCACCGCCTTCAAGCTTCACTTTCTCCTCTCGGTACTTCGAGCCTCATGATCGACCGACGCGAGTCAGCACAGGCCATCGTTGTGGGGGGCGGACCGGCCGGTTCGGCGACCGCATGGGCGCTGGCGAGTCAGGGCATCGACGTGATTGTGGTCGACAAGGCACGATTCCCACGCGACAAGGCGTGCGCCGAGTATCTCAGCCCTCAGGGCTCGCGCATCCTCGATGCAATGGGTGCGTTGAAGACGGTGGAGGACGCGGGCGCAGCACAGCTGGCGGGCATGCGTGTGCGCAGTCCGGATGGTGGCGTGATTCACGGTGAGTTTGCCGCCCAGCACGGCTTCAGCGGCTTTCGGGACCGTGGCTTGGCGCTGCGGCGTCGCCATCTCGATCCAATTCTGCAGCAGGCCGCCGCGCACGCCGGCGCATCCATCCGTGAGGCAACGGCGCTTGAGTCGCTGATCATGGTGGGAGACACAGTCGGCGGCGTGCGCGTGCGTGTCGATGGGGAGCTGCACGAGCTGCGCGCGCCGCTCGTGGTTGGCGCTGATGGATTACGCAGCAACGTGGCCCGCAAGCTGAACCTCAACGCCCGACTCCCGTGGCCACGCCGTGTCGCATTCGTTGCGCATTACCGGAACGTCCGCGGCATCGGTGCACACGGCGAGATGCACGTGGAGCGGGACGGCTACGTGGGGCTGGCCGACGTCGGCCACGGCGAGACGAATGTGGCGATCGTGGTGCCAAAGGCGTTGGCAAAGGAGGCGAACGGCGATCCGAGCGCGTTCATGTCGCGCTGGCTGGATCGCCATCCGCAGCTGGCGGCACGCTTCGTTGGCGCAGTTCAGGTGAGTGCGGTGCGTGCGACGGGGCCGTTTGCCTCGCACGCCCGTCGCGGATACGCTCCCGGCGCCGCGTTGGTGGGCGATGCCGCTGATTTCTTCGATCCGTTCACCGGTGAAGGGATCTACGCGGCGCTGCGCGGTGGTGAGTTGCTCGGAACGTTTGCCGCGGACGCGATTCGCGCGCCATCGCCAGGCGCCGCCCTGGCAGCGCTCAAGGCGTACGATCGTGCCCGTAAAGCCGAGTTTCGCAACAAGTGGCTCGTCGAGCGTGTGATCAGTGCGGCGGTGTCGTCTCCGATGCTGATGAATCACGCCGCGCGTGTGCTCGGTGATCGTCGCGATCTCGCCGATCTGTTGATCGGTGTGACTGGCGATTTTGTCCCCGCGACCGCCGTGCTGCGTCCGTCGTTCCTGCTGCACTTCCTCAACCCGCGGACCTGGCGCTCGCGCGCGCAGGCCGCCTGATCGCATGCCAATCGACAGGGATCTCTTCCGCGCCGTGCTCGGACGCTTCGCCTCCGGCGTGACCATCGTCACGGCCATCGATGCCGATGGGCGCGATCATGGAATGACAGTCAGCGCATTCTCGTCGCTCTCGCTCGATCCGCCGCTCGTCCTCATCTGTCTCGACCACGGTGCATCGGTGTGGACGGCGTTCGCCACCGCCGAACACTTTGCCATCAACATTCTCAGTTCGACGCAGGAGGCGCTCTCGCGTCGTTTCTCGAGCCGCGAGGGTGATCGCTTCGATGGCGTGGGCTTTACCCGCGGCACCACCGGCGTGGCGCTGCTGGACGACACCCTTGCCGCCGTGGAATGCCGGGTGACCACTCGTGTCGCGCAGGGCGATCATTCGATTCTGATCGGGAGCGTCGAGTCGGGCGCGGCGCGCGACCTGCAGCCGCTGCTCTACTATCGGGGCGGGTACGCGTCCCTCACACGCTGACTCGGCCGGCGGTGACCTTTCTTACGCCGACGCGACGCATGGGGCATGAACTGCTCGACGCCCCCGATGTCGCGCCGGCGCTGGTCAGCCGTTCACATGCCGACATCGCGCGCGCGAACGCACTCTTTGGTGGAACACGAGCCGTGCTGTCACGGGTCCGCTCGCTGGCACCACGGCTCCCCGAAGCGCCGCTGATCGTGGATGTTGGCGCGGGAACCGGTGACATTCTGGATGCGGTGTGTGCGGCGCTGCGTGAGACCGGCCGGCGTCCGCGCCCGGTGGCGATCGACACCGCCGTCTCCCTCGGACCAACGGTTCGCCTGCGCGGCAGCTACTTCGTCTGCGGGTCGATCTTCGAGCTCCCGCTTGCCACCGCCAGCGTCGACCTCGTGATCGCGGCGCAGATCGTGCACCACTTTCCGCCTGAGTCACTCCCTGCCGTCATCGTCGAGCTCAATCGCGTTGCGCGCCAAGCCGTGCTGATCAGCGACCTGCGACGCAGCTGGTTCGCAGCCGGCGGACTCTGGCTGACCAGCTTTCCACTGGGGTTTCATCCGGTGAGTCGCCATGATGGCGTCGTGAGCGTGTTGCGCGGCTTCGCCTCCGGCGAGCTTCGGGACGCAGTGCGTCTCTCCACCGGCGCCGTCGCCACCGAGCGCGCACATCTCGGCTGGCGTATCACCGCAGACTGGCAGCCGATGCACGCCGCATGAGAACGAACGCACCACCAACGCAGTCAATCCCTCTCCACGAACCATGACGTCACCAGCGCCTGAGAAGCTGCGGTCACCATATCGGCTCGGTCCGATGCCGTTGCAGCGGCACATGATCATCGTCGACGAACAGACGGTACGCGCCCCGCGTGAGCGCATCTTCGCGCTCGCGCTCGATGTGTTGCAATGGCCGTCACATCTGCCGCACTACAACTTTGTGAAGTTCCGTGTGCGCTCACGCGATGGCGGTGGCCTGGTCGAGATGAGTGCAAACCGACCGTTTGGTGGCCCGCTCAACTGGCCGACGTGGTGGCTCTCGGAGATGTCCGTGGATGAGTCGATCCCGAATATCCGGTTCAAGCACGTGCAGGGAATCACGTCCGGCATGGAAGTGGAGTGGCAATTTTTGCGTCGCGACGATCCGAATGTCACGCATGTCCGTATAGTTCATGCGTGGGATGGCCCCTGGTGGCCACTGATCGGACGCGTTGCAGCAATGGCTGTGATCGGTCCGGTCTTCGTTCACGGGATTGCATCCCGGACACTCGCCGGCCTGGCACGATCGGCGGAAGCGCGCGCCTGAGCCACGTTCGTTCACCTTCGTCATGGTCTTGATGTCCTCTCCACGCCGCGTAGTCGTTACGGGTCTCGGTGCCATCACGCCGATTGGCATCGGCCTTGACGCGATCCGTGCAAGCCTCCGCACTGAGCGCTCTGCGGTCGGCATGATCACCCGATTCGATCCGAGCCCATTTCGCACGCACATCGCGGCGCAGGTCAACGACTTTCACGCCGGGGACCACCTCGACGCCAGGCGCGTGAAGCGTCTCGACCGGTTCGGCCAGTTCAGCGTCATCGCCGCGAACATGGCCCTGGCCGATTCCGGGATCGACCTCGCACTCGAATCGCGCGAGAACATCGGTGTGATGATGGGCACCGCGCTGGCGGGCGTGGGATATGCGGAGGAGCAGTTGGGGCGGTATCTCGTGGGCGGCCTGCGCGCCGTGGACGCGACGCTGGCATTGGCAGTCTTCGGCGGCGCATCCAGCTGCAACATTGCGATTGAAACCGGCGTGCAGGGTCCGAACTCCACCAACGCCATGAGCTGCGCATCCGGCGCAATCGCGATCGGTGAGGGGTTCCGTCTGGTTCGCGACGGGTATGCCGACGTGATGATCAGCGGCGGCGCGGAAGCCCCGCTGGCGCCACTCTGCTTCGGCGCCTTCGCGCTGATTCGCGCAATGTCCACGCGCAACGATGACCCGGCTCACGCCAGCCGGCCCTTCGACGCCGAACGCGACGGGTTTGTGATGGGTGAAGGTGGCGCCGCGCTGATCCTCGAGGAGCGCGACCGTGCCATCGCTCGCGGTGCGCAGATCTACGGTGAGATCATCGGCTTCGGCACCACCAACGATGCGCACCACATGACCGCTCCACTTCCGGGCGGTGCACAGGCTGCACGCGCGATGCAGCAGGCGCTGACCCGCGCCGATGCTTCGCCCACGGACGTGGCATATATCAACGCCCACGCCAGCGCGACCCCGCTCAATGACCCCACCGAGGTGGATGCCATGCGAAGCGTCTTCGGTGACGCACTCGACGACGTATGGGTCAGCGGGACCAAGGGATACCACGGCCATGCACTCGGTGCCAGCGGCGCGATGGAAGCGGTGATCTGCATGCTGTCGATGCGCGATGCGTGGTTGCCACCGACGGCCAACCTGCAGCGCGCTGACGCCGCCTGCCAGGTGCGTCACGTGCCAGCGGGCGGTGTGGCGACTGACGCGACAGTGATGATGTCCAACTCGTTCGGCTTTGGCGGCATCAACGCTTCGCTGGTGTTCCGCTCGCACAGCTAGTGTAGCTTGGGGGGCTACGCATCACCCTCCAAACCTGACACAAGCCATGAAGCCCACCCGCGAGTTCGTCGCCGAGTTGCTCGGTACCTTTGCGCTCACATTCGTTGGCGGCGCCGCGATCATGCAAACGAAGAACGTCGACGCCGGCGCCGGTTTGCTCGATGTCGCGCTGGCGCACGGACTGGTGTTGTTCCTGATGGTGAGCGCGTTCATGAAGATCAGCGGAAACTTCAATCCAGCGGTCTCGCTCGGGCTCCTTGTCACGGGGCGCATCACACCGGTACAGGCCGGCACGTTCATCGCCGGCCAGCTGGTCGGCGCCGTCGCGGCCGCGCTCTCGCTGAAAGCGCTCTTTCCGTCGTCGCTCTGGGAAGCGGCGCGGGGTACCCGGCAGATGGTGTCGCTGGACGTCACCACCGCTCAGGCATTCGCTCTTGAAGCAATCGCCACCGGAGTACTCATGACCGCCGTGATGGGCACCGCCGTCGATCCGAAGGGGCCAAAAATTGGCGGGCTCGCCGTCGGGATGGCTGTCACCGTTGGGATCCTGGCGATCGGTCCGCTCACGGGCGGCAGCATGAACCCCGCTCGCACGATCGGGCCGATGTTCGCGACCGGCGCGTACGAAGGGCTGGCCCTCTACATCGCGGCACCGATCGTCGGTGCGGTGTCGGCAGCTGTGCTGTACCGGTACCTCATGCTCGACGCCGAGTAGGCTTCAGTGCATACCCTTCGAAGACCGCACGCTGATCGGATGCTCCGGCGAAGACTGTGAAAGAGAAAGGGGGCGACATTACCAGAACCGCGGTAACGTCGCCCCCAATTCGTTGCTGCTGTTCTCACGCCGCTTCAGAGCACGGCGCCGAGATTACGGCGCGGTGACATTCAATTCGGCCGACTGGAGCGCATACGTGGTACTCGCACCGTCCACGGTGTGCCGAATTCGCACTACCACGGCGCCACCAGCCCCACCAGCGACAACACGAAGCTTCGCCTTGTCTGCAATCGCGTTGATCCGCAGTGTTCCGCCGGGCGTCAACTGCAGCGCTTGCAGCGTACAGATCGGGTTATCAGGACGAACATCGATCCACGATGAGCTGCTCACTGCCCGTGCATCCACGAGCAGCGCGCATACGCCACTCGTCACGGACTCCGGAAGGCTGCTGGTGAGTGTGACGGACATCGTCACCGTTTCTGAGCCCAGGACTGCCGTGGGACTACCAAGGGTCGCGCCAAGACGAGCGTCGACCACGCGGCCACCCGGAATCGGAGGTGCCGGCGTTGTCGTCGGCGAGGTCGTTCCGTCTGAAGCGCAGGCTACCAGAGCGGCGGTGCTGCAAGCCAGCAGAATTCGTGAGAGTCGCATGAGAAGAGCTCCTATGTGTCATGTGTCCCGATCCGTGTCGATGACGGATCTCGGGTTGATAGCAAAAGCCATGCAGTCTTGCACTGTCACCATTGCATACCGTATGCCGCGCCGATTGGTCACACCGGGCAAACGGCGCCTCGGGCAGCGTGTCGGGCGGGCATTTCCCGAGTCTGAGACCGCGCGCCTCACCGCGGAACGCTCACGCGGTTGGCACGAATCGTCTCACCCCGGGCTCGCGGCCCCAATCCCAGCATTCACACTACGCACCTGCTGAGCCCGCTCCGTACTTCGCATTGTAGCGATCGATGCTCTCCGTGATGATCCGGCGAGCCTCCTCGGCATCGAACCAGCCGAGAATCTCGACCCGTTTCCCCTCGAGATCCTTGTAGATCTTGAAGAAGTGCTCCACTTCACGCAGAAAGTGACTCGGCAGGTCACCAAGGTCGTGCACCTCATCGTGAATCGGATCGTGCATCGGCACCGCCAGCACCTTGTCGTCGGGCTCGCCCTTGTCGAGCATCTTCAGCACACCAACCGGCCGGGCATCGATCTGGCACCCGGGGAACGTCGGCTCGTTGATCCGCACGAGAATGTCGAGCGGATCGTTGTCTTCGTGCAGAGAGCGAGGGATGAATCCGTAGTCGCCAGGGTAGTGCACCGCCGAATAGAGCACGCGATCCAGCTTGAACAGACCGGTCTGCTTATCGAGTTCGTACTTGTTCCGGCTCTTCGCCGGGATCTCGATGACGGCGGTCACGTGTTCCGGCGGACTGTCGCCGGGAGGAATGTCATGCCAGGGATTGAACATTGATCGGGTAATCGAGTGGGACAGATGCAGTATGCGACGAACACGGACGGCGTCGCGCTGTGAGTCAACGCCGTGTCAGCGGGCCGCAGCCAGCGCTCGCGCCGCAGCGACTGCGAAGTACGTGAGAATGATATCCGCGCCCGCACGCCGAATGGCCACCAGACTCTCGAGCATTGCGCGCTCCAGATCCAACCACCCACGTTCAGCCGCTGCGTGCAGCATGGCGTATTCGCCACTCACCTGATACGCAGCAACCGGCATGCCAGTCGCGTCCTTGACCCGCCGAATGATGTCCAGATATGCGCCGGCCGGCTTGACCATGATGATATCTGCCCCCTCCGCGACGTCCTGCGCGACCTCACGAAGCGCTTCGTCGCCGTTGGCGGGGTCCATCTGGTAGCTCCGCCGATCGCCGAACGACGGCGTGCTTTCCGCCGCTTCCCGGAAGGGGCCGTAGAAGGCGCTCGAATACTTGGCGGCGTATGACATGATCGGAATATGCGAAAATCCCGCCGCATCCAGCGCCGCGCGGATCGCACCAACCCGCCCATCCATCATGTCGCTCGGGGCAATGATGTCAGCACCCGCCTCGGCGTGCATCACCGCTTCGCGCGCCAGGAGTTCGAGCGTCGCGTCGTTGTCCACATCGGCACCGTCCAACAGACCGCAGTGACCGTGATCGGTGTATTCACACAGGCAGACATCGGTCACCACGAGGAGACCGGGCACGGCGGCCTTGATCGCACGCACAGCCTCGGCCACCGGCCCATGTGCATCGTAGGCACCGGTTCCCACGGCATCCTTCTGATCGGGGATGCCGAACAGAATCACACCGCCCACACCCGCGGCGGCGGCGGCCTGTGCGTCCACGACACACTGATCGACCGAAGTCTGGGCACACCCCGGCATCGACGTCACCGGGTTTCGGATACCAACGCCCGGCCGCACGAAGAGCGGCAGAATGAACTGTGAGGGATGCAGGTGCGTCTCACGAACCAGTGCGCGCATGGCCGGTGAGCGGCGCAGACGGCGCAGGCGAACCGCCGGAAATCTGGCGCTCGCCGATGCGGCCCCCCGCTCAGCGGCTGGCACTGCAACACCACCGGCGAGCGGTGAAAAAACGGTAGCCATGGAGATCAGTGCTCACGGTGCGGTGTGGACGGAGTGGCAGAATTCAGCGCGCGACGCAGTACGCTCACGGCTACTCGCGCGACGCGGCGCCGATCGCACGCGCCTCAGCCAGGATCGCGGCGGCGCCCGCGCCAATCAGCTCCGCTGCGAGCGCCTCGGCGCTCGCGACGATATCGGCACCAACCACCGTGGTGGCGCGCAGCATCGGAGTGCCATCGAGCCCAGCCACCAACCCGTACAATGTGCGACGCCCCCCGTCGGACTCTGTCATCAATGCACCGATCGGCACCTGACATCCGCCGTCCAACGCAGCGAGAAACACGCGTTCACACCGCGTGGCATCCATCGTCGGCTGATGATTGAGCCGCGAGACGATTACCGCCACCGCTGCGTCATCGTCGCGAACCTGAATTGCAATCGCGCCCTGCCCCGCCGCCGAGAGCCACTCCGGCGCATTCAGATAGCTGCGAATGCGCGATGAGAGGCCGAGGCGATTCAGCCCCGCCGCCGCCAGAATCGCCGCGTCACACAATCCCTTGTCCAGCTTCGCCAGCCGCGTTCCGACGTTGCCGCGCAGATCGACCACCGTGCAATCGGGACGGATTGCCTTCAACTGCGCCCGGCGACGCAAGCTCGATGTGCCGATCACCGCCCCCTCCGGCAGCTCCTGCAGCACCGACCCCGGCACATCGTCCCGCACAATGAGCGCATCACGCGAGTCCTCACGCGGCAGCTGCGCGAGCACCGTCAGCCCCTGCGGATCATCAGTGGGCAAGTCTTTCAGCGAGTGCACACAGAGATCGGTCACTCCCTGCCGCAGGTCGCGCTCGAGCTCTTCGGTGAAGAGCCCCTTGCTGCCAATTGCAGTGAGCGCCACGTCGAGGCGCCGGTCCCCGACGGTGGTATACGTCACCAGTTCGCTCTGTACGCCGATGGCGACAAGTTCGGCCTGTACGATGTGCGCCTGAGCGAGGGCGAGAGCAGACGACCGGGTGCCGATCTTCAGCGGTCGCGACGATGTGGTCATGAAACGGGGGTCGGGGTCTGATGATGAAGTCGCTCGCGCTGAGCCTGAACGGCGCGCACGACGGCGGCCACCAGCCCTTCGAGAGTCGATGGTGCTGCTTCGGCGACCACGCGCACACCAGCCTTGGAGGCAGCCTGCGTGGTCACGGGACCAATTGTCACCGCGTCCACCACCGTATGCGAAGGCGCCATTGCACTGACCCACGCATCAACGGCACTCGCTGCTGTCAGCGTCACCAGATCGAGCTGGCCCGCCGACAACGCCGCATGCACGGGCGAACTGTCGTCGTCGCTCACGACGCTGTTGTAGATGGGCAGCTGATGCACCGTCGCACCGAGCGCACGCATCCCCTCGGCCAACACTGCGCGCGCGCCAGACGCCGCCGGATAGAGTACGTTCGCGCCGTGCAGGATATCGCGTGACGCGAACGCGTCGAGCAACCCTTCGGCGACGAATCGCTCAGGCACGATCGCAACCGGCAGCCCACGCTCACGAACCGCAGCCGCGGTCGCCGATCCGACCACGGCGATCTGCGTCGCTCCCCAGTCGGCGGTCGAAACGCCACACGATGCCGCGCAGTCGAACGTCAGCGCGACACTCGTCACACTCGTGAACACAACCCAGTCGAATCTGGCCAGCGTCGACAGCGCCCGCTCGAGATCCTCGAGACGTTCGCCGTCACAGGGAACGATCCGCGTGGCGGCGAATGTGATGACCCGGGCACCGTGCAGTTCGAGCGAAGTGCGCAGATCGTCAGCGCGATCGGCCGCCCGCGTGACGACGATCGTGACTCCCGCCAGATCGACCGTCGCCTCGCCAGTCTCGCTTCGCGCTCTCACGATCGGCTTCGACGCCGGGAGCCGCTCATTGTCGCGGCGCCGTGCCAATGGCATCGCTGCGTCGCGACAACGCGCGTGCGCGCACCACCAGCGACAGCACGTATCCACCGCACACGAGCGCCGAAGCGATGTACGCGGCGAACATGTACCCTGCATTCTCCGGCATCACGCGTCTCCCGACTCGAGAGCTTCGACGCGGTCGCGCAGCGCCGCGTACTTGAGGCGACCACGAAGCATCGCCACGAAGAGCAACCCGAACGCGATGAACGCCAGCGTAAGCGTGAGTCCCATCTCCGGCGAGAGCTTGGGCTTCTCCGGCGCCAGCACAATCGGCTGCGGATGCATGGTGCGGAACAGACGCACGCTCAGATGGATGA
>Ga0209591_10001139_pt1 | contig 33851 bp, 33 predicted proteins | sample MAT01_FD_187207 | JGI IMG/M metagenome (GOLD analysis project Ga0209591, IMG submission 187207) | Freshwater microbial communities from Lake Fryxell liftoff mats and glacier meltwater in Antarctica - MAT-01 (SPAdes) (version 2) | ecosystem: Environmental > Aquatic > Freshwater > Ice > Liftoff... | reverse complement strand
GATTGAGTAGACGCAGTATTAAGTCTTTTTCTCCCTCTTGCCTTCCTTCTTGTCTACCTTCTTGTCTACCTTCTTGTCTACCTTCTTGTCTACCTTCTTGTCTACCTTCTTGTCTACCCTCTTCTTTGGCTTGTTCTCTGTTCCTTTGATAAAGTGGTTCTAGTCGCATAATTAACTCCCTTAATAACTCTTCTAGATAGTCTTTAGCAAATTTATCATGTATAAACCGGGTCATTCAATTTTCAGATTGCGGAAGTTCTGGGTTAATGCAAAGTTTTATTATATATAGGACTCCTATTTGATTTTTGAACAATCAAGCTGCCTAGAAGCTTGACATACAAAGCTTGACTTCTCAGTATACTGAGCAAGATTCAAGTAGGATTCCTATAGATAGGTTGCCGTTAATTTTATCTTTGATTTTTCGGGTAGAAGCGACTAGAATTTTACCAATTTCTTTAGTTTCTTGGAGAAGAGACTCAAATTTATTTTTTTCAACTAATTCCGACTCGATTAATATTTCTAACCAATATTCAGTTTCTCTTTCTTCCTTAAGTGCAATCTCCAATTTGTGAAGGAAATCTTTATTGGATTGAGCAGATTGAGCTTCTCTGACATTTGCACCAATGGAAGTACCACTACGTAGTAGTTGATTTGATAATGTTCGACAAACTCCAGGCTTTTCATCTAAGAAACTACAAGCTTTCACTATCCTGATTGCCAAGGCTTTTGTTCTATCGCTAATATAAATATTTTTATTCATACATTTGAGTCTGAATTAATAATACTTTTCACCAGACTTAAATGTTATTTATTTTACTCTAATATTATTGCGAATTGCGAATTGCGAATTGCGAATTGGTTTAGATGTTACAGTTTACAAGTCTCGATGCGAGAGAAGAGAATATACCCCCGAATCTACGTAAAATCTGCCAAAATAGCAAACCTGAAATTGGAAATGGGAGGTGTCGAAATAGCAAACCTGAAATTGGAAATGGGAGGTGTCCCTCTGGAGAAGAGGTATCATAAGTAACTTTACCGTAAGAGATCCAACTACTTTCCACTCTCCATCCTACGCGATCGCCAAACTTTTTCCAGGCTTCTTCGTAATACTTGCCGTCAGCTTTACCGCCAACGCTCAAGTAAATTTCCTTCTGGACGCTGAAGCCAAAGTGTCCATAGTGAGGAAATTTAACTAATTTATTTGTGTTTATTATAGTAATTAATGTTACTAGTCTACAAATTACTTGCTATAATCTCAGAATTTAACCTTATATTTATGGTAAATAGCTAGATATTTTTAACTAATTCAGATAAGATAATAAATTTGTCGGTTGCGTCACACTTCCTTTGCATATGTCCAAAATTTACACCGTTGAAATTCACCATCAAGGCAAAATTCATACTTTGCAAGTTCCCGAAGATGAAACGATCTTATCAGTTGCCGATGCTGCTGGTTTGGAACTGCCGAGTTCTTGCAATGCAGGTGTTTGCACAACTTGCGCCGGTCAAATAAGCGAGGGAACTGTAGATCAAACTGATGGTATGGGCGTTAGTCCAGATTTACAAAAGCAAGGTTACGTATTGCTTTGTGTTGCCAAACCCCTTTCTGATTTGAAACTTGAGACAGAAAAGGAAGATATAGTTTATCAGTTACAATTTGGCAAAGGCAAATAATTTGTGAACAGTTATCAGTATATAGCTTGATTATTGATAACTGTTTGCTAAAGTTACCAAAAGTGATAAATAACACAAGTATTTATTAGCAGATGAAATCAGCTATTCTAGAAACTACAAATCAACAGGATTTACCAAGATGACGACTCATTTTATTACCGCAGAAATTGATTTACAAGAAACTCCCGCAGAATTACTAGAAGTAATTGAAACAGAGTTGAAGAAACAAGGGGAACCCCTGCGTTGGGCTGTTACCTCTGTGGACGTTGACGAACAAAAAGCTACAGTTGAAGGCGTGATTATTAGAGAGACGCAATTAATCGCGTCTGTACAGGAGACACGCGATTAATCGCATCTGTTGAGAGTGGGCAAAGGCTATTTCGTTTTCATCTAGCCCGCCTCAGAATGAATTCTGAGTCTAATAGCAAAAGTCGTCTAAAGACGACTTAGAAAAAGTTATAGTCCGTTTTAACGGACTTTAGTTATTAGCCTGGAACTTTAGTTCTGGGCGGTTTATGTTTAGAACGAAATAGCCCTGGATTTTTACTCATGACTCATCATTGGGCACTCATAATTTTAAAATGAATCGTCCATACACCGCTATCTTAATTGTACCAACTGGCATTGGGGCTGCCATTGGGGGTTATGCAGGAGATGCTTTACCAGTTGCCAAAGTTATAGCACAGGTTTGCGATCGCCTAATTACTCACCCCAATGTTCTTAATGGCGCAAGTTTGTATTGGAATCTTCCAAACGCTTTTTATGTTGAAGGTTACGGGCTTGACAAATTCGCCTCTGGATGCTGGGGTTTGCGTCCAGTCCGCACGAACAAAGTAGGTTTACTATTAGACCAAGCCATTGAACCAGAGTTGCAGCTACGACATATACAAGCAGCAGATGCAGTTAGAGCAACTCTGGGATTGACCCTAACAGATTATGTAATTACTGATGCCCCATTAAATGTAGAATTACAGACTACAGCATCGGGAGCGAGTTGGGGGACAATTGGCAACCCAGATAGTTTATTACGGGCTGCTGAGATATTAATTAAAAAAGCGGGGGCAGAAGCGATCGCAGTTGTTGCCCGTTTCCCCGATGATATGGATGAGGAAGCAGTACAGAAATACCGCCACGGTGAAGGTGTAGATCCTTTAGCGGGTGCAGAAGCCGTAATTAGCCATTTGCTAGTACGAACCTTTCAAATTCCTTGCGCCCATTCTCCTGCCTTTTTGAGCGAACCTCCACAACCTGATTTATCTCCCCGTTCAGCCGCCGAAGAATTGGGCTATACCTTTTTGCCGTGTGTGCTTGTAGGATTAAGTCGTGCCCCACAATTTATAATAGACAGAGGAGCGATCGCACCAGAGAAAGGAGATATTTGGGCAGATGAAGTGGATGCTGCGATCGCACCTGCAACTGCTTGTGGTAGCAGTGCCTTACTGAGTTTAAGCCAAAGACGATGCCAAATAATTACAGTAGAAGAAAATAAAACTCTTATAAAAGTTCCTCCCCAACCCTTGCGGATAAAATCTATACAGGTAAACTCATATTTAGAAGCAGTGGGTGTATTAGTAGCACACAAAGCAGGCATTAATCCCTCCGCTCTCCGTCCCAATTTATTACCTTTGCAGGCAGTAATTAAGAGTTAGGAGTTAGGAGTAGAGACGCAATTAATCGCGTCTGTAATTGAGTTAAGGCGATTTCCGTTAATAAATCTACCGCGGCCGTTGGTTTTGACTTCGCTCAACCAACTAAGGGATCGAGAGTTGAGCGTTCGCGTAGCGTCTCGCAGAGAAGTCGAAACTCGTCAACCTGGGTATATTCTTTGTCAGAAATCACCTAAGAGTTTAATTTCATACTAATTCCCTGAATTACAGCTACAAGCCATTCTCCCCTGCCTCCTCTGCCCCCCTCTTTCTTAAAAACCCGTGATTGAACAACAAAAACAAAAGCCAGAAATTCCATACCTGACGCGCATCCAATTACTTGGGGCGATGGGAGCGACTGCAATCATTTTGTTGATAGTCGCCAAACTCTCGTTATACCTTGGCAACTTTTCCCTATTTTCTTGGGACTTGAACCAAAGAGAGTTGCTGTTGGGTGTAGGGTTAGGATTTGCCATCACCGCGTTAAGTGGCGTAACTTATCGCGTTTGGACTGCCTATCGTAAAAGTGCAGATTATTATCTAGAAGTAGTACTGAAGCCCTTAGCCTTACCAGACTTAATTTGGCTGGGATTACTACCGGGGTTGAGTGAAGAATTGTTATTTCGGGGTGTAATGCTGCCAGCTTTAGGCTTGGATCATCTGGCTGTCATTGTATCTAGTCTTTGCTTTGGCATCTTGCATTTTAGCGGTTCTCAACAATGGCCTTATGTGATTTGGGCAACAATTGTCGGGATGATATTCGCATATAGTGCCCTGCTCACGGGTAACTTATTAGTGCCGATTGTCGCTCACATTATTACTAATTGGATTTCTAGCTATTTCTGGAAAATGTCGCAATTGCGACAATTAAAAAATAAATTTTGAGCTTCTAGGAATTAGTGCATAGGCTAGCAAGAACCGCAGGCATGGCACACTATCAACCATAGATTGAAGAAGAATTCAGGAGTCAGAATTCAGGAGTCAGAATCAAGACGCTTGCGGACTCGCTCTAAGCGAAGCCATGCCGAAGGCTTTACGCTTCTCTACGAGACGCTATGCGAACGCTATCAGTGGGGGATTCAGACCCGCCACTGAATTGTTGCACCACCAAATTTTCTTGTTTTGTGGGGGTATTAAACCCATTTATTCATTCGCCAGTCCTACAGAATTCATTCTGAATTCTGACTCCTGACTCCTGAATTCTGTTTTGGTAAAAGGTTAGTGCCTTAAAATACTCCTGAAAGCCAATCCTTGTTTAATAACTTTTGGGTAGAATTTGGTGGAGAGGTTATTTACTTGATTCTCAATTGCAGCAATCCAGGTTTCATTTATGAATCAGTCTTTTTTTCAAAACCAAGCAAGAAGGCAAAATCATCAACAAAGCCTGTGGCAACAAAAATGGAATTTAAAGACTAAAGCAATTGTTTGGGCACTAAGCATTAGTATCCTTCCTGTGGTTGTAATTGGAACAGCTACTTACTACTACGGCATTAATTTAATTACCAAAGAAATTCCGCAAGTAAGACTTGAGAGTGCAGCAAGTTCAACAGAAACTGAACTTGCTCTACAGAGACAATTGTCACTCTTGTTAACTAGTATGGGAGTAACTGCAATTTTAACAGGTGCGATCGCTGTTTTTGTCACTAATCGAGCTATTAGTAGAGTCAGCAAAGCTGCGGCAATTTCTAATAGTATCAAAAACAAGCTGCGTCCAGACAGTGAGTTTACTCAATATTTCATCGCTAACGAAGATGAATTAGTGATGTTAGAGAGAAACATAAACTTATTTACAGAGCTACTTTCAGTTTTGGTAAAGGAGAAAGAAACCGAAGCTGATTACTCCCAACTATTGAGGAAAATTACGCGATGGGTTCGAGAATCATTCAATGAAGAAGATGTTCTCAAAACTACCTCAGAAGAAATTCGTAAAGCTTTAAGCATTGACCGCGTAACCATTTTTTGCTTCAAATCCAACTCTAATGGAACCTTTATCGCTGAGTCAGTAGCACCTGGTTTACCAAGAATATTAGGGGTTACAGTCTCTGAGCCTGGGTTCGAGCCAGGGTATATAGAAAAATACCAGAATGGTTCCATCCGTACTATTGATAATATCTATCAAGCCGATCTCAGTGCTGGTGATATTGAGTTGCTAGAGCAATATGCTGTCAAATCTAATTTAGTAGCACCTATTTTCAAAGGCAAACAGCTATTCGGTTTATTGATTGCACATCAGTGTTCTAGAATTCGCTTTTGGCAGCAGTCTGAGATTGATTTGTTCGCTCAGATAGCTATACAAGTAGGGTTCGCCCTTGACTACACCAAGCTTCTAGAACAAGTTGATACAAAGGTAGATAAAGCTCAGGTATTTATCGACATTACCCGCAGCATTCGCCAATCGCTTAACGAAGAGGATGTCATCAAAACCACCGTGGAAGAGGTTCGCAAAGCACTGAGTGCTGACCGAGTGATGGTTTATAGCTTTAGCGCTAATTGGTCTGGAACTGTGATTGCAGAATCAGTGGTTCCAGGTTATCCCAAAGTTTTGCGGTCTGAAATCCAAGACCCATGTTTTGCTCAGGATTATGTAGAAAAGTATCAATCTGGTCGCGTTCAAGCCACGAATAACATTTATGAAGCCGGTTTGCTTGATTGTCACATTAGCCTGCTCGAATCTTTTGGTGTGAAAGCAAATTTGGTCGCACCCATTATCAAAGATGAACAGCTGTTTGGCTTATTAATTGCACATCAATGCTCCAGACCCCGTGATTGGCAACAGTCTGAGATTGATTTATGTGCCCAAATAGCGATGCAAGTGGGATTTGCTCTCGACCATGCAAGGCTCCTGCAACGAATCGAGGCTGAGAATGTGCAAAGTCAATTCCTGGCGGATACTATCGGCAGCATTCGCCAATCGCTCAACGAAGAGGATGTCCTGAAAACCACTGTAGAAGAGGTTCGTAAAGTACTAAGTACTGACCGAGTGATGGTTTATAGCTTTAATGCTAATTACTCTGGAACTGTGATTGCCGAGTCAGTTGTTCTCACCTACCCAAAAGTTTTGCGATCTGAAATCCAAGACCTATATTTTGGTCAAGGCTATGTAGAAGATTATCAGTCTGGTCGCGTTTTAGCAATAAACAACATTTATGAAGCGGGTTTGGCTGATTATCAAATTAGTCTACTCGAATCTTTTGCTGTCAAAGCAAATTTAGTTGCCCCCATTCTTAAGGATGAACAGCTATTTGGCTTATTAATTGCACATCAGTGTTCCAAACCTCGTGATTGGCAACAATCGGAGATTGATTTATTTGGTCAAATAGCAATGCAAGTGGGATTTGCTCTCGACCATGCAAGACTCTTGCAACGAATCGAAGCTGAAAGTAGGCGAAGTCAGTTACTGGTGGATATTACCCGCAGCATTCGCCAATCGCTTAACGAAGAGGATGTCATCAAAACCACTGTGGAAGAAGTTCGCAAAGGACTGAGTATTGACCGAGTATTGGTTTATAGCTTTTACGCTAATTGGTTCGGAGTTATAATTGCTGAATCAGTAGTTCCAGGTTATCCCAAAGTTTTGCGGTCTAAAATTTACGACCCTTGTTTCACTGAAAACTATATAGAAAAGTACCAGTCTGGTCGTGTTTTAGCAACAAACAACATTTACGAGGCCGGTTTAGCTGATTGTCACATTAACCTACTCGAATCCTTTGGTGTAAAAGCAAATTTAGTAGCACCCATTATGAAAGATGACCAGCTATTTGGCTTGTTAATTGCACATCAGTGTTCTGGCCCCCGTGATTGGCAACAACCTGAGATTGATTTATTTACCCAGATAGCGATGCAAGTAGGATTTACTCTCGATCATGCTAGGCTCCTACAAGCATATCAAGCTACTGAAGCGAACTCTAGTGTATAGCTTTGTGGAAGAGGCAAGGGGGCAGGGTGTAAGGCAATACTGCTCGGTTAAGAAGATTTGTAGGTTGGGTTGAACGGAGTGAAACCCAACAAAGCCCTGAAAATGTTGGGTTTCGTTCCTCAATCCAACCTACCTTGGAGTGCTTTTTTGGGCTTAACCGAGCAGTATTGGGGTGTAAGGGTAAATGAAAGGCTTGATACAGGTTCATTTTTCCCCTTTTCTCCCTGCCCCCTGCCCCTTGTCCTCTTTTAACCCAAGTGTATTGGGCTTAGTATAGTTTTTGACGAAGAAGCTGCTAGAGCGATCGCTAATGGTAAAATCCGATGTTCCTGAATTTGAATCCTGGCGTGGAGTGTTTCTGCTGTGTCATCCGGCAATACTGGGACTGCGGCTTGCATTAATATTGGGCCACTATCCATTTCTAAACAAGCTATATGCGCTGTACAACCAGTGATTTTTACCCCAGATGCTAAGGCTTGTTCTACAGCATGGATTCCCTTAAAACTAGGTAACAAACTAGGATGGATATTGATAATTTTATCAGGAAAGGCATCCATGAAAACTGATGTTAACAATCGCATCCAACCTGCCATAATCACCCATTCTACATTGTAGTGCCGCAATGTCTGCACAATTTTCTCATCAAACTCTTCTCGACTTTTATAGTTGCGGTGATTCAATAAAACAGCTTCTACACCTCGATTAGCTGCTTTTACGGCTGCTTTCGCCGAGGGGTTATTGTAAATTAAAACTTGAATTTGGGCATTTAGCTGCCCATCTTGGATAGCTTGGGCAACTACATCAAAATTGCTGCCATTCCCAGAAGCCATAATTCCCAGTTTTAAAGGGGCGACTTGTCGGCAGACATCGCTAATGCTGGGAGAAACCAAGCTAAGGGTAGAATCAGGGCGGAAGGTCATAACAGCTAAGAGGGTTAATTATAGATGCAACAAAAATATACTAAGTCGTGGTTGGATAATGATACAGTAGCTGCTTGGATTTTTCTCACATAAATAGGTAAAATCTCATCCTTTGATGCTCTCCAGGTTGCTTGTGCCGAAGCTTCTGAAAGTGATTATCTTATCACTTGTGATAAGAGATTAATCAATCGCTGTCAAGGTTTAACACTCAAAGCAATCAACCCGACTAATTTTATTTTGGAGATGGAAGATGACAATTAAAGTTATTAACGAACAGCAAAATTTACAAGAAGTAATTCAGGTACTTTTTACACATTTAGAGCCATCCAAGGTAATGAAATTTTGGGCAGCTTGTAAATTAGGCGAAGGTGATTATTTACAACTAAAAGAAAAACTATTTGCTCAAGATAATGTTGATAGTTTGTATGAAAAAATTCAAGCCTATCAAGACATAGAATGAAACTTGAAGAGGAATTCAGAAGTCAGAATGAGCTAAACGCTCCGCCTCCGATCAGAATCAAGCCAACTAGACATAATTATGAACCAAGAGCTTACCCAAGCGATCGCCTTAGAAGTTCAGCTATTCCACATCATCGAACAGAAAGAAAATTTTCTCTTTTTACATCCAGCTAGCCAAACTATATAAGCAACAGATACCTCGAAGTCGTGTTGAGGTACTCCGAAGTCGTGTTGAGGTACTCCGAAGTCGTGTTGAGGTACTCCAAAGTCGTGTTGAGGTACTCCGAAGTCGTGTTGAAGTACTCCAAAGTCGTGTTGGAGTACTCCGAAGTCGTGTTGGAGTACTCCAAACTTTGTCGCACCGCAATCAAGTACAGAGGTGCGTAGGCGTAGCCCGCCGTAGGCATTGCTTTTATTAAAATTGCTGCCATTCTCTGAAGCCATAATTACCGAGGTGACTTGTTGGCATACATCGCTAATGCTGGGAGAAACTAAGCTAAGGGTAGAATCAGGCCGGAAGGTCATAACAGCTAAGAGGGTTAATTATAGATGCAAAAAAAATATACTAAGTCGTGGTTGGATAATGATACAGTAGCTGCCTGGATTTTTCTCACACCAGCACTAATTTTGCTGGGCGTTTTTATCATTTGGCCGATCGCCTATTTGTTCTATCTCAGTTTCACTGCTGGTAGTTTCACTCTAAAAGGTACTTATTGGATAGGCTTAAAAAACTATTCGCGCTTGCTACTCAACCCCGACTTCTGGCAAGTTTTGGGTAACACGTTTTATTTTACTGTTGCCACCATCATTCCCAGTTTAGTTATCTCCTTGGGATTGGCAGTACTATTAAACCGCTCCATTCCCTTGCGGGGCATCCTGCGAAGTGCCTATTTTCTGCCTTCAATTATCTCACTTGTCGCAGCCGGTTTGGGATTTCGGTGGCTGTTTCAAACATCAGGGCCAGTTAACGAACTTTTAGATTTTTTTGGCATTCCAGCCATACCCTGGCTAGGAGATACATTTTGGGCAATGCCGGTAATTATTTTAATGAGTATTTGGAAACAACTCGGTTTCAATATGGTAGTTTTTTTAGCAGGGTTGCAAGCAATTCCTCCCAGTCGTTATGAAGCAGCAGATTTGGATGGAGCAAATGCTTGGCAACAATTTTGGTATATTACTCTCCCTGGATTGCGCGCTACTGTGATATTTGCAATCATTACTACCGCGATTTTTACATTGCGGAGTTTTGAGCAAGTTTATGTGATGACTGGCGGTGGCCCACTGAATTCGACTAATTTGCTGGTTTACTACATTTATCAAGAGGCTTTTGCTCAATTTGATTTTGGTTATGCAGCAGCAGCAGCGACGGTGTTACTAGCAGTGACGTTGGTACTAGTTTATTTGCAACTGCAAACTTGGGGAGAAGAGTAGGGGGCAGGGGTAATTTTGGAAGTTGCTAAATCATCCAGCAAATAAATATGCAATGCCACCAAATGTAGTGCATTCAGTTAGAAACAGCTAGAGTTTTTACTTTTTATATAGGCTGCGATATTCCCAAGGATTTACAAATTTAGCATCACTCCAAATGCCAAGGCGTTGTTCCTTGGCTTTAGCTTCGGCTTGTTGAACTAAGTCTTTGCTAGGGCATTTGTTTAAATAGGGACGATATACTTTTGCTAAACCTTCTTGCAACAATACCTGTTGCACAAAAGTGCCATTTTTTAAACGAATTTCGGCAATTTTGCGTCCATAGCGATCGCTATCGGTGATATTCAAAGTCACACGATCGCCTCCTTGTTGTACCAGTTCTTGCACCCGTTCTTGGGCTTTCACACCCCAAGTAAATTGATTGCGATCGCTAGTGCGTTTACTCTGCTTTTCTTTCTTTGTATGGGCTATTTCTGGCGCATCTACACAAGCAAAGCGCACGGTAAAGTTTTTGCCGTTGGTATCTTTCACTACTAAAGTATCGCCATCACTAACTCGCTCAACCGATTCTCCAGAAGTACCGATAAAGCCATCGCAGCCTATCAAACCTAAAATTAGGATAGTTGCACAAAGCCAAAATCGCACTGGGTTAGTTAATTTCTCCATCCAAAGTTACCTGCATTACTGCATTATCTATGTGGGATGATACTAGCAAAATGCAAAGATATATTTGTTAACCGTTGACATACTGCCACAGGCAATTCAAAATCCAAAATGGTAAGAGCCTTTGGCCGCAACCAATAGAAAATGCGGATTAGTATAAGAATTGTAACCCTCCAATAGTTAGCGGCAATTTCTGATGAACTTTTTGACTCACGTTCTGCATCTAGCTGGTTCAGGTGCTTTTGCCTATTACTCTGCTGCTCAAATTCGTGATTTGAAAACCCGCCCCAACATCCTTGCGGGGTTTCAGTTGGCCGAATCTGGCTCTGTGCCATTTTTATCTGCACTTAGCGATCGCGCATCTGCCGAAGGCGATACATGGCTAGCCGAAAAACTAGCAAAACATGCATCAGATGAAACTAGGCATGGTCAAATTTTTGCCCACGCCTTACAACAGCTAAATAAACAAGTTATAGATTTCAAGCGTCAACCCCAAACTACAACCACAAAAAAATCACAACAGCGTAGTCCTTTTTTCGCAGCATTCTTTGAAGGCTACACCCAAGAACAGCTAAAACCGGCTGTCATTGACTGGGATGTGTTTATGGCTAGCACATACATTCTGGAGTTAGATGCTAGTAAAGACTTTGCGCGAATGGCGAAAGTATTACCTGATAACGAGTCAACCGCTCGTAACTTGAAGTTAGGAATGCTTTGTATTGCCCAAGATGAAACTGGACATGCTGCTTATCTCTACGAAGCGATGATGCGACGGATGTCTGCGATTGAAGTGCAAAAACTCGTAGATATGTGGCGAACCCGCAAGGTAAACGCCTTGTTGGCAATGGTTGGCGGTATCCTCCAGCGTAATGGTGAAACGCGATCGCTAGTCCAGGATAGGGCGCGATCGGAAATCGATTCTGAGTTGGTAGCTATTTCATAATTAAAAATTGAATTGAGAACATTCAACACTTAGCTTGAAAGGCAGGAGATATGTCTCTTGCCTTCTTAAAATTCACAAAACTAACTATGAAAGCTGAAGCAGAAAACAATCGCAGGCTGACTTGTGAAGTAGAAACTACCTTAAAGGTAATTGGCGGACGCTGGAAAGTTTTGATTATTAGAGAATTAATGACTGGCGTAAAACGGTTTGGTGAGTTGCAACGGGCTTTACCTGGAGTTACGCAAAAGATGCTTACCCAGCAACTCAGAGAAATGGAAGAAGATGGTATTATTCATCGAGAAGTTTATCCTCAAATTCCACCCAAGGTAGAATATTCTCTGACACCTTTAGGAGAAACGTTACAACCAATTCTCTATGCTATGCATGAATGGGCTGTGCAACGGTTAGCTCTAAAAAATCACCATCAATATTAAGCATAAATAATAAATAACAATTGCTAACTTATAATTTTAGCTAACAGACTTCTCCAAATTACGAATTATTTTATTCGTTGTTTCTTAAATATTCAATCGCTGCCTCTAATTGTGAGGAGTAACTTTCAGCAAACCTTTCAAACCAAAGTCCTTCAGAAGAAAGTGGATCTACTTTGGCTAACCATTCTTTTGCTTCCACTTTCAAAGCTTCTAGTTGTTTGGCTTTGAGTTGTTCTTGTCGAATTCGTTCTTGTTCTAGTTCTTGCTGTCTTTTTAACTCAATAGCAGCATCCTCTTCGGCAAAATCAGCCTGAACTTCTGCCAAAAGGTTATCCATGAAAGATGCCGACTTTGGCGATGATTGAATAAACGATTTGGCTGTGGCTGATTTTGACTGCTGCTGTTGAGGTTGTACTTCTTTGTATTCAGTTTGGAGTTCAGCTAATAGCTTATCAATGGAATCCATTTTTGTAATTCCTAATAAAAAATGGTATGGCTAGTCATTAATGGCATTGAGTAGCACTTCCGATAGACTCAAATCTTCCATATCTTCCATAGTAATGGTGTCACAGATATCAAACTTAGCACCAGCACTTTGGAGTTCATCGTCTAAGACTTTGAGAAAACGAGTAGCTTGGGGATCTGTGCCGACTTGAATAAAGGAAATAGCTAATTCTTCATCTCGATCGATGCGGCGAGAAGCTTCAATAATTACCTTCATTACTGCTTTGCGATCGTCCGGTTCACCATCAGTAACCACTAAAATTGTTTCGCCATTTGGCTTTGTTTGACCGGCTGCTTTGCGTTGTAAGTAATCATCAGTTGCATGTTTTAACACACCCGCCAAGTCAGTTGTACCAGAGGGATCATTTTCTCGAAAAATTTGCCCTACTATACTGGATGTGACATTTTCGTATCGCTTAAATTTCCCAGAAAATACATAAATAGTGATACCATCTGGGTCAAATTGCTCACACTTGCTAGCTAAAGCTAAAGTAGATTCTTGTGCCGCAAACCATCTACTTCTACCACCCTTTTGATCTTGGGTTGCCATGCTGCCGCTTTTGTCGATAATCAAGGTATAATCACGATTTTCTAGCATTATTCAATTCTCCAGTTAAAAGTTAAGATTTACTAGACTATGAGTGATTAATGGATTAATCAGTTATTGCGTTGCTCAATACATCTGCAAGACTCATTTCTTCTAAGTCGTCTAAAGTGACGGTATCGCAAATATCAAATTTAGCGCCGACACTTTGTAACTGGTCATCTAAAGCTTTAAGAAACTTAGTTGCTTGAGCATCTGAACCTACTTGAATGATCGAAATTGCTAATTCTTCATCACGCTCCATCTGGCGAGTAGCATGAATAATAACTTCAAATACAGCTTTGCGATCGTCTGGTTCACCATCGGTAATGACTAAAATTGTCTCTCCGTTTGGCTTGCTTTTACCGGCTGCTTTGCGTTGAAAGTAGTTATTGAGTGCATCTTGAAGCACACCTGCTAAGTTTGTCGTCCCAGAAGGGTCATTTTCGAGAAATATTTGTGCGACTTTGGCTGAAGTGACATCATCGTAGCGTTTAAATCTACCGGAAAACAAGTACACCGTAATGCCATCGGGGTCAAACTGTTCGGCCTTTCTTGCCAAAGCCAGAGTAGACTCTTGGGCTATCTCCCATCTACTTCTACCACCCACTTGATCGGGTGTGGACATACTACCGCTTTTGTCAATAATTAATGTGTAGTCGCGATCGCTCATCATAATATTCCCATGATTGTTACCCTGTGGTTCTAGTCTAATCTACGGATTTGACGATGCAGCAAGCACTTTAAGGTTTCGTATCAATTCTGCTATTCAAAAAAGCCGTGCCACGGTTGATAAATGCGTTGGCGTAGCCCGCCGCAGGCATCGCCTAGCATCTTTGAACAAAATTTTCTTATCCCCTGGAAACACCAAAGAATATATTTCGCAGCCAGGACAAGGGGCTAAGTTTGTGATTAAGATTCCCCTGATCCAGGATACGTCAACATAATTTGTAATTATTTTGTCAGCTAAATACTTCCACTTCTTGAGGAACCTTCATTTGGTCGAGAATTCCCCAAATTTCTTGTAACATCGGCTCTAACCCGGTGCGGGTAACTGCTGAAATCACAAAAACCGGGGCGTAGGAGAGATGATTAAGTTGGGTGGCTAACGCCTCCAAATCGACAGTTTCCCGATCAACTGCATCAATTTTGTTCAGCGCCAAAATTTGCGGGCGTTCTGCTAAACCCTGTCCATAAGCTTGTAATTCTTGCTTAATTGTGTTGTAGTCTCTAACCACATCATCGCTAGTGGCATCAATTAGGTGAAGTAGCACTCGCGTGCGCTCAATATGGCGCAAGAAATCATGTCCCAGCCCTGCCCCATGAGCCGCTCCCTCAATTAATCCGGGAATGTCGGCGAAAACAGTACCATCGCCAGTAGGTTTCCGCACTACACCCAAATTTGGGATCAGGGTAGTGAAGGGGTAGTCGGCGATTTTTGGACGTGCTGCTGATAAAGACGAAATTAGAGTGGATTTACCAGCATTTGGTAAGCCAATAATCCCCACTTCTGCCAAAAGTTTCAACTCTAGGCGCAGCTGCTTTATTTCCCCTGGTAATCCGGGGAGAGCGTATTCTGGAGCGCGGTTACGGTTACTCAAGAAATACTGATTTCCTAGTCCGCCTTTACCACCTTGGGCAATCCGCAAAGTCTGCTTAGGCTCAGTTAAATCCCCCAGTAATTCGGCAGTTTCAGCATCATAAATGGTTGTACCACAGGGAACTTCGATGATTAAATCCTTTCCTCCTGCTCCAGTGCAGTTATTTGGCCCACCACGAGTCCCTTTTTCTGCCTGAAAGCGATGGTTATATCTGAAGTCCAGCAAGGTTTGCAGGTTTTCGTCGGCAACGAAAATTACCGAACCGCCTTTTCCCCCATTACCACCAGAGGGGCCACCAGTCGGCACGTACTTCTCTCGCCGGAAAGCGACAATACCATCGCCACCCTTACCAGCTTCAACTTCAATTTTTGCTTGGTCGATAAATTGCATACTTAAATAATAGTGAAAAGTGAGGAGTTAGGAACTTAGGGACTTCCAAGAAATAAATTATCCAAATAAACGAACCACAGAGGCGCAGAGAACACAGAGAGAAGAGAAATAGAGAGGATTTTTGTGTCAGTTTTGGGATATTTTTTTATTTGGAAGTCCCTTAGGAGTTAAAAATTATAACTCCTCACTCTCCACTTTAACTAAATATATGGTGAAACATCTTCACCGCATTTATCTGCCAGATAGGAAAGGGCGCGAAAACGTAAGCCCACCAGTTGCTCATACAAGGGGTTAATTTTACACATCGGCGGTATGTGGACAATCTTTCGTCCAAATAAGGTGACATCCCGCTCAAAGGGACACTGGGAGGGAATCATTTTACACAAAAAGCGGGCTACTCTTGGGTCTTGGATATCTAGCCTATCGAGCCAGTCGCGCAGGGGGTGTAGTGCATCAATTTGACGCTTTGTAAGCCCAGGGCTGGCGATAGTGGGGGTAAGCTGTGGGTGTTCTAGGGTGTGGCGAAGGGCTTCTAGTAAATTCTCTGGCTGTTCTAAGGCTTGGCAGAACTGATGCAGAACCTGATCTTCGCTGGGAGAATAAGTGCCATCTGCGATCGCTACCATGATGGCTGTCCTTAAGAAATTTTCTGCGGCTGGTGTACCTTTACCCAACACTGCGGCTAATTCTTCTGGTGTAATTACCTCTAGTGAGTCACATTTAATCTTAGGAGCTAATTCATTTTTGGTGATGCTGGCAATTAATTCTTGTTCTTGGGCATCAAAATTACCATCTGCCCAAGCAATGGTGAGCAGCCCACGCAACCAAGCGGCAATCTGTTCGTTGCTGTAGGGGGATTGAACGGTACTTGTCATAAACTCACGTCTCAAGCTTTCCTTAGTCACTACTAAGCTACCCTACCCAGCGACTAGGAAGATAGTGAGGGATAATACAGAATAATCAAGAAAGGGCATAGGCATCGCTGCTTCAAGAAATAAACCAGAGAAATTTCCAAATTCCACTAGTCGGTCTTGAGGTAAAATCCATTTGAGAGTAATCTTAAGAATTTTTCTACTTAAACAGAAAAGCAAGATTTAACTGTGCTGTGGAGGTATTGATGAATAAAACCAAAGTTCACCTCGGTGTCATTCAAGAAACACTACTAATTACTCTCTGGGCTAGATATTGTGAGCTTCAAGCAGCAGATCCAATTATAGTAGATCCTAAATCATCTGAGATTCTTGCAGCGCTCCCGTTTCTCCTGTCGGAGACGCTATGCGTAGCTTGCTTCCACCTTCGCGGAGCGTGCCGTAGGCAAGTGGTACGGGTTGCCGTAGGCATCGCTGACAAAGTTAATTAAACTACTATAGCGTTTCCTAATCAGATGAGGTACATCATAGCCCCCTCTCGAAGAGCGGGGAGGGGGTTGGGGGTGGGGTTCTTGTCCCTCAGTCAACCGAGAACCGCTATAATGCCAAATTTTATCAGATAGCCTGTTGTTTACGAGGAACTATCCTCCACAACTTGGTAAGCACCTACTTCAATAAACAATAAAGGTATACATAATGTTTTTATTTGGCATTGAGCATGAAGTTGCTTTCCTAAACAAAGAAGGAAAGTTTGCTGATTTTTCCCACACAAAATTTGCTGATTTCAATCAAATTATTGAAAGGCTACCTACATACCCTAGCGATTATCCTCAACTGCGCGTCGGGGACGCTGGTATCAAACAGAAGAGATGGTACATTGAGGGATTTGAAAGATTTGCAGATTCTGACAAGCCGATTGATTGTCTACCCAAAGGCATCGAAATTAGAACAACTATACACTCTAATATTGAAACTGTTATTACCGAATTATCAGAAAGTTTTCGCCTGCTACGCGAGGTTGCTGCTGACTTCGGTTTCTCACCGAGTTTAACCAGTTTTAATCCTTACAACACTATTTTTGAGCCTCAACCTTCATTAAATGATTATGAAATAAGACGAAGACAAGCTTCCCCTGAAAAACAAACTGCCCATATTCCCATGCTTACTTATGGCCCGGATTTAAATATTTCAGTGGCAGATTTATCTAGTGAACGTGTAATTGATATTGGCAGAAAGTTAACTTATTACAGTCCTTATATTGTCCCTTTTAGTTATAGTTCCCCTTTTTATAAGGGAGGTTTATGGGATGGGCTATCAGTACGAACGTTTATCAGAACTGGAAAAAGACCAGCAGCCTTAGTTTTTGTTGAGAAAAAGGAAGAACTGATTGATAGTACACCTTCCTTAACAAAAATTGCCCGCATTCCGGCTGAAGTGGGACGCATTGAATTTAAGGCTTGTGATAGTTGTGATGACTTTTTAATCTACGCAGCTTTACTGACATTATTGAAAGGTTTGGTGTTAGATGAAACCTTGGTGGGTAGAGCAACTGTACCCGATGCAGCATTACACCAACTTTCTGCAAAACAAGGGTTTGACAACGAGGATATTTTTGGGAATGCGACAAAAGTCTTGCAAGCAGCCGAAGTTGCCTTGGGAGATGACGCAGATGTTCATTATTTAACGCCGTTAAAAGTACTGCTGGCAAAACGAAAAACAAGATCCCATGAATTAATAGAAATGTTTCATCGTGTAAGTTCAATAGAAGAGGTAATAAGGCACACTTATCAAGTTTAGAGAAAATTGCCAATGGGGACTTTTAAAAGCAGAGGGGGATAATTTTCTGTTTGCTCCTCTACTCGCAATACCGTTTACTTAAAGAGCATAGTCCAAAAAGTCGGCTCTACCGATCCCCTTATGGTAATTAAACCTCAATCAGGGTGAAAGTCTTATAAGGCAAGGCTTATCAAGCTTCAACATATTATTTTGGTTGAAATACTTACGGGGTAAAGCTTTTAAGGATTTTCAACCCGATTTTGCATAAGGGGATCGGTAGAACCAAAAAGTCCTTTGATTGCATAAAGTCAAGCTAACTGAAGATAATAGTAGAGCCATTAGCTCAGGGCTATTTCATTCTCATTTAGCCCGCCTCAGAATAAATTCTGAGTCTAATAGCAAAAGTCGTCTAAAGACGACTGAAAAAAGATTATAGTCCGTTTTAACGGACTTTAGCTATGAGCCGCCGAACTTTAGTTCTGGGCGGTTTATGTCTAGAACGAAATAGCCCTGCCATTAGCTTGCCAAAACTATATTAAGTCGATATACCTAGAGACTGATTTTATTACAACTAAAGATATAGGAAATTTCATTCTAGAGATTGATGCAGGCATTAGCCTTTTCAAAGTACAAGTAGAAACAGGGAACCTTGAAGGAAGATTGTCAATAAAAAACGTAATGATTTTGCTAAAGAATTAAGGTGGTATTTGCTTATTATCCCTTAAATAGTTCGATGCAGAAATCCTAAGACAATTTCTTCATCAGGTTCGTTTCTAAAGAACTTTCAGATTGAAGTGTAGCTGGCTATTTTTATTATTGCTCTTTACCAAGTAATGTGTGAACTGCCGCTATTTCAGTCGAAGTTCTGCGTTGTTAAAGCTGTTATCGAGGATTTCAAATGAAAATTATTGCTTCTGTCTTAAGTCCAGTACGCTTCCTAGTTGTGGCTTTTACTTGCGCCTTAATATTGTTATCTAGTGCTTTTCCTGCTTTTGCGATCGATAGCTACCAAAGTGAACCTACCGAAGGTACTACACAACTGCTTGACATTCAGGCAAAAACTGACGAAGCTGCTAAAGCAGCACCAATAGGATTGAAAAAGACTCAAAAAGAGACTAACGAAGGACTTAATGAGGTTCAGGGATCTGCTGATATTGACAAGCAGAAGCGTCCAGAAAATTCCCAGAATTCAACCTCAGTGGAAGAAAATATAAAGAATGCATTGGGGAAAATTACAGGTAAGAACTAAATTAATAGTTCTGGTAATTTTTCGGTAGTAATGGGTGATTGCGTAAATGCGATTACCCATTATTAATTAGTATTGTTAAGTAGGTAGGCGTAATTAAACATCTATATCAAACCTCACCCTCAATCCCTCTCCTTGTTAAGGAGAGGGAAGCCGGAGGCAGGGTGAGGTTTTATATTTAATTTGACCCAGTTACTTAACCTGGCAACTAAAATTTAATTATAAAAATATGTTCAGTTTGAGCATCTATAGTGAAACTGGGTTTGCATAGTTTTGATTAAAGATATCTTAATTGATAATTATATTTAGTATCTTTTATTATTGTAGCCAAAAAAATCAATGAAGTTCGCTAATTACTAGAATATTGTCTTAATACTACCTATTAAGGCATAGGCATAGTAAATAATTTAGTAATTAATTTCAACTGACAATGTTACCTTTGGTTGATGTGGAATCTGTCTAAAATTTGAGAAATTAATGAATAAGTTTGCTTAGGGATGGAAAACAATGCGTTCGATAAACATTGGTTTGACTGAAGAACAGCGTCAAGGTGTAATTAATCTGTTAAATCAAGATTTGGCTGATGCTTATCTACTGTTGGTGAAAACCAAAAAGTATCACTGGGATGTCGTTGGGCCTCAGTTCCGCTCTTTGCACCAGCTTTGGGAAGAACACTACCAAACGCTGACTCTAAATATTGATGCTTTGGCAGAGCGGACTCGTGCTTTGGGCGGTTATCCTGTTGGCACATTACAAGGATTTCTCAAGATTGCTACTCTCAAGGAACATGCTGGTAGTGTTCCCACAGCTACGGGGATGGTATCTAATTTAGTGAATGATCATGAGCAAGTTATTCGGAACTTAAGAGACCATGTAGATCAGTCTGGTGACCAGTTCCACGATCAGGGAACTGCTGACTTTCTGACTGGACTGATGGAACAGCATGAAGAAATGGCTTGGATGCTGCGTTCATTTATTGAAGGCGAAGCACTGGACGCAGATGGTAGACAGCCAGCAGAAGGGGCTAAGACTCCTGTAGGTGTGTAGCTCATAACGTGTGAGTTGAGAATGGCTGTTTGTGAAACCAGTTAAGGGAGGATTGATTCCTCCCTTAACTGCTGTGAAAGAATTAATCTGCCTGCATCTACCTATTTACCATATTCATTGCAAAAACAACATAATACGAGGAGTTTTTAAATGGCAGAAGTATATAAAGCAGAACGGACTATCTCTGCTGTATTTAAAGAGCAGAAGCAAATTGATGATGTGATTCGACGTTTACTAGACAGGGGTGTGCCTAGAGATCATATTTCGGTCATGGGTAGAAATTTCCAGTCCGAAACTAGAATCGCTGGCTTTATTAGTAAAAAAGATGTGATTCTGGGAGGTTTAAGAACAGGAGCGGTTTTTGGTTCCTTGTTTGGTTCCTTTCTCAGCTTGCTCACAGGTGTAGGTGTACTGTTTATTCCTTTTGTCGGTTCAATAGTGGCAGCAGGGCCTATTGGTACAGTGCTGTTGGGGGCTGCTAGTGGAGCGATCGCAGGTAGTGCCGGTGGTGGTTTAGTATCGGTTCTAACTACTTTGGGGATGCCAGAAGAGAAAGCGGCTATCTACCAAACCCGCTTACAAGCTGGCGAGTTCTTAGTGATGGCAGAAGTACCGAGCGATCGCACTGGCGAATTTCAATTGTTGCTCGAAAGTGCTGGTGGCGAAGAAATCAATACGATTGAAAAAACCTTTGCTCGCCCTTGTCCTGGACAGTGCAACAGCCCAGAAGACTTGTCTCCTGAAGTTCGCGCTCATCTTTCTGAAGAAGCTCAACACAGCTTCATTGAGCGCTATAACACTGTCTTCAATGAGAAAAATGACGAATTCACTGCTGAACAAGCCGCTTGGGAGTCTGTTCATCAGCAATATGATGAAGATGAAAACGGTGTTTGGTCAAAAGCTAAGGTTAAAGCTTAAATATTTCCAAAAAATAAATTATCCAATTTTATAGGGTGGGTTAATCTTGCCAGGTTTTCTTTAGTTAAGGGCGGGCGAGATGCCCACTCTGCAAGCAGATGAATACAGATACTCGTGGGGACACGGCAATGCCCATTAGCGTCAACTTAACGTAAAAGCCATGTCCCGCAATGAACTGAAGTTCCTTGCTAATAGCGAAAGTCATCTGAAGATGACTAAATAATCCAAAAAATCTTTAGTCTACTTCAGTAGACTTTAGCTAAAAGCTAAAGAACTTTAGTTCCAGGCGGGTGAGCCAAGCCGAAAGTTTTGCTATTTCAAGGCTTTTGTTGACACCGATGGGCAATGCCATGTTCCTACCCGTGAAAATCACTATATCTGCGGTTTTAAATCTTTATTAGGGCAATTTATAGCTACCAACACGCAGATTTAACTGACCTTGGCGCGGGTTTTGGCTGAATATAAATGCACCTTCTTCAGTTTCCCCACTAGATAAAAAATCGATCTGTTGCTCTCCTGTTTCTGTAACTTTACCGTTAATTAGTAACTCAGCCATAATTTGAACTGACTCGGCTGTATCTCCTCCACTATTCACAACTTCAAAGGGAACATAAAATTGCCCATTAATTTCCCGAATTGTTTGTTTTTTGGTGACAGAAACAATGGGAGGTTGATTCTTTTCGTTCAGCCAAGTGTAGCCCACCAGACTCACAATGATTGCTAGGATAAGTGAGGCGATGCTGAATGTTACCCACTCAGCTATTGAACGCTTTGCTTGTTCTGTTTTAGTCATATTGCTAACCTTCCGGCTGCACCGCCAATAGTTGCAGGTAAGCCCAGCATCAAGGTGTGATCTAACCACATTGTCCAAGGGTCGCTAAAAGTTAACTTTTGAAAGAACCACAGCATAAAAGCACTTGCTAGCAGTGATACTAAGTAGGACATAATGGTTTCGCTCGATGGCCGTTGGAAAAGTCCCTTTTGCTGTTTCCGCTTTTGCTGGTCAGAAAAGCCAGCCTGAAATACAATGCCATAAGAAATTAACAAAGATGTGGCGATCATTGCTAACTGCCAAGGTGGCGAGGCTGCGGCTGCAAGCATAGGTATTTCATCTGTTGGAGCAATGTTAAATGCAATCATGGTTGCACCAATCAGGGTTCCACTCACATCGGCAAAGGTAGCGTGTAAATCATCCCCTTTGTTCTTGGTTGTGCTGTTTACCGGATCGATTGCTTGTGCTTCTGCATCGCCATTTCTAGTATCTCCCAAAAGCTGGTTGGCTAATGCTACACCGAGAGCGAAGGGCACACTTTCAAAGATGATTTTACCTAAAGATTCCTTTAGGGAAGTTTCTGGCGTCAATTCTCGCAATAGTAGCAATACAAAGGCACAGCAAGCTAGTCCGATCGCGATCGCTTCTACAGTATCCATTGTGGCTTGAGGAGCTAGCCAGCTATCTCTGCGTTTGCGAAAGCCTTCTATCTGATTCAGCAAGTAAACCACAATAAACATAAATGCGATCGCCATTATCATCAGTTGTGGTTTTACCAATGATCCAATCCACCAAACCTCCATTGTATACAGTAAAGGTATACCAAATAAAAAACCTCCGCAAGCACCCCGAATGATGTCATTAATCTTACTCCTCCATACATTTTTTTGACGTTTTGTTGTCACTCCTTTACTTTCCTTTTGTTGAAAATTTGCTTTGACTTATACTAATTCTCTATGAAGGTGCATATAGCAGTCCTAAATTCTTCGTGAAAAGTTAGATCCCCGGCTTCTTTAAGAAGCCGGGGATCTAGACACCGCGAATTTATAATATTTTCAGATTTTTGAAGGAGAGTGTTCTGTCGCACCCCGTATCTATCTTAAGATACATAATCTAACAAATTCTTCTCTCGGTTGATGGAAGTCAAAAATAATACACCACTGTTAGTTTATGTAATAGGTCAATCAACTACAAGCTGGAAATAAAAACTATGAGTGCCGAAAAAAGAGTAGAAGCTACTGCAAAAAATATTGAAGGGAAAATTCAAGAGGTTGTGGGCGAAATAACCGGTAATCCACAAGATAAAGCTGAAGGACAAACAAAGCAAGCCGAAGCTCAAGCTGCTCACACTGTAGAAAACATTAAAGACGAACTTAAGAAAGCTTTAGATTAATTTAGTTTTTGCAGTGTAAATAGAAATACTAGACTAGCGATGATTAATGACTCATAGTCTAACATTAATTACTCCACTTACTTTGATAGAACTTACGTAAAATTGTCTCAAAAACCTGATTTGTCGTAGCGGTAATTCATGAATTACCGCTACTTCAGAACTTTTTTGTGTAAGTCCTGTTTGAGAAAGTGGAGTTTTTGTGTCGGCTTCTTTTGAAATACGTTTAAGATGGGAAAATATCAAGAATCATTGGGAGGAATCAATCGTCATGACTGTTATTGTTGCAAAGTGGACGATTGACGAATATCACCGCATGATTGATGCTGGCATTTTGAGCGATCGCAAAGTTGAACTACTTAAGAGAGAAATTGTCGAAATGTCGCCGGAAGGGGAACCCCATGCTTATTGTAGTCATGAATCGGCAGAGTATCTAACGGATTTGTTAGGTAAGCGTGCCACAATTCGTCAAGCCAAGCCTATCACTCTGCCCAATGACTCCGAACCAGAACCAGATATTGCCATTGTCCAACGTTTAGGACGCGAGTATCGAGAGCATCATCCCTATCCAGAAAATATTTTCTGGTTGATTGAGTATGCTAACTCCAGTTTAGAAAAAGATTTAGAAAGAAAAAGCAAAATCTATGCAGAAGCAGGTATTTTAGAGTGTTGGGTTGTCAATCTCAAGAAGCTACACCTAGTGGTGTTTCGAGAAATCTTAGACGGAGAATACGCGACAAAATTGACATTGACTGCGGGAACAATTCAACCTCTGGCATTTTTGGATATTTCTGTTGCGGTGGAACGGATTATTAACAGTTAAGGTAATTTAAATAAAAATCAAATTCCATGACTTTTACCAATTACCCAATTACGCCGGAAAAACCGAGCTAATGCTGATTCTTCTAAGGATAGATAAATTGGGCGTCCGTGGGGACAGGTGCGAGGGTTGCGAGTCCGTTGCCAATTATCTAAAAGTGTCTGCATTTCTTGTTGATTCATAGGTGTACCATTACGAATAGCACTGCGACAGGCGACGGCTACTTGGGCTGTTTGTAAGTCGCCTCCCCAACTAAGTTCTAAAATTGCTTCTGCACAGTCGTCTCGCTGCTGCAAAGGTGCGGGTATGTTTCGCACTGCCCAAAGTTGTTCGCCAAAGGTTTCTATTTCTAAACCGATGCGTTGCAGTTGTGATAATTGTGCTGGCGACAATTGATAAAGAATGATTGGCGGTTCGACGGGGACAAGTTGCCAATCATCACATAATTGCTCATACAAAACTCGCTCATGGGCAATGTGCTGTTCTACCAACCACATACCACCTGAATGTTCGGCCACAATATAGGTATTGCTAACTTGAGCAACAGCCTTTAAGGAACTAGGATTTTTGGGATTTTCATTAGAATTTTGAGAATTGAAATTATAGCCGCCTTTGGCTTCTGCGGCTTTGAGTAATTTACTAACTCGTGTGGTGTGAACAGCTTCTTTAAGATTGGTAGAAGAGATGCTGAGTGCTTGGTTAATTGCTTGGGTAATTTGCTCTTGCCAATAAATGATTTCGTTGAGGTAAATTTCTGTTTTTGCTGGATTGCGATTCCAGTTAATTTGATCGGGGGAAATGGCAAGATGTAAGAAACAAATTGGATAGCGATCGCGTGGTAATGTTCTATGAAATGCTGATAATATTGTTTGCTCTAATTCTGGTGTCTTCACCATCCGTCCATTGATGGCTACACGGACCCAATCTGGACGATGACGATGAGTGCGATCGGGTAATCCTACCACTAAGTTTAGTGAGGAGTTAGCAGTTAGGAGTGAGGAGTTAGCAGTTAGGAGTGAGGAGTTTAGAGGGTTGGGTATTTCGAGTTTCACTTCTTGCAAGTCACCTTGTCGCACTTGGGGTAAAATCTGCGGTAGCAGTTGCCCGGTTGTCGCAGCTGGAGAGATGGTGAACCATTGACGATCATTTTGCCAAATCTGCCAGGTGAGGTGAGGATGACACAGGGCGATTTGGTGAATTGTCGCTTGCACGGCTTTCATTTGCTGTGCTGCTGTGGGCAATCCCTGACGACGAGATGAGCAATTACCGAAAAGATGAGAAACTGTCACCACTGTACCAGGTGCGATCGCAGTTACTTCAACTTGCACAACTTTCCCACCATTGCCATAGCTAATCCGCCATCCTAATTTTCCACCCATAGGACGACTCAAAATTTCCAAATCTGCCAGAGTCGTTAAACTATGTAACGCCTCACCACGAAATCCCAAACTGTTAATTTTCCATAAATCGGCACTAGAGCGAATTTTACTCGTGCTGTGGGCTGTGGCTGCTTGTTGCAAATCATCTAGGTTCATTCCACAACCATTATCTGCGACACGAATTCGCCATTGCTGTGGCCATAACGAAACCACAATTCGCGTTGCACCTGCGTCTAGGGAATTTTCTACTAATTCCCGCACCACAGAAGCGAAACAGTCGATTACCTCACCAGCTGTAATGAGATATACGACTTCTGTTGGTAGAGCTTGAATAGTAGATGCCATAAATTATAGTTTATAGCTTCTGGGTGCAAGGTAAGTGGGGGGAGAAATCAATTAAAAATTAAAAATTAAAAATTGAAAATTGTACCTTTACAGGGATCTTGCTACGCGCAGCGTCTTGTAGAGAAGAAAAGGAGTGGGGGAGATGTTGCTTTAGCTTAGACTTTTAACAAAAATCTGAATTAGCGAAAAGGAAACCACAGATAAACACCAATGAATTATCTGTGGTTTAATCCCTAAAAAATTGACTTTTGCAAGATATCTACCATGCATTACAGCTTTTTCTACAGCATAAAAAAAACACACTGACTGTAACATTAATTAACATTAAATCATCTTACTTTCTGATTATCTCTAGATAGTGGTTAATTACTATCCCTTGTTGCCAAAACTTTAGGTGGTTCAGGTTTGAGTAACCCATTCAACAGGGATGCGGGACGTTGAGTGTAAGGCCAAGCAAAAGCATGACGGAAAGCTGCATCCTGACAAGCTTGTAGTTGTGCAAAACTGATAATGTTGTAAGTCAAGAGATTCTCATACTCAAACGGTAGACGCACATTGTGCAATCCAGCATTATCAGTACAGATAGCAATATCTACCCCAGCATCAAAACAACGGTCAAAAACTAATTTGAGTTGACGGATATCCTGCAAAGTACCAGTTTTCAGGTAAGTTGTGGGGCAAACCTCTAAACACTGACCGCGTTTAGCCACATCATTAAGTAACTCTGGATAGAGTAGGGGAATTTGGATGCCGTGACCGATTCGCATGAGATAGGGTAACAGTTCAGGGTAACAGCCAGCAGTGGTTTCATATAGATGTCCGGTGGTGTTAACGCCCTGCGATCGCGCATAATCATATAAGCTAATCCATTCTTCTAAGCGATCGGCATAATAGCTATCACCCCCCGCTACATCTACTGCACAGACATACTGCTTATTTTGCGCCGCCAAATCAACAATCGCCTTGTTAACCTCATAAGGTAAGCGCGTGTGCATACAGAGAATTTGGCTAGTAACAATCGGATATTCTGGCTGGTGGCTGGCAAGCCCTACTACTTGCACAATTTCTGCCATCTTGTCAATTCTTTCGGATTGACTCAGATGCTCAGGTGTCCGCAAATAGGGAGTGTAGCGCAGCTCCAGATAAGCCAAATTTTCAAAAATGTAAGCACCCCGCACCAAGCGATAGATAAAGTAAGGCAAAGTCTCAACTGTTTGCACACTTTCTACCAAGGTGTGTAATTCTAGATACTCATCCAGGGTGTTGCGTGGACGGGTGTAAAAATCTTCAAATTGTGAATAGTCAGCAAAGCGGGAAATCAACTCCGAAGAATGTCGCTCGAAATATCGCCATAGAACTCTTGGTACGACCGAGCCGCCCAGATGTCTATGTAATTCAGCATATAAAGCCATAGTGGTATTTTTATGTAAAAATTTCATTGATTGTAACAAAAACATAGAAGGAAAAAATCTGGACTTATTAAAAAAATTTAGCTCCAGAGAAATTGGAGCGGAGGTTTCCCACCATCTGGATTTTTCAGATGAGGCTTCCGGCCTAGAGGCTGTGCGAAGGTCGGGATTTTATGCTTATTTATCTGAAAATCCAGCATTTATATAGGGTTTTGAGCATAAATAAACTTGACATCATCAAGATTAAATTGATACTATTGATATCCTTAATTTTTGTGCTATACTGAAAGAACATTGTTATTGTTGAGCAAGTGAAATATAGAAATATATTTTTCCTTTAACTAAGCAAATTCCTGGCAAGGTTGGTATTAATTGAAAATTCAAGCGTTGGAAGTCAAGGCTGGCGATCGCATTATTGCTTACTGCAACAACAAAATGCAAACCTGCAAGGTAAAACGCATTTTAGATCCCGGTCAAGCCAATATCACACTATCAGTATTCACCTCTGAGAATTATCGCGGTTGCTCAGTTTCATCTATAGTGCGCTTTCATAGCAGCGCCTTAGTTGATTTAGTAAGTTAAAAATCGAGTAAATATTCAATCTCAAAAATATCTTTAGCTATTGTCCAGCCTCAAGCTGGATATAGTTATTTTAAAGGTGCGATGCCTGGGTTGGGCTACGCCTATGCACAGACAAATCAGTTAATTGTGGCTGCATGAGTTTCCAGAAAAACACAGGGTAAGTATGCAAAGAGCAGGAGGACATTATCTCCCCCTGCTCTGACACCTGAACGATTAACTCAAATTGCTAGTTAGTTCAGGAAATTTGGAGTCCGTTTACCACCATTCTTTCCTACAGCAGGAATTTCTAGTAGGTTATCGGCAGCTTTGCCAGTACCATCATTGACAACATACATAGAGTTACCTAGATGTCCATTGGGAACGAACAGTTGCGGGTGGTCAAAGGGCGCTTTCTCAGAGACAACTCGCTCATCAGTGAGTCCTTTCAGGAAAGCCACCAAGTCATCTTTTTCAGTTTCGCTTAATCCCAATGGGCGGAGAACCCCTTGCTCACGGAAATCTCCACCACGATTATAGAAGTCTACCACTTGCGGCAAAGTCAAATAGCCACCATTGTGGAAGTAAGGAGCTGTGAGTTCTATGTTGCGTAATCCTGGAGTCTTAAACTGTGCGTCTGCAACTACTGTGTCATTAGGGCTAACTGTAACATTGGGGCTTGAACCCAGAAGTAGTGGGAATTTCCCCAAAGCAGCTACCCGCGACTCCGAAAGCGGATTACCAAATGGGTCTTGACCACCAACACTAATGTCTTCTAGGGTGGGTCTAACACCGATATTGAAGTAACCTCTGTCCGAGACGGTTTTGGGAGTGGTGGTGGTGGCTCTGAGTCTTTGGTTCTTGACGTTGCTAACCGAGGCGCTGGTGAGTTCCAACCCACTATGGCAGAAGATGCAGGCAGCTTTACCCTCGAATAGTTGTTTGCCTCGTTGCTGCTGCTGCGTAAGGGCGCTGGTGTTTCCTTCTAAGAAGCGATCGTAGGGCGTATTGTTGGCAATTAGTGTAGACTCGTACAACTGAACTGCAAGCCCAAAGAACAGCGAGAAATTATAATCCAACAGCCTGTACTCATCGGTTTGGGAAGAGTTATCAGCCTCGTTGACAAAAGTCCGTTTACCTTCAGCATCAACTTGGATAAGTTGATTAGAGTTCCACCACTCTGGCTTAAAGGCATCTTTAATCAGCTCCTCGTAGGTTTTATCCTTGAGTCCCGGTTTAGGCGAGCTACTGTCTGCACCTAAAACGCTATCTTGTGGATGCACAACCTGTTTGCCTAGTGGTGTGAGTCCAGACAACTTTTGCCCCAGTAATCGAGGCAGCTTTGTACCCCCAATTGACAGAATATTTTCCAGCGAACCATTGACAACTATAAATTTGCTGAGGTCAATTTGACCAAACTTATTACCAATTTCTTGAAAAGTGCGACCATCAGCAGACGACTCGAAGGAACTGAGTGGCGGCCCAACCGCCTGGGAAGCCAAAGACGAATTATTCAGGCTGACTTTGACAAATTTAAGCTGATTTGGGTTTTCTGCTTTCACCACTGAGGCGTTAGGGTCTCTTAAACCGAAGGGATTCACCCCATTAAAGATATCTTGTGCTCTTCCATCCCAGAAGTTGCGGAAGTTGAAAGCTGCATTAATTACGGTTGGCGTATTACGCGGCTGGACGCGGCGCACATTGATACCTCCCACTTTAAACACCGGATCTGGCTCACTTGTTTCTAGGTCTCTTGAGCTACCAGGTATAACACCAACAAATTTTGTATTTGCGACTCCTTGAGAGGAGCTAACATCGTTACTGTCAGATACCACAGTCGTAGAATCATTTGGATTTGACAGCTTGTGAAAGGGAAAATCTTCTTTTCTTAGCTGGTAGTTTGGCCCGCCGCCTGTATTAAAAATTGTATCTGGATTCTCTGTACGATCAGCGTTAATCCGCAAAAGCCCAGGAGCAATCTGATTTATGGATCTATTGTCCGCTCCAGCATGGAAGTGACAAGTAGCACAGGAGGTCTGTCCGTCGCTCCCAACCTGCATATCCCAAAAAAGAGTCTTTCCTAACTTGATTGCAGCTGCTTTGTTTTTTACAAAGTCTCCAAGATTGTCAGGTTCTGGAACCGATACGCTCTTGAGCGAAACTGGAGCCGACCCCGTAACCTGCGCGGATACACTATTTCCAGCTATTACTGCTACCATAATAATCACAGCAATTGCTATAGTCCTGGAAAATCTTAAGCCTATTTTGTTAAGCTTGCCAAAGCTAAGTCTCCACCCTTGGCAGTTGATTTTTGTCACCAAAAATTTGAGCAAAATTCGACCTCTTGAGGTCAGCAGGAAGTAAATTAATAAGCCAGTAATAAAGGCTACTAAACTTATTGTCGGTATAATTCCCATGAGTTTTATCATCAAATAACACCGAGACAAATTATACATCTGCTAATAAGTTTTAAATTTCTTATTTAAGATCACCATTCAATTGATGGCTTTTGTTAGTTCTTTTTCACATCACGAGCCATATTGAGAAAGTAGTCGTCAATTTTGGCATTAGGACGACGGGGGGTAGTGGCGGAAATTTTAGGAGTGTTATCCTGATTCGTTTCAATTTGCTCTTTTGCAGAAGCTTGTTTTATACCTTGCTGCTGATCAGATTCCAAGAAATAATCAGAGCTAGTCAATCCAAACAGGTTGGCAAAAAAACCAAATAGATTTCCGAAAAAATTAGCAACACTTTTGAATAGAACACCAAACAAGCCTTGAAGACGAAGGAACAAGTTCCGAACAGCTTGAGTTAGACGAAACATAACAGCACCCTCTATGATTGCGTATTATTATTGTGACTTAATTCCAATAGGAAGAATGGTGCTATGCAAAAAATCTACCAGGCATAGGCGTGATACCATTTTGGATTGTGGATTTTAGATTTTGGATTGAAAACCGCTTAGTGTATCTGGGTTTTCTCTGTCCATCTGTCGTAATCATTTTAAAATTGGTATGAGAACAGCGAAAATACAGCAGATTTAAAGTTGGTGAGGTAGACAAGCTAAGTCTGTTACCCAGGTATACAGCGTGTTTTACTCCTGAATTCTGCTGTATATTACAGGTTACATTTGAAACATTTCTATCTGGCACCACTAACCCGATAACTGCGTCAACTATCTTGCAGCTAAATTACTTTATCAGTTTTCCTGGTGCAGCAATTTAATGTTGATATGGAATTAAGTATATAGCGTTTCCCGACAAGCGTGAGGTACACCCGTAAGGGCGCGGCAGTGCCGTGCCCCTACACCAGGCGATATAATGTTGTACCGCATCTGAATGGGAACCGCTATAACCAATTAACCTCATTTAGTAAGCAGAAGTAATGGCAACACAGTTCTGGGAAAAAAGCATAGAAATTAATGCTACTTTAACTAACTTACTATTTAAGCCTGTGCGTAGAGGCTTACTTTTATGTGGCAGCAAGCTACGCAAAGCGACTGGTATTGCGCCTATTCGCCTCATTCATCAAGGTTCGTGGCTTTTAAGGAAGCGTCTGCTGCCATTATTATGTCTGATATCATTCGTTTCCATATTACTATTCAACACTCTTGCCCCTAGCGTTGCCCAACTACCTCCTCAACCTCGTCAGGAAATCCGGGGGGTGTGGCTGAGTGGTAACGATTTTAGCGTTTTTCGTAATCGCTCAAAGGTGCAAGCAGCTATGAGCCAACTACGGCAGTTAAACTTTAACACTGTTTATCCAGTAGTGTGGAACGATGGCTATACACATTACCCCAGCGCTGTTATGCAAAAAAAGGGTATTCCCTTCTTTTTCAAGGGAACAGATGGACAAGATGTGATTGCAGACATTATCAGCCAAGCCCGCAGAGAAGGGCTACTGGCAATACCTTGGTTTGAATTTGGTTTCATGGTTCCCCTAACTTCGGAACTTGCATCCCAGCATCCAGATTGGCTGACACAAAAGCGGGATGGGACTCAAACTTCAATTAGTGCTGCGGGTGAAGTAGCGTGGTTGAATCCCTTTCATCCGGAAGTGCAAAAGTTTATCACTGAACTCGTGATGGAAGTCATTACTCAATACGATGCTGATGGCGTTCAATTTGACGACCATACGAGTTTACCTGTAGATTTTGGTTACGATAAATATACAATTAGTCTATATACTCAAGAAACTGGCAAGCCTCCTCCACCCAATCCCCAAGCCCAAGCATGGATAAAATGGCGGGCAGATAAAATTACTGCATTCATGGTAAACCTTCACCAAACCGTGAAAGCTAGAAAACCGAATGCTATTTTCTCAGTTGCTCCTAATTATTATGATTTCGCCTACAAGCTGCAACTGCAAGACTGGCTCAACTGGGTACGGTTGGGTATTGTCGATGAGTTGATTATGCAGGTATACCGTAATGATTTAGAAAGTTTTATCGCTCAAATTACCCGCCCAGAAATTTTAGAAACAAAACAAGTCATCCCAACTGGTATCGGGATTATGGCGGGTTTACGAAATCGCCAAGTTTCTATACCACAAATCCAATCCCAGGTAGAAGCAGCGCAACAACGCGGTTTAGGTATCGGCTTTTTCTACTACGAAAGTCTTTGGGATATCGCGCCTGAACCAGCAGCACAACGACAGTCAGCATTTGCGGCTCTTTTCCCAAACCCAGCGTTGCGCGATATTTCTCAAAATACACCCCGCAAGCCAACTTTTGATACCATATCCCTACCTTTATACACAAAACCTTCCCTTGGTCAACGGGTTCGCGGCTATTTTCTAGAAATGGCGATCGCAAATGGTCAACCAAGACGTATCTTATTAGATACAGGGTCAGCAGGGCTGCGAGTTCCCAAAGAGTTTTTAGGCAATGCTCCTATTCGCAGAACGGGACAAAATATCAAGGAGGTATTAAGTGATGGTACTATCCTGGAGGGAGAATTAGTTTATACTAATATCCGATTTGGTTTGCTTCCCGCCGCAGAACCCGTTCCGGTACAGATTGTTACTAGTCGCCAATGTACTGCCCAAAAGCCTAATTGTTCAGCAAAGAATGGTGTGCCATTTTCGGGTATTGTTGGCGTTAACTATTTTGAAAAGTCACTTCTCTATAATCCGTTGAGAAAATTACCAGGCAATCTGAGTAACGGATTTATCGTAATTGGAAATGGTGGTAGTAACAACAATGGCAGCCTAATTCTCGGTTTAACTGCTGACAATCAAGCCGGTTTCAAAATGGCTGCTTGGAGTCAACAAAGCGAAATTAATGGTGTACCTGGTAACAGATGGGACTCTCGACTGAGCAAAGTTTGTTTAACTCTTGCTGGGAGTTCTGCTAAAAATTCTTGTAATGGCACAATGATCACTGATACTGGAACTATTAATGGTTTGACTGAATTCAAGTCAGCTTCCACAGCAGGTAAACTCAAACCAGGAGTATTGCGCTCAACAAATGCTCTGAAAGTAGCAATTAATGGCATTTTTGATTACAGCCTCACACCAGGAACCCGCGACGGATTTAATCGCTGGAATTTGAGTATCTCACCACAGGCAGAACTTCCTATATTTATAAATACTGGCATCGCATTTTTTGATAAATACGATGTCCTCTTTGACCAAGTTAATGGAAGACAGGGTTTTCGCAGTCGGCGGTAAAAGGGAGGTAAAGACTTGCTTCCTCACATTTAAACTCACTTGAACCTGGATGCCGCCAATGCTATCAGGACGTTACGCGATCGCGGCGAACAGTTGGATATTGTACCGCAAAACTTGATTGAATTTTGGAACGTCTACACACGCCAAACCGAGCAAAATGGCATTATACCATGTATACATGGTATAATGTTGCAAAATACCTTATCCCTCATAGGGATTGAAACGGTTGAAGCTTACTAAATCCCTATTGGGGATTGAAATTAAGACTATGTTAGCTAAAACAGCATTCATCCCACACTCACTATAATTGAGTGTGGGACGCCAGTCGCCTGCGACGGGAAACCCGTCTACAGCGCACCGCGAGTGAATGCGCGGGAGTGGGGAGATATAGTAATTGATGTTTTTTGGCGTAGCCAGAACAATTAATTGCTATTGTTCTGCCATGACCCATATTCATTATATTTCTTGAAGCAAATACCACGATTGATGGT
>Ga0209591_10001137_pt1 | contig 33890 bp, 27 predicted proteins | sample MAT01_FD_187207 | JGI IMG/M metagenome (GOLD analysis project Ga0209591, IMG submission 187207) | Freshwater microbial communities from Lake Fryxell liftoff mats and glacier meltwater in Antarctica - MAT-01 (SPAdes) (version 2) | ecosystem: Environmental > Aquatic > Freshwater > Ice > Liftoff... | reverse complement strand
CGCGAAGCCCGGCTTGAAGAAGTTGAACACTGTCGGTGAAAACAACGGGGACTGTTCATCCATGTAATAGGGATAGCTCAGCAAATTCAGAAACAACCGGTTGTCTCCTGACGCGCCATAGATCCGTGGCGTGGGCGGAAAGGCACGGAGAATCCGCGACATCCGCAGCAAGGGTTCGGTCAGTTTTCCGTATTGGTTGTCGGCGAGCGGATCGGCCCGATGGGCCTCGGGATCGACGAGGATTGCGCGGATCGTAGCGCCGAGATCGCCCCGCAGGCCCGAGCCATTGTTATTAAAAGCCGTCGCCACCCGGCTGATATACGCCGGAGTGGGGTTGCTCGTCACAAAACGCTGAATCAATTGGCGCGCCAAGAACGGACCGACGTTCGGATGGTTGAACAAAGTATCCAGTGCGAGCTTCATCCGCTGTGGACCGGTGAGGGTGCTGGCCACCGTTACGCCACCCACGATCGTGCGGGTCTGCAAATCGCCATAGTTGGTATAGAAAGTCAACGGCCGGAGTGGATCCCAGCCGTAGCGGAACCAGTTATTGGAGGTCTCGCTCGTGCCATTATCCTTCTTCGGCGGATTCGCCGGATCATAGTAAGGCCCCCAACCGGTGAAGACATGAGCCAGACCGACAATATCGGCCTGCGTGTAGGTGGGGATGGGAGCCCCACCGGAATCCAGTTGCACCGATCCATCAAGATTCAGTTGGGAAAGCCCGATGGTAAACAACTGCATGATTTCGCGGGCATAGTTCTCATCGGGTTGCTGGCCGGTGGTCACATTCGGTTTCTGATTTCGAATCATGCTGAGGTAAGTCCCCATCATCGGACTGAGTGTCACCTCTTCCAACAGTTGGCGGTAATTGCCAAACGCGTTTCGCACCAGAATATCATAGTAAGCGGCGACGCCATCGTTGTCGTCGTCGAGATTACTGTCCTGGGAAATTACGAGGATTTGGCTCAATGCGAAAGCCATCCGTTGCCGAAGTTGGTCGGGAGCCACAATGGCATTTTGCCACCACGCTTCCTGACGGGGTTTCTGATAGCCGTCATCGCCAGACTTACGATTCAGGTATTCAGTGGCCCGAGCCCTGACATAGGGCAGGTGAAAACTGGGCGGCATGACCAGTTGCGTATCAATCCAACCTGCATAGCTCGTGGAAAGCAGATCAGCCACGGATGCAGCCGACGGTCCGAAACTGGCCTGAATCAGAAAGCGCCCCGCCAGGGCCTCATTCGTAGGGATCGGACTGTATTCCCAATTGCCGTCATCCCCGATGGTGAACGAGACGATGGCCGTACTCGGCGAGGTCACAACATTCAGAAATGCCGGTTTGGAGGTAGCGGTATTGGTGCTGTTGCTCGCCACCATAGTATAGTTGCCGGTATCATTGGCCGTGACTCCGGTGAGCGTAAGGGTGGTGGAAATTGCCGGAAGGCTGACGCCATTTCGGTACCATCGATAAGTAGGCGTAGGAGTGCCGGTCGCCGCAGCGGTAAAGGTGACGGTACTTCCGACAAAAACGCTCTGCGATATCGGACTTACGGTGATGACCGGAGCGACCTGCGCTCGGGCTGGAATCGCGCCCAAGAGTGAGAAACTGATCGTGACGAGAGCCGTCAGCAACGAAGAATTCTGGGGCTGACGCCGCCAGAATGGAGTGAGTGAAATATTCATGAGGTGACTTCTGGCGTTAGCCTAACTGGAGCAGCACTGGTTGGATAGTGAGCAGGCCGCATGGTGTCGAGGCACAGGTGAAAATATGAACAGTTTGGGAACCTTATGCATTACATTAGTTCCCGTGCAGGGGGGTTTAATAATCCACTTACAACGCCTATGGATTCCTCCCACCATAAGCATGACTTTCGATCCTGCCCTTCTCTGGAAATGCAACTGCATGGGCAAAATCTACTCAACCGTAATGCCGATGATAACATCGCTTGGCGCAACGATGACCGTAAGGAGTGCGGTATCGCTGGTGACTGTGCCTGCGCTATTAGTGGCGACCGCCTTATAGTTGCCGGCATCACCGCCAGCCACTCCAGTGATCGTGTAGTTGCTGCTGTTAGCCCCAGCAATATTTACTCCATTTTTTTGCCACTGATACATCGGGATGGGCGTGCCGCTGGCGGCGACGGTAAACGTGACCGAGGCACCGGCCACGACGGCTTGGCTTGGCGGCTGGGTCGTAAAGGCTGGCGCAGCGGGCGCGAGCGCCACCGCCAGTGTCGCATTGCTGGACGTGATACTGCTGACCGAATTCGTGACGACGACGCTGTAAATGCCGCCATCGCCACTTCCCGAGGAGGCAATCGTGTGGGTCGCGCCAGTTGCACCGGGAATATCGACCGCGTCTTTCCGCCACTGATAGGTGGGGGCCGGCGACCCCGTGGTTGTCACCGAAAACACCGCCGACTGCCCGACCGTCACCGAGAGGTCGCTCGGCTGAGCTAGGATGGCTGGGGCGGCCAATCCTCCTTGGGCAATCCACTGGCCACGATGGCTCGAATCAAGGTGGAACATCGGCCAACTGGACAACGTGGCCACGGACGATCCGTTGCCGTTAATCGAATAAAGTTTTTTATCGAGCGATCCGACGTAGATCGTGCCGTCGGCGGCAATGGCGGGCGAAGCGTCGATGTAATCGCCCGTCAGCAGGCTCCACCTCTTGGAGCCATCAGGGTTGAGCGCATAGACATTATAGTCGCTGGCGCCGAAGATAATGGTGCCATCGGCGCGAATCGCGGCGGAAGCATAGATTTCCGCCCCGGTGTTGTAGCGCCATTTCAAGGTGCCCTCGGTGCGATTGAGTGCGTAGAAATATCCATCGATCGACCCGACATAAATGGTGCCATCGGTACCCAGCACCGGGGATGCGCTGATGCCCGCTCCGGCGAGGTACTCCCAAATCTCGGCCCCCGTCGCCCCGTTCAGCGCGAAAATTTTTCCATTCGCGGCGCCGATATAGATCGTGCCGTCCGCCCCGATCGCGGGGGATGAGGTTACGTTGTCGCCGGCGTTAAACTGCCAGCGCAGGGTTCCATCGGACCGCACAGCGTAAACATTATTATCCCAAGATCCAAAATAGACGGTGCCGTCCGCGCCGATCGCGGGGGACGAGTCGATCCAGTCTCCGACTGGAAAAGTCCACTTTAAGACCCCGCCCGAGGTGACGGCGTGCAGACTGCGGTCGCCTGATCCGATGTAGATCGTGCCATCGGAGGCCACGGCCGGAGAGGAAGAGATGAAACCCAACGTCGCGTATACCCATTTTCTCGTCCCATTCGTGGAGTTGACGGCGTAGAGTTTCCCATCCCAAGAACCGAAATAAAGCGTGCCGTCGGGGGCCAGCGCCGGAGTCGAGTCGATCCAGTCGGTGGGACCGGCGAATTGCCATTTCAATGAGCCATCCGCATTAATGGCAAACAACCGGCTTTGGCTCGCAAAGGTTCCTTCGGTCCCGACATACACGGTGCCGTCCGGACCAATCGCGGGAGATCCGTAGATCGAGCCATTGGTGAGAAAGGCCCACTTCTTGGTGCCGTCCGTTTGAGCGAACACCGCAATAGCGGAAAAAAACAAGCCGACGAATAAGGGAATCGAGCGAAGCATGCGAAGAGAGGACCAACCGGTGTATTTTCTTACGAACATCGCGGAAGACTCAAGTGTAGTTGAGTCAATTATCCGCCAAAGTCAGCGACGTCAGCGTTGGCAGGATCAGCGGGAGGAAGGTGGAACGCACAGGCGAAATGACGTCCCGGTCGATCCGCTCGTTACCAGTTCCAGCGTGCCACCCAAGTGAATCGCCAGTTGCCGACTGATCGCCAAGCCGATCCCCGCACCGCCGGGTTTGGCGCTTTGCCCCGCGCGGAACAATCGGGAGCGTGACTCTGCGGATAACCCAACTCCGTTGTCTTCAACGAAAAATTCCATGCCTCCGCCAGTCACCGATTTAGCCGCCAGTCGCACTTTTCCCGCATCAGGAGGCGAAGCCTCACAAGCGTTCTGAGCCAGATTGGTCAGGATGGCCGCCACGAGTCCCGCTTGATGATTCGTCAATCGACCGTCTCCCTCCGACTCAAGCGCGAGCTGCACCTTTTTTTCGCCGGCAATGGCCGAAATCCGGGAAGCGACCAGCGCCAAGACCTCGCGACCGGATAATTCATAGCGCGCGCCGGACTGCTCTTCCTGCATGAGGCTGACCACCTCATCGATCATCATCTTCATGCGCCGGGCAGTCGCGGTCGCTTCACTCCAGGCCCCGCTGCGCACGGGAGAAGCAGCATCCCGCTGTTCCTCAATATAAGATTCCAAACCGGCGATGGGATTTCTCAGGCCGTGCACCAAGTGTGCGGTGATGGCCCCGAGAGCCGAGGTCTTGGCGGCCAAGCCCAACTCCCGGTTGGCTCGCACCAGATCTTCCGTGCGAGCCTGCAAACTCGCATTGGCCCGAGCGAGCCGCCGCAGAACCCAACCTAATCCGGTCACCACCGTAATCGCCGCCAGCAGCCACACGAAACCCGCCTGACGTACCAAATGCTGATCCAAGAGTTCGAATTCCCGGGCGATCCTCTTACCCTCGATCACAAAATGAGCCGCCCCCTCGATGGCGGTAGCCTCCGGTTGATGCAGCGGCACGCTGATTTCGAGCAGCGGAATGGGTTGCCCCGGCTCGTTCTCCCAGCCGTATGATTTTTCCAGTGACGCGTGAGCGCTGAACCGCACGACCGGCTTCAACGCGCGCAAGATTTGCCACTCCTCCGGGTTGGGCGGCGGAATTTGGATTATCGCCGATGACGGAGCCAGCGGCCGACCGCCGCGATCAAACACCTGCACGCCCAGCACGCCGCGCAAGCGCGAGGTTTGCAAGGCGAGCAAAGCCAATTGTTCATCATCGCCGGTCAGTCCCATTTCGCCGAGGCTTTCCGTTTCCAGCGCTCGTTGCATGATGGTGACCGCATAAAGCGACTCCCCTTCGCGGTGCAGAATCTGTTCGCGCAGCCCCGCCCGCAGCCACCACGTGATACCCGCCACGGCCACGCCGAGCACGACGACAATCGTCGTCAAGAGCAGTCCGGTCAGCAGAGTGGTGCGCGCGGCTGGTCTCATAGATCGCGTATTTGTTGGTCCAAGCTTTCCCAAGTCCATTGCAGACCGAGATAGCTGGTGTTGATGCGAAAACGCGAACGATCGTCGTTCGACCGCGCCCGTTCCCCTTCATATGAGGCCACGAGGGCCCAAGCTTTCGTGAGATGGCGGATCACCTCCACGTTCACCCGGAACTCAGCCTTATGGCGATTCTCGGGCGTGATGCCGAAGCCGACTTGTTGCACCAGAAAATCATATTTCACGATTCCCGCAGACAGCCGGATCGCCCAGCCCGTCGGTTGCCAGGCGACGCCAGCGGTGATCTGTTTCCGGTGAAAATCAAAGTAACCGGTCCCATTGTCCCGATTTTCTTCAAGCGCCGCAGCGAGGGTGATCCGCCAAAGCTTCTTTTGGTCCACGACGTAGGCGAGCTGGGCCCTGAGTTCCTTTTGCCGTATTTTCAGCCGAGAGCCGGCAAGCGGACGGCCGCCGACGGTGTACTGTTCCCGTGAATCGTGCGCCCGCCAGCGCTCTGCGGCGGAAATACTGATCTCGGAACCGTAACCCCAGTCCCGGCCGAGGCGCAGGCTGCCTTCGCCCTCTTTGAGTGCATCGAGATCATCGGCATAAACCTCCCTCCGTCCAGAGGCCTTCAATTCCACCCAGCCGATCTGGGGAAAACTCCAACGCACAAAGGGAGCAGCCGAAATACCGAGTACTTTCAAGGCGGCGGTATCGAGATTAATTTCAGTGACGGAAACATCGAACACTTGATCATGATGGTAAGCCTGCACCGCCAAGCTGGCCTTGAGCGGATCGACTGCGGTCTGCCAATGAATTTCCGAAGTGATAAAGGCCGAGCGCTCGTGATCCGTTTGGGACGCGGAAAAAAATCGCAGCTCGACCGCATCGAAAAATACGTAGCCATCAAACCCCTTCACCGGCAGAGCAAGGAACATCGCTTCCACCTCCGCCCGGAAAAATCCGCTCCCTTGGGGTTGAGACGGGCTGAGCAAGACATTGTCGCGGTACCCTGCGGCCGCACTCACGTTCGTCGTGAGAGTCCAACGGGGAATTTTAAGTTCCCTCTCCGGCAGCACGGACTCGGCTGCGGCCACCGGTCGGCCGGCGATCAGCAGCAGCGCCACCAGCAATCCACCCCCGGGCAGTGCGCGATAAACCGGCGACGAAATCTGACCAAGCTGTGACCGGACAGAGACCGCAGGATTTCGCCGGCCCATTGACCGGCATCCACGGAAATCGCCCGTGAGGCTGGGGTTTTTATTGGCAGCAGTTTGCTGTGGAAAAACGAGCATTGGTCCGAAACGGAATGATTAAGTATTCACGGACCCGGTCCTACGCCAACAAATAGAACAGACGCTCCACGAGGTGGAGCGTCTGCGGAAAGGTGCCGGGAAAACTGGGAGAAATAATACTTCCTGTCGTTGACTCGACTGCGGAATCAGACGCCCTTGTGTTGCTGATCGCGACGAGCTTTGATCGCATCACGGATCTCCTTGGCCAATTCACGCTGATTCTGCTGCTGCTGCTGCATGAGTAAACGAAGAGCCGCCTTGAGTGCCTCGCGTTCCGCCGGGGTCGCATTTTTCAATGCTTCCAACGCGGCTTTATGGGTCTCCTGAAATGCCTTCATCGTATCGCGATGCTGTTCGATGATGTCTTTCAAGTCCGCCCCGAGCCTATTCATCGGTGGCCGAGTTGGAGTCGTGGTGGTTTGGGCGGAGGCCGTAAGAGTCGCTAAACCGAGCACGAGGACGCTAAGGAGTACTTTGAGTGATGAGATATTCATGGATGCGTTATGGTTGAGATTAAAAAACAGGGTTGAGTTGCTAAATCAATTAGCGGGACTTGTGCCAACGAAACCACGAAGTCATTAATCGTTATCGGGCGAAGACATACCAAAATAAACCCGACGCTGAGGCTTTTTGTGCTGGGAATTATTTCCCAAGATCCACCGCCGCCAGTGGGGAAATTCCCCCAACTCACTCCTGTTCCGCGGGAGCTTTCAAACGATAGCGTACATAATCACGAGGCACGCCGAGGAGTCGGGCGGCGGCCGAGGTATTGCCGTCACTTTGTCGAAGGGCTTGGGCGATCAGCTCGTCGATCGCGGCCTCCAACGAAAATCCGGTTTCCGGGAAGATAAATTGGGCATTCTTCCACGGACTCCGCGCATCAGCCGCCGCTTCACTCCGGGTCAGCCCGATGAAGTGGAGCGCTTTGCCGCTATCATCAAAAACCAAGGCGCGTTCAATCTCATGCGCGAGTTCACGCACGTTTCCCGGCCAGTGGTGGGCGAGTAACCGCCGACGGCCTTCGGCCGGAATTTCCTTCACCTTCAAGCCATATTGGCCACCGATCTTCACCACGAGCCGCTCCGCCAGTGCGATGATGTCGGCCCCGCGTTCGCGCAGCGCCGGGAGGCGGACGCGAAACAGATCGAGTCGTTGCAACAGATCTTCCCGGAAACGCCCGGCGGTAACCAGCTTTCGGAGATCGGCATTGGTGGCGGCGATGATGCGGACGTTGATGGCCTTGGCCCGATTGGAGCCGACGCGGCGAATCACATGGTCTTCGATCGCCGTCAGCACCTTGGCCTGAAGCGCCGGAGACAAACTGGGGAGTTCGTCGAGGAAAAGCGTGCCGCCTTCAGCCGCTTCCATCAGGCCAATCCGGGTCGCCGCGGCATCCGTGAAGGCTCCGCGCTCATGGCCGAACAACTCCGACTCCGCCAGCGCCTCGGGCAAGGCGGAACAATTGATTTCCAGCAAAGGTCCGCCAGCCCGAGGTCCGTGGCGATGCAGCCAACGCGCAATGGCGGTCTTGCCGGTGCCGGTGGCTCCCTCGATCAGCACGGGCGGCAAATTCCCTTCGCGCCGCCGATCCGCTTCGATGATTTTTTTAAGCTGCGTCTCCACGCCGGCGAGACTGGGCCCGAAATATAATTCCGTCTCCTGGGCGCGTCCCGTGTTGCCACTCTCACGGAATTCCTCCGCCCGTTGGTGAAACTGCGTCTTCCTCGCCCGTTCGATTCGTACGGGTAATTCTTCGAGATCGAAGGGTTTCACCAAGTAGTCCACCGCCCCGAGTTTCATCGCCTCAACCGCGCCCGCCACGCCGCCACCGGCCGTCATGACCAACGTCGCAAGCGTCGCCGGAATCTTGCGCGCGCGAAGCAGGTCCGTGCCCCGACCATCGGGCAGGTTGACGTCGAGCAAGACGACGTCGAGATCGAGTCCGGCCAAAGCGTTCTCCGCCTCCTGTCGGGTGGAAACGGCGGTGACATCGGCGCCCAGACTTTCCAAGCAGGCGGTGAAGCGCTTGCGCAAAAGCACCTCATCCTCCACCACGAGAATGCGCACGCCCGCCAGTTTTTGTTTAGCCATATCAGTTAATTTCGGCCCTATCCATTGGCCGTTCCTTAAAACTGGTAAATCAAAATCGCCGCCGGTTTCCAGCAACACCGTCCAAGCCCTGCAACTATCGCCGGGTGAGTCGGCCTGATCGCCGTGACTTTTCAACCTCGCTCTCGACGTACGTGATCAAACCGCCGCGCGCCCAACTCACTCAACCGTCATGGTGATGATCGCGGCACTGGGCGGAACCGCGCCGACCGGGTACACCGCAAGTGCCGCTTGATCACTGGTGACCGAAGCGGCGACATTGGTGGCGACCACCGTATAGTTGCCGGCATCACCGCCCGCCACGCCAGCGATCGTGTAGCTACTGCCGTTAGCTCCGGTGAGGTTCACTCCATTTTTTTGCCACTGATAGGTTGGCGAAGGCGTGCCGCTGGCGGCGACGGTAAACGTGACCGCGGTGCCGTCAGCGACGGCCTGACTTTGCGGCTGAGTCGTGATCACCGGCGCGACCGGTGCCGGATTCACCGTCAGGCTCGCGCCGTTGGACGTGACGCTGCTGACCGAATTCGTCACCACTACGGTGTAGGTGCCGGCATCGCCGCTCGTGGTGGGCGCAATCGGGTAGGTGGCGCTGGTCGCCCCGGCAATGGCGGCTCCGCTTTTTTTCCATTGATAACTGAGTGGGGCCGTGCCCGTGGCCACGACGCTGAATGAGGCCGGCTGGCCGACCGTCACGGTTTGGTCGCTCGGCTGCGTGCCGATCGATGGTCCAACCGGCGGAGGATTCACCGTCACTACGGCGGCATCGCTCGTCGCGATCCCCGCGCCATTGCTCGCCACGACGGTGTAGGAACCCGCGTCGACGAGTTGGGCATTGCTCACCGAGAACGACGTGAACGTGGCTCCGTTGATCGCCACGCCGTCTTTGCGCCATTGAAAAGTCGGCGCAGGATTACCGCTGGCGGCGACGGTGAGGCTGATGCTGCCCCCGACGGTCACGGTCTGACTCAATGGTTGGGTGGTGATGGTCGGCGCGACCACGGCAGATGCGGTTGAAATCAACAGCCCCGTGGTCTTCATGAAATTCGCCACCCCGATCGCATTCAGCGAAGCAAGGAAACTGGTATTCAAAGTCACGATCCGCGAAAAAGACAGTTCGGCATAATAGGTCCGATCCGCCTGCAACACACCCGCCGCAATGGTGTACGAAGTCAGCGCTGGATCACTCGCGTACCCGCTGAGGGCGAGGCTGTTCACCGAGAGCACGGAGCTGCCTTTCGTGGTTCCAGCAACCGCATAGAGGTCAAACGTGATCGTCCCGCCCACGCCGGTCGCATAGTTGGAAAAACTATTGAAGTTCAAGGTAGCTCCGCTGGCCGCGTTGATCTGGAGCTTTCCCTGACCGTCCCAAGTGCCGTTCGTGATTTGCGGAATCTCCGCCGGATAGGCATCACTCACGCCCAACGAAACCGCCAGATTCGATCCGGCCGCCACGATGGCATAATTTCCATTGGGAAAAGCCACATCGAGCGCCGACTTGCTCGCATAACTGGCGGCGAGTCTCTTCGCGAGACTAGTTCCCGTCAGGGTAAACTGCGTGGAATCGGGCAAGGTGACCTTGGGAACGGGCGAGAGTAGATTTAAGTTCGTGCCGGAAATATCCGCAGAGAAATGAAAAGGCCCGCTAGGATCACCAAGAATGATTTGGCTGGTGGTCGAGGTGGCGGCGCTTTGCAGGTAATCCAGTTTTTTCCCCACGCCAAAATCTGCGATCATAGCTTGTTGCGCGCAGAGCGACGTGCCGCCGATGGCCAATGTGAGCGCCAAGCAAACGACGAGGCGACGGAGCATTGGGGTATGACTGAACGATGCCATCCCTGTGCATAGCAATGACCGAGCCAGTGACACCCACCCGAACGCAACTCGCTCGTCTTCTTTAACTAAAGAACATTTCCAGTCACAGGTTTTCCCAGCGAATTTGAACCGGTCAGTTACCCTCCCGAAACGGAAAAAAATGCCGCCTCAATCTCGTTTCACTTTCCGTCCGCCCGTAGACGTTTTGCCCCGACCCGATCATTCCACCGAAATCGTGATGACGGCACTACTGGGGGCGACAATCACGGTGAGCAGCGCCGCAACACTGGTGGCCGAACCGGCGTTATTCGTGGCGATGCTCCGGTAGTTGCCGGAGTCGCTGCCGGTGGGCACCGAAATCGTGTAGCTGCTACTGGTGGCTCCGGAAATATTTACGGAATTCTTTTGCCACTGAAAAGTGGGCGTGGGGTTCCCGCTGGCGGCGGCGGTGAACGTGACTGCTGCACCAGCCACGACCACCTGGCTTTGCGGCTGAGTCGTAATCGCTGGCGCCGCGCTGGTCGCATTCACCGTCAGCGTCGCGGCATTGCTGGTGGCGGAGCCGGCTAAATTCGTGGCGACCACGGTGTAATTGCCCGCATCACCCACCACTGTGCTGGCAATCGTGTACGAGCTATTGGTCGCTCCGGCGATCGGCACCCCGCCTTTTTTCCACTGATAGGTCGGAGCGGGTGAACCGGTGGCTGCCACCGAAAACATTGCTTGCAGCCCGGCAGTCACGGTCAGACTCGAAGGTTGTGATGTAATCGCCGGCCCCACCTCTGAAGCACCTACGGAAATCGTATACGTGGTTATCGCAAAGGTATGCGGCCCGTTGGGATCAAGATTAGCATTATCAAACGCAGTAATACTAACCTCGTAATCGCCTGCTTGAGTCGGCGTACCCGTGATGCCCCCCCCTGAGGAACTATTGAGGCCTCGTCCGTTTGTCGCACTAAACGAACCTGGCACGGAAAGTCCCGGCGGTAAGTTGCTAAGGAGGTACGAATCCGCCGAGCTTGCCCCTCCCAAGTAAGCAAACACGGCAGCAAAAGGAACGCCTACCGTTGCCTCGGCGGGATTGGCTGGATCCGTCACCAGTCCTGTCGCACCCGCGAGTGTATCGACTGCCCCCAACATTGTGGCGACCACCGCCGTCGCTTTCAGCACTTGCCCGAGCGAAGAACTCACCCACACGGATTCAGCCGAAGCGAGTAAGCGCAACACCGGCGTACGCTGCAGCAGGGCAATCAACATGAGCACGGGCAATTGCAGTGAAGCCGTCCGGCGGGCGAACTGAAAGGAAAGCAGGCGGAACATGGTGAATGGACTTGAAAATTTTAGTTGCAGCCGCAGCCGCTGCCGCCGACGCCACGGCCGCCAGTGGCGGCTTCCCGCGAGAACCACGTGTGTTCCGCCATCGCGCTAGCGAGCGGATCGCGATCAGTCCGCATGGAATAAGTGGTGAGTGCGGCGCGCTCCCACGGTTGGACCATGGTAGTCGTGCAACCACCAAGCAGACCGGCACCCACGATGGCGCAGAGGAAAAGAACCGGGCGAAATGAGCGGTGACGGATCATGGGGAGGAATTTTCAGCGAGAATGGTGTTGAGGGTGGTACGCAGTTCCTTGTCGGTGGCCGCTCCATGGTAGCCGGAAAGGATCGCCCGAACCCGGCCGTCCCGGCCGATCACATAGGTGGTGGGCATCGCCGGCACCTGCACAAGGGCGACCAACTTCTGCTCGTGATCGCGCACCGTGGGAAAGCGCACGGTAAATTTTTTCAGGAAATCCGCGTACTCGTTTTCTTTCTGATCCACACTCACGCCCAGCACGACCACGCCGCGCTGCCCATACCAAGCATGCACGCGGGCAAGAGCGGGAAAGGCTTCCTTGCACGGTCCGCACCAGGAGGCCCAGAAATCCACCACCAACACCCGGCCCTCGAGCGCGGGCAAATTTCCCTCCAGCGCGATCCCGGACAATTCGGGAAACTTATCGCCCACCCCCAACGGCGCGGCCACGGCGCGCACGATGGCCGCGAGCACGAGGCCGGCGCACAAGATAGATTGAAAATTACGTCGCGACATAATGCCAAAACCCGCGCGTCTGGGCGCGGGAGGTTGAAGTGACCAGGAAGCCTTCCGCTCCGGGAAAACACTGAATAAAATCCAGCCCGGCGACCGGCCCGAGAATAAATGCGGTGGTCGACAGTATTCCGGCTTGCAGACAAGTATCCGCGATCACCGTCACCTGCCGGCAGTCGTGTGCGACCGGCTCACCGGTGCGCGGATCCACGATATGCCCGTAGCGCCGGCCGTGGCGTGTGAAGCCCCGTAAATAATCGCCCGATGACGCAATGCCTTTGCCCGCGAAAAGCGCGACGCTGCCGCGATGCGCACCAGGTTGAGCCGGATCTTCCAGCCCCACATGCCAAGCCGGCCGTCCGGGCGGTGCGCCGATGCAGCGGATGTCGTGGCCAAAATCCACCAGCACTTGCTCGAGGCCAAACGTGGTTGCGAGCTGCGCTACCGCATCGACCGCCCATTCCTTGCCCCAGCCGCCGAAATCCAATGCCATGCCCGCGCGCGGCAAAAAAATGCGTCCGGGCGCGCGTTGCACTTTCGTCCAGCCCACCAGCTCGCGCACTTCCTGCACTCGCGCCGCATCGGGCAACACGGCCGCCGGATTACGATAATCCCACAACCGCATGAGCGGACCCGCCGTGCCGTCCAGAATCCCGCCGGTCATCCGGTGCAACTCCGCACAAATATCCAGCATCTGCTCCATCTCCGCATCGACTTCCACCCACGAGGTGCCCGCAAAATTATTAATCCGCGAAACCATACTCTCCGGCCGAAACCGTGAATAACGCGCCTCGAACGCCTCCACCCATTGCCGCGCCGCTCGCTCAAAACTCCCGGCCAACTCGTCCGAGGTCGTCGTGTAACGGATCGTGCATGCGGTCCCTAACGCGCGGAACGCGAAATTCCGCAACGCCCCGTCCGCTGCTTCCGTCGTGATCGACGGCACGCTTTTGCTGGATCTGGGCTCGAGGGTGATCATGCGGTTTGAATTACCAACTAATCCTCACTCCGGCCGTCAGGATTTTCGCCTGCGGAAAAGCACTGGCGGAGGTGACGCTGTCGCGACCGGTCATCTCGTAGCGTTCCCACGCCAGATCGAACTGGCACGTTTTGTTCGGCGTCCACACCACTTTCACCCCGTACGTGAGCGTGCGCAGATCCGTCAGCCGATAATCTGCGGAGAAAAACGGACCCGTCGGATTGGGCTTGGACCCGGGCGCGATGGCACTGCCATCGAGCGAGACCTGATAAAAATCCGCCGCGCTTTGCGTGTAGTAACGTATGGTCGGCGTGACGATCACTTGCGCACCCAGATTTTGAAACCAACCGAGCGCGACAGTGTGGCTCGTGAGGCCAAAGCTGTCGTGATAGAGGCGATAGCTGGCCTCCACGGCGCCGTGCAGTTTCTCGATGGAGTGGTTATAGCCCGCGTAAGCGATCCACTTGTCCCGTTCATCGGGTCGGTTTTCCCCGAACGTCAGCGGCAGAAAAAGCCCGGGGAGCAACTCGGTTCTTTTCTGAATAATCTTATACGGGTCGCTCAAATAGCCGCTGGCCCGGCCATAGCTGAGATTCAGTTGCACGCTCGTTTTCGCATCGAGCAATTGCGTGAGCCCCACGATCGCATCGAACGTCCGCTTCCCCGCCCGCGCCGCTTGGTAGAATACTTTCACGTCATCGCTCGTCCCGGCCAACCCGACCAGCAGGGTGGTGTTTTTCTGGTTGAAATCCGTGAGCGAGTTGAGCGAAAAGCCCGTCGACACATAATCGCTCTCGCGAGAATTCGCCGCTCCAAGTGCCAAATTTACGCGGCCAAACTGCCGCGACACGTCCAGCGTCCACGCTTTGCGCCGGTCCTTGATCGTGGTGAGCGGCACCGCGCTTCCGGGTGTGGCGGACGGTTGCCCGGTCGGTGTCGCCCCGGTGATCGCATCGAGCACGCCGGTGAATTTCAGCCGCGCCTCCGTGCCCAGGTTTTGCTCGATCAAGGCAGATTGCGCCTGCACCGCGATGCGCCCGCCGCCTTCCTGATAATCCTGATACTTGTACGCCACGACGGTTTCCGCCGCCGCCTGCCGCGGTGCCAGCAAAAAAAGCGCCAGCATCAGGCACAAGCCGGCCAGCGTGGATGCGGGGTGATTTTGATCGGTGGTCATGAAGGGCAAACCAGGCAGGAACTTCTCGCCCGGAAAACAAAATACCGCAAGAGTAGGCCGGGCTTGAAGTAGTTTTCTGTAACTAACTTGTTACAATTATCCCCGCCCGAGCGAGTCTCACCGAGTAGCCTACCGTGCGGGCGTCTGATCGGGGATCGCCCCGTAGTTTGCGAGTTTGCCTCGTTCTGCTGGCCAGCAGAATAGCGCGACGAGCACCTACGGATACTCGAAAAGAGGAGTACAGGCAGGGACGGACCGCTGGGGCGTCCGGTTTGGCGAATTTCATTCGTGAATTGCGGCGGGTCCAGCCGCCGAGGTTCAGCATCCTGATCCCGATGAATTGGGCTGCGTTCAACTCTGCGGCGAAACGGGATAAAATACAATTAACGCGGAGGACGCGACCGTTCGACTTCGCTCAGGACGGCCTGAGCCTGTGGCATGGCCGGAGAGCGCGGAGCCTGACGTGATTTCCCCCCGCGCTATCCCGTCGGCCGGGCTGGTTTCCCTTCGGATAAATTCGTGCTGGCCGAGCCAAAGCACTGGGGCGACGGCTGGTGGTTAGTGGGCAATCTGGATTTTCTCTCGGAGGATGGGCCCACGAACCACCCCAGCGTCCCGAAGAATTTTGGACTTCAGGTAGGGGCGCGTTGCCCTCAAGCGCCAATCGTGCGAGGCGCGCTGCGAGTGAACCTGTGGCGCTTGAGGGCAAGCGCCGCTACCGAGGTTGCACTGAATGGGTAGGGCGAACCCTCCGGGTGAGCCGTACACCGGGCGGGGCTCACGCGATGCACGGGAAGCGGTATGGCCGGACGGAAGGCCGCTTGGGCCGGAATCCATGATTTTTTCTGAGGTCGTGCCATGGGGAACGGAACCTGGTCGCCCGTCTCAGAGCGGCGCGATGCTCATTCCGGGGGCGAGGCCTTCGCCGGTGACAATCGCGCCGATTGAAATTTTTTCGCGGACGGTCTCGACCTTGATCGTGCCTTTCTGGGTGAAGAGTACTTCGAGCGTTTCTCCGGTGGCGGGGTCGCGCAGGACTTCGGATGCTCCGACTTTGAATTCCTGACCGACGGTCACGCCTTCGCGTTCGCCGCGATTGATGTAGACCTGACTGTCCTTGAGGAGAATCACCGCGCCGCTCCAATGCAGTTTGGGAATCTGCGCGGTGATGAAGGTGACGGCATCATCGATCGCTTTCTCCACGGCCTTGCCCATGTTGGTGTTTTTGAAACTGGTGAGATCGGTGCCGTAGTTTTTGTCGGTGAAGGCGAGCGAGGTGCTGGTGGACTTGGCCTGCCCCACGGTCTTTTGCGAGGCGACGACCTGCCCGGTGGTGGCGTCGATCACATAGATCACCATGTTGATTTCGGCGGTGTCTTTGGTGACGCCGAGGTGGAGGCCTCCGATGGTGGCACCGCCGGTGCCGCCCTTGGTGCTGGGTTGGAAGGAAGTGACGTCGCCTTTCACCAGAAGCTGGGCGGGGGTGAGATTACCTTTGGCGGGTTCCTTGCCGCCGCTTGCGGTGCGGCCGGCCGTGGACAAATCTTGCTCCGCCAGAGCGGCGGCGCGCATTTCACCTTCGCCGAGCACGATGAAGTGATTGGAGCGCTGGAGTGAGTCGGTCAGGAGCGAAGCCAAGGTATCGGCGAGCGCGAATTGGCCGGAGAAATTGGAGTGGTTTTCAAATTTCGTGACGCCGATGGTGTAGCGCAAACCGCCTTTGGCCACAGCGACGGGAGCCGGCGTGGCAGCCGGAGTGGTCTTGGTTTCGGCGTGGGCGAGACCGGTGAGAAGCGCGGTGATGGCAGGGCAGAGTAGCAGCAATTTTTTCAAAACAGTCATGGGGTAGGGTGGTGGAAAACTCGGGGAACGTGGATCAAGTTAACTCGATCCTGCATGGCAGTTGGGCGAGATTTGGCAAGAGCGAGAAGGGGTGCGGTTCTCCAGGGGGGCGTCGGTCTCCGTACCGACGCTCAGAATCGTCGATGCGGAGATCGACGACCACCTCGGAAAGAACGCCTGGCCGAGTCATTTGAAAGGCCGTCTCTCTATTTCACCGCCTCCAGCCACACGTGCTTATAGGGGTGGTGGTCGAGGAGGGTGGGGTACCAACCTTTCACGGCGGGGTGTACGAGGCGGACCGTGCTGAGGTGGTAGATCGGAATCAATGGCGACTCATCGAGCAGAATGGTCTCGGCGCGTTGGAGGAGGGCGAAGCGATTGGCGGGATCGGCGGTGCGGTCGGCTTCGGCGAGGAGCGCGTCGTACTTTTCATTTTTCCAACCGGTGTGGTTGGATTCGGCATCGCTGGTGAAAATTTCCAGGAACGCTTTGGGGTCGGGATAATCGGCGGCCCAGTCGGAACGCAGGATTTGGTAGGTGAGATTGCGGCGTTGTTCGAGCGCGGCGGATTGCTCCATCGAGACGATGCGGACATCGAGGCCGAGTTCGTGTTGCCACATGGCTTGGACGGCTTCGGCGATGATCTGGTGGTTGCCGGAAATGTTGATGAGGAGCTCGAAGGGCGGCAGGCCGTGGCCACCGGGATAACCCGCTTCAGTAAGCAGGGCCCGGGCAGTGATGGTATCGTTCAGCACGAGAGAGGGGGGCACATAGCCCGTGGTGCAGTCGGGCGGGGTAAAGGAAAAGGCGGGGCGTTGCTGGCCACGCAGAATGGTCTCGTTGATCAGGCGGCGATCAAGGGCGAGGGAGAGCGCGCGGCGCACCTTGACTTCGTTGAGAATCGGATGCGTGACGTTGAGTCGGTAGAAATAAGTGTCGAGGAACGGACTGACGGTCAGGGCGGGATTTTTTTCGCGACGATAGGCCTCGAGGCGGGCGAGGGGGAGCGCTTCGGTGATGTGCACCTGGCCGGCGCGAAAGGAGCGCTCCTCGGTGTCGACGCTGGTGGCGGGCAGAAAACGAATCGCACGGAGTCGTACCGTGGAGGCATCCCAGTAGGTGGGTGATTTTTCGGCGAGGATGAGCGTGCCGGGATTCCATTCTTTGAGAGTGAATGGGCCGTTGCCGACGAAGGTGGCGGGGCGGGTCCAGCGATTATCGCGGGCGGTGGGTGAGCCGGACTTTTCGAGAGCGGGCAGATAAACGGGAAACCAGATCGGATGAGTGAGGAGGGAGAGGAAATACGGGGTGGGGTGTTCCAACTGGATACGGACGGTGCGGGCATCGGGGGCGGTGATGCCGACTTGGGTGAAATCGGTGAGCCGGCCCAGGCGATAGGCGCGGGCGTTGCGGACGGGGTCGATGAATTCGAGATTGCTGGCCCCGAGCGCGGGGGTGAGCGCGCGTTGGCACGAGGCGACAAAATCGTGCGCGGTCACCGCCTGGCCATTGGACCAGCGGGCATTACTGCGGAGATGAAAAGTGTAGATGAGGGCCTCGGGGGAAATTTCCCACGATTCGGCGACACCCGCGACGGGATGGAGATCGACCGGGGATTCCGTGACCAATCCTTCAAAGAGAGCCGAGGTGACGTTGATGCCGGGCAGACCGGTGACGAGGTGCGGATCGAGATCTGAGGGATCGGCGCTGAGGCTGCGGTAGAGAATCTGATCGGTGATGCCGCGCTCGACCGGGGTGCCGCGGGGTTTGCAGCCGGCGAGGAACAGAAGGCAGAGGACCGCGAGCAGAAGGCCGGGGTCGGAAATGCGGGAACGAAGCCGGCGAATGGGCCGATCCTCAGCGGGCTGGGAAACGAAAGGTGGTCGCCGATTTCCATATCGGCGAAAGACGTTTGCCCAGGCTATGGGCGACACGCAAGCGTCGGTACGGAAACCGACGCCCACCCTGAGCAACGTCCTAGCGGTGGACGTCGCAAGCGACGGCCTTACAAAAGACAGGATGGAGAGGCGGCGCATGGGGGGGGCGTGGGATCAAGCCGTCACGATAATTTTTGGATCAGCACGACGGCGTGGGCCGCGATGGCTTCGCCGCGACCGATGCCATCGACGCCTTCGTTCGTGGTGGCCTTCAGGCCGATCGATTCAGGGGCAAGTTCGGTGGCGCGGGCGAGGGCCGCGCGCATTTCGGCGATGCGGGGCGCGATCTTTGGTTTCTCGGCGATCAGGGTCGCATCGATATTGACCGGTGACCAACCGTGAGAGCGAAGTTTGGCGATCACCTTTTGGAGCAGGACCAGTGAGTTGGCGTTTTTGTAGGCGGGATCGGTGTTGGGAAAAAGGTGACCGATGTCGGGCAGAGCGGCGGCTCCCAGCAGGGCATCGCAGATCGCGTGAGTGAGCGCATCGGCGTCGGAGTGACCATCGAGGCCGTAGTCGGTGTCAAAGGTCACGCCACCGAGGACGAGCGGGCGGCCGCGGGTGATGCGGTGGATGTCATAGCCGTGGCCGATGCGAAACATGAAGGGAGAGGACAAAGTGAAGGTGAAAGTGTCTGCGGCGGAAATTTCAGAGGCTATTTCGCAGAGGCGAAGGGGGCGCGTGAGCCGGTCTGGGTGAGGAGAAATTCCAAGTAAGGCAGGTCGGCGGGGGTGGTGAGTTTGGGATTCGGATTGGTGTTTTCCAACAGAGCGACGGGGTGCCTGAGGAGTTCGACGGCAGAGGCGTCGTCCGTGATGCGGAGTTTCTTGGCAGCGACTTTGGCGTAGGCTTGGCAGATGAGTTCGCGGGAAAAAACCTGGGGGGTTTCCATGGCCCAGAGGCGGTCGCGATCTAATGAGCGGAGCAGGCCTTCGCCCCGGTGTTTCTTGATGGTGTCGGTGACGCGGTGGGCCAGCACGACAGCATCTTCGGTGCGAACGATTTTGTGGAGAGCGACTAATTGCTCGACCTGGATGAGCGGGCGGGCGCAGTCGTGGATAAAGACGTAGTTGACCGAGTCGGGTAACTCGGCGAGGGCGGCGGCCACGGAATCCTGGCGCTCGGCTCCGCCGCGGACAAAGAGAGTTGGCGTGGGCGCGTAAGCTGAAAGTTCGAGCAACTGGTGTTGATCGCGGTAGGTGATGACGAAGGTATCGATCACGCCGCTGCGGAGGAAGGCGGCGGCGGAGTGGGCGAACACGGGTTTGCCGGCGAGAGTTGCGAGAATCTTGTCGGGCACAGAGCCGGACATGCGACGGCTGCTGCCGGCGGCGAGGAGGATGGCGGCGGTACGGGGCATTAGAGGAAAGGACTGAAGGGCTGAAGGGCGGAAGGGCGGAAGCAATAAGTGAAGAGAATGGGCGGTGGGTTTCGCATGGGGCGGGGGGGATTGTTTTCGTCTTAGGCTTTCAGTTTTTTAGGCCTTCAGTCTTTTTCCCCGAGCTCGGCGAGGATGGCGCGGGCGGCGGCGGCGGGATCGGAGGCTTTCAAAATGGGGCGGCCGACGACGATGTAAGAGGAGCCGGCGCGAGCGGCATCGGCGGGAGTCATGACGCGTTTCTGGTCGTCGCCGCCGGCTTCGTTGACCGGGCGGATGCCGGGGGTGACGAGTTGCATCTCGGGCGGGAGTTGACCGCGCAGCAGGGCGACTTCCAGCGGTGAGCAGACGAGGCCGCGCAGGCCGGAGGCGGCGGCGAGGCGACCGAGGCGGGCAACCTGATCGGGGGGCGCGGCGGTGACGCCGATTTCACTCAGGCCGGTGGCATCCATCGAAGTGAGCACAGTGACACCGAGCAACAAGAGTTGTGGATTAGTTTTCTGTTGGGCGGCGAGGGCGGCACGCATCATTTCGCTGCCGCCAGCCGTGTGCAGCGTGAGCATTTTGATGGGAAGCGGGCCGAGGGACTCGACGGATTTGGCGACGGTGTTGGGGATGTCGTGGAGTTTCAGGTCGAGAAAGATATCGAAACCCATGCCGGCGATTTCGCGCACGTAGTTGGGGCCGTAGGCGGTGAACAGCTGGAGGCCGATTTTGACCCAGCGCAATTGGCCGCGCAATTGGCGGAGTATGGGCGCGGCTTCTTCGCGCGTAGGAACATCGAGGGCCAGAATCAGATCACAGGACATATTTTAGGTAACCACGAATGAACATGAATAGAGCTGAATTGAAGAGAAAAGCAACGGTGGCGCGAGGATTCATGATTAGTGTTTATTTGGGTTAAATCGCGGTTACAGCTTGGCCCTGTGCCTACCTTCTTTAGTCCTGCCAAAATCAACCTCTTTCTCGCTGTGACTGGACGGCGGGCGGATGGTTTTCATGATCTTGTGTCGGTGGTGGCTCCCCTGGATTTCGGGGATGAGCTGACCATCGAGGCGGGTGATCGGTTCACGTTGGAATGTGATGCTCCGGCGGTGCCGCTGGATGGGAGCAATTTGATTATGAAGGCGGCAGTGGCGTTTGCGGCCGCGACGAAATGGAAGGGTGGAGCGCATTTCAAGCTCACCAAACGCATCCCGATGGGGGCCGGGTTGGGCGGAGGCAGCAGCAATGCGGTCGCGGCTTTGCGGGCGTTGAATCAGTTGGCGGGCGGCATCGCGAGCGAGACGACCTTGATGGAAATCGCGGCCAAGCTCGGGTCGGATTGCGTGCTGTTCTTAAAAAACACCCCGGTTATCATGCGTGGTCGAGGGGAAAGCGTGGAGAAGCTGATGCCGAATGGGCCGACGAGTCCGGTGGCACGATTGGTTGGTCGACGGGTGTTGCTTTTCAAACCCAGCTTCGGGATCGGTACGGCTTGGGCTTACGGGAAAATGGCGAAGCGCGGCACTGACTATTTGCCGAAGGAGGAGGCGGAGTTGCGATTGAAGTGTTGGCATGAGGGCGCGGTGCCACTCGAGGAATTGCTATTTAATAACATGGAGGGTGTCGCTTTTGAGAAGTATGTCGCGTTGCCGTTGTTACTGGAGAAATTGCGCAAGGATTTTGGGGGCATCGGGCGGATGAGTGGGAGTGGGAGCGCTTGTTACCTGCTCTTGGGGGAGAAACAAGCGAGTGCGCCGCTGGTCAGCGTGATTCGTGATTGCTGGGGGCAGGCGGCTTTCGTGCACGAAGGTTGTATTGCGCAGAGTTCCGCATTGACCGGGTCCGAGCAGGGGGCGTTAATCGTCTGACCTTAGAACCATGGACCCGCGCGTAAAAACCGAGATCGTCGTCCAGGGCAATGCTGCATCCAAAGGCATCGCTTACGGACAGGTGTTTTTATACCTGCAAAGCGAGTTGGAAGTGCCGCGGTACACGGTGGAAGCCAATAAACGGGCGGCGGAGATCACCCGGTTTGAGCAAGCACTCGTTAAAACACGGCAGCAAATCGCCCAAGTGCAGGCGCAGGTGAAAAAGAAATTGAGCGAGGAGGAGGCACTGATTTTTGATGCGCACCAGATGGTCCTCGAGGATCAGGCGTTGATTGGTGAAACGATCCGGTTATTTGAGACCAGCGGCCTGAATATCGAGACCTGTTTCCATGATGTGGCCCAGCGCTACATTGAGGCCTTCGCCCAGATCGACGATGAATATCTGCGCGAGCGCGCCACTGATATCAAGGATGTGACCGGCCGGGTGTTGCGCGTGCTGCTCGGTCAGGCCTGCATGAATCTGAGCGAGCTGGTGGAGAAGCGTGTGATCGTGGCCAAGGATATTTCTCCCTCTGAGGCAGCCAGTATCGATGCCCGTGCGGCCCTCGGCATCCTGACCGATGGGGGCAGTCGCACGAGTCATGCGGTGATTGTGGCTCGATCAATGAAGATCCCCGCAGTGGTTGGCTTGTGTGATCTCACGAGCAAGGTGGAGAACGGGGACTGGGTGATCATCGACGGTTATGATGGTGTGATTGTCCTCCATCCCACGCAGGCCACGTTGATGCGCTATGGGAAGATTCGGGAGGAGAAGCAATCTTTTGAGACGCGGTTGATGACGGCCAACGAGCTGCCCGCGCAAACCCTCGACGGGGTGCATGTGACCTTGCGCGCCAATATTGAGCGGCCGGATGAGGTTTCCATCGTCCAGCAATATCGGGGTGAAGGGGTGGGGCTATATCGTACGGAGTTTTTGTTTTTAAACTCACCGACGATCCCGGGCGAAGAGGAGCAATACACGGCCTATCGGACCATCGTGGAAGGCATTGCTCCGGCATTGGTGACGATTCGTACGCTTGATGTGGGGGGAGACAAGCCATTGCCGGGTGATCCCCAGCTCATCGGGCCGGAGGCCAATCCTTTTCTGGGGTTCCGCGCCATCCGGATGTGCTTGGAGAATCCGGAAATGTTTAAGACGCAACTGCGCGCCATTCTGCGGGCGAGTGCCCACGGCAAGGTGGAGCTGATGTACCCGATGATCAGCGGCGTGGGTGAACTTGATCGCGCTAATCTCCTGCTGGCTGAGGCGCGGAATGAGCTCAGAGTGCGTAAGCTGCCCTTCGACGAAAAAATGCGCGTCGGCGCCATGATTGAAATTCCCAGTGCGGCGCTGGTGGCCGATGCGCTCGCGGAGAAATGCCAGTTCTTCAGCATCGGGACCAACGATCTTATCCAGTACACGCTCGCCATTGATCGCGGGAATAATCGTATCGCACACCTCTATGATCCGGCGCATCCCGCTGTGTTGCGCTTGATCAAGCAGGTGGTTGATGTGGGCCGTTCGCTTCAGCTCAAGGTCAGCGTTTGCGGAGAGATGGCCGGCGATCCCGTCTATGCGCCCCTGCTGCTCGGGTTGGGGATCGATGAGCTAAGCATGACGCCGCCGTTGTTACCGGCCGTTAAATTTCTCATTCGGAATACGAAGTTCTCCGATGCAAAAAAATTGGCCGAAACCGCCTTGAGCCTGACAGATCCCAAGAAAATCTACACCTTGCTCGAGACGTTCTATAACGAACGCGCCAAAGTGGAGTGAGCCGACTTCGCTGCGATCAGAGCGAAGGGGAGGAAATGATTTTGAGTATATTCGTTCTAAGCCGATGGCCCGCGAACAGATTGGCCGGTCGTGAGACGAATCATGGTAATAGTCATCGTGTTCGGGGAGGAGATTAACAGGATGTTGTTTCCGCCTTAGTCCAACCCTCCGAACACGAAACATATTCCCCGCCATGAGAGACGAATACCTGCAAGAAGCCCTGAAAAAAATCAGCGATCCCTATATTTTGGTCAACGTGGTTTCCCGGCGGGTGAAACAGCTTCGTCGGGGCAGCCGTCCGCTGGTGGAGTCGTTGGAGAAACTTTTGCCTGAGGATGTCGCCCTGCGTGAGATTATCGAGGGTCGGATCAGCTACGAGTTGTCGACAGCGAAGAGCTGAATTGTCGCCAGCCTCGCCGAGGCCGGTCGGGTTGGCCGTAAGGCAAGGCGTTGGGAAGCTTTGCGCTCCTTTTATTTCCGGTGGGTTGAATCCCACTGGGCTTTCCCCGCTCTGGCTTGAAGGTCGAAACCTGCTGGCGGGCGATTACGTGCACGCTCAAACCATCGCCTGCAGGCAGGCTTGAACCCCATGTTGTCGCGAGGGGTTAGACTGCCCCGGCGAGCAGCTCAATAGCCTTGCCGTTGCAGTTGCGTTTGGAGCTCGCGTTGGAAGGCTTGGATGTCGGGGGGCGAGGGCTTGTAACCTTTCACGCTGGTGTCGAGCATCAGGCGCCCTTGCTGATCGAGCGCCCATTTGCCGGTCACGCCGTCGCTAAAAGTCACGTTGCCGCTGACCATCGCGCCGGGGCGCATGATGCGGTCGAGCTCCAAGGTAAGTGTGCTGGCTCCCTCGGGCGCGGGTTCGGGCAGCGCGGCTTCATCGGTGGCCGGATAGTCTTCGGCACCGGGAATTTCGTCTTCATCGTCAGTGCCGGCACCGGATCTGGTATTTTCAGCCACACCTTGTGGCCCAGCCTTGGGGCTTGGAGCGGTGCGGGGTGCGGGCACCCCGCCTCCAGAGGGTTGAGCGACCTGCGTCTTGCTCACATCGGAGGCGTCGGTTTTCGGAGCCGGATCGATCAGGTCCAGGTTGAGATCGTCCACCAAAAAGCGGACGTCCCGGTACGTCATCGAAATTTTAAAATGCTCGGCGAGTTTCTTTTGCACGAGCGAGAGATTGTCGCCGCCGGCGACCCAGGCGGAGACGGTTTGCTTTTGTTCGGGGGTGAGGGACATGGGAGAAAGGGCAGTTGAGAGTTGAGAGATGAAAGTTGAGAGGAATAGAAGCCGAGAAAAATCGGCCAAAGCAGGAACATAGAACTCTCAACCCTCAACGCTCAACCTTCAACTCAAGTCATCCCTCAACTCTCAACTGGTAACGTGCTGGGCGCGTTACTTTGAGAGTTGTGCTTTCAGAAAATCCACGCTGCCCCGGACGCTTTGGTCGGTTTCCATCATGTTTTCCACGGTCTTGATGGCGTGGATGACGGTGCCGTGATCGCGACCGCCGAAGGCGTCGCCGACTTCCTGGAGGGAATGGCGGGTGAGCTGACGGCAAAGATACATGGCGATCTGGCGGGGAAACGCGATGGCGTTGGGCCGGCGCTTGCTCTGCATGTCGGAGTGGCGGATCTGAAAATGATCGGCGACGCGTTTCTGAATACCTTCGATGTTGAGCCGATTCTGCGCCTCTTCCATCAGCACGTCTTTCAACAGGTGCTCGGTGATGGCGAGGTCGAGCGTCTTGCCGGTGAGCGCGGAGTAGCTGGAAACTTTGATGAGCGCACCTTCGAGCCGGCGGATATTTTTGACGATGTGCTGCGCCATGAACTCCAGGACGGGCGCGGGAATTTCCATCTTCAGATTGGCGGCCTTCGTGCGGAGAATCGCGACACGGGTCTCGAGGTCGGGTGATTGGATATCGGCGGCGAGGCCCCATTGGAAACGGGAAACGAGGCGGGCTTCGAGGGTGGCGATTTCGGCGACCGGGCGATCACTGGAGATGATGATCTGTTTGCCGGATTCGAAGAGATCGTTGAAGGTGTGGAAAAATTCTTCCTGGATGCGCTCTTTGCCGGCGAGGAACTGGACGTCGTCGATCAGGAGGATATCCACGCTGCGGTAGCGCTGGCGAAATTTGGTGAGCGCGTTTTCCTGAATGGCGTGGATGAACTCATTGGTGAATTTTTCCGTGGAGAGATAAGCGACACGCGCCTCGGAATTGCGCTGGATGATGCTGTGGCCGATGGCGTGCATCAGGTGGGTCTTGCCGAGACCGGTGGCCCCGTGAATGAAAAGGGGATTGTAGGCCTGAGCCGGAGCTTGGGCGACGGCGAGCGAGGCCGCGTGGGCGAGCTGGTTGTTCGGACCGACTACGAAATTCTCGAAAGTGTTGCGCGGATTCAGCGAACCACCGGTGACTTGGCGATCGTCATAGCGAATCGTGCGGGGTTTGAAGGATGGCTTGGAGCGGCTGGCGGTTTCGGCGCGGGATGCTTGGGTGGCGGCGGTGCCGTTTTCCAGTTTCTTCAGCGTCACATGAATCGTACGACCGGCCGTCAGGCGCAGGCGTTGCGAGATGAGATCGAGATAATTATCGTGAATCCAGATGGCGGCAAAATCGTTTTGAACGCCTAGAACCAGTGAATCTTCGGTCCCATCGATGCTGGTCAACGGTTCGAACCACATTTGGAACACGTCTTCAGGGAAAAGCCCCTTAAGATCGCATTTAACGGTCTCCCAAAGGCTGGCATGGATCAGGGCGGGGGGCATGGGGTAGTTGGCGCGGGGGGCGGGTTTATTCACATCGTCCATTCTGAGTCTTGCAACAACAACCTTGGCGCAGCCAGCGAACCTCAGCTCTGAGGGGAAAATGGGGGGTAAGTCCGGAGGGCGGACGAGCGAGGTGAGTCGTTCGTACAAGCCTCTAGGGCATCAGTGTCTAGGGAGACCCTGGAAGAGCGGGTGGCGAGGGCAGGCGGGGGGGAAGTGGCAAAGAACAGACGAGCGGTGTACTGTTAGAAATGAAAAGGTGAATAACGTGAATCAAAAAATGTCTTTCAAGATCAACTTTCCACCAAGTTATTCCCAATCTACTGAGTATAAGTTTTGGAAAATAAATGTTGCTCCATTTGAGACAAATCAGGGGAACGAATTTCCCTCTGAAAACTTGGCCAGCGCCTGCAGGGTTTACCCGTTTTGGGCATGATGCGGCTCCGGATCGACCCATTTTCCATGCTCACGTATAAGCGCGATCAGTCGTCCGTCGGCTTCGGCCTGGGGGAGATTATACTGTACGCAGTTTTTTCCGACGTAGAGATTGATTTTTCCCGGGGCACCCCCGACGTAGCCGAAATCCGCGTCGGCCATTTCGCCCGGGCCGTTCACGATGCAACCCATGATCGCGATTTTCACGCCCTTGAGATGGCCGGTCTGCGCACGGATGCGTTGCGTCGTCGTCTGCAAATCGAAGAGCGTGCGTCCGCAGCTGGGGCACGCGACGAATTCTGTTTTCGAAATCCGCGCGCCCGCGCCTTGGAGCACATTGTACGTGAGCTTCGTCGCGCGCGTCACCTCGCTCTCGGTCTCGATGCTCACGAGATCGCCGATGCCGTCGCAGAGCAAAGCGCCCGTGAGGAAACTCGCCTCGAGTAATTTCGAGAGAAAACTGTGATCGCCCTGCACCGCGGTGCCGGTGGTGTTGCGCATCCAGATCGGTGCCTTCGAGCCGATCCCGCGCAGGCGTTCGAGCAAGTGCCGATAGGCGCCAGTGGCGTGGCTCGCGGTGGAGGGAGAACCGACGTGGGAGAGCGTGAAGAGCAGATTCGCGTCACCGAGTTCGCGCAGCGTGGCTTCGAGCGCGGTGAAATGCTCCGCGCTGATATCCGCCGCGAGAAAATGGCCGTGCTGCCGGACGAGCAGGAGGAATTCTTTCAGGAGCGCGCTCTCGCTCGCGCCGAATTTTCTCACGAGGATCAGGCGTTTTCCCTCGGAGGCAAGCAGCGTGCTGAGATTCGTGGGGGTGATAATTGGTGCGAGTTCGAGGGCGAAGAATTCAATCGAAGCTGAATTCGCCTGCAAGCAGGCTCCTACCGTCTGCAGGTCGGCAGTGGTGTTAATCGGCACGAGTATTCCCTCGGCGGGCGTATCCGTGAGACGTGGCGAGGCGAGGGCTTCGGTGGCAGCGCCGAGTTCGGCGACTGATCCGATTCTGACAATCACACGTGGCGGTTGCTCAGGGCCGACGCGGCATTTGGGCGAGAGGGAGAGCGTGGTCGTCGTGCGGCGCTCGAAATGATACGGATCGATCCTGTCGCTTGGCGGCAACTGAGAATTGAGTGCTGAGAGTTGAGCGTCAGCAGTGGGGTAGGGACGGACCGCTGGGCCGTCCGTAGCTAGCGGCGCGCCCCGCGGTCGCACCCTATCATCTGCCCAAAGCGACATCGCCTTGGCTGCGATGGCCTGCGCGACCGGAATTTCGTAAACAGAATCTTCGGTGAGGGAAACGCGGATCGTGTCGCCCAATCCGTCGAGCAAGAGCGAACCGATGCCGATGGCGCTTTTGATGCGTCCGTCCTCGCCGTCGCCGGCTTCTGTCACGCCGAGGTGCAGCGGGTAATGCATATCTTCCTGCCCCATGCGCTGCACGAGCAGGCGGTAGGCTTGGATCATCACCTTCGGGTTGCTCGCCTTCATCGAGAGGATGATGTCGTGGTAACTATGCGAGCGGGCGATGCGGAGAAATTCCAGGGCGCTTTCCACCATGCCGAGCGGCGTATCGCCATAGCGGTTCATGATCCGGTCCGAGAGCGAACCGTGATTGGTGCCGACGCGCATGGCGCGACCGAGTTCCTTGGCGCGCAGGACCAGCGGGGAAAACGTTTCGTGCAACCGCTCGAGTTCCTGCACGTAGTCGGCCTCGGTGTATTCCTTGACGGCGAATTTCTTTTTATCGGCGTAGTTCCCGGGATTCACGCGAATTTTTTCCACGTGCTCCACCGCTTCCATGGCGGCGGAAGGCAGGAAATGAATGTCCGCCACGAGGGGAATGTGACCGAAGCCGGCGGCGGAAAATTGCGCGCGGATATCCTTCAGGCATTTCGAAGCCGCCACATTTGGTGCCGTGATGCGGACGATTTCGCAACCAACCTCGGCGAGGGCGATGGATTGTTTTACCGTGGCGGCGACGTCCTGGGTGTCGCTCGTCGTCATCGACTGAATGCGGAGCGGGTTTGAACCGCCCACGCCGACAGCTCCGACCTTCACTTCAACAGTGTGGCGGCGGACAGTATGGAAACGGGAAGCGCAGTAGGACATGGCGGGAAAGTAGGAATGAAGAATGACGAATGACGAATGCAAATTGCCGCGGCCTCTGGATCGGATTGGGTGGAGGCGGGGTGCCCTCACCCCGCGAGGCACGTGCCGCGAAACAGAAACTAGCGGGGTGAGGGCACCCCGCCTCCAGAAGACCAGCGTGTCCCGCATGGCCCAGATCCACGGCTTTACGGCTTGGCCGGAGCCGGCTGCTCGGCGGCTTTTTTCCGCTCGGCGGCCGCTTCCTTGGCCTGAGTCTCGGCTTTGGAATCGCGCCTGATGCGGCCGACGTCAAATACGCTGACGTAAATCATGAGGGAAAAAAGCAGCACCATGAAAACACTCTGGCTGGCTGCGACGAAATTTACCGAGAGAGCACGCCCGCGAAGTTTGCCGATGGTGGCGAAGAGCATCTGGCCGCCATCGAGCACGGGAATGGGGAGAAGGTTGAAGAGGGCGAGATTCACGTTTACCAGAATGGCAATCCAGAGCACATAACGAATACCGGCTTCTGAGGCGTCCCAGAAAATCTTTCCGATCCCCACCGGGCCGCTCAGTTTGGAGGCGTTGATGTCGGAGTGCGGATGGATGAGACTGTAGAGGACGCGCACCATCATCGAGGCATGATTTGCGATCTGGGTGACAGGATTGGTGTGGATCAAACCAGTCGTCGTGCGAAACGAAGCGCCGAAAATTCCCGAGGCCTCCACTGGTCGGTCAGCCGGAATCGTGAGAATAATTGCTTCCTGGCCACGCTTGATGGTGAGGGCGATGGACAGCTCTTTTTTCGCCACCGCATCATGCAAGGTGAGTAGATTCAACAAGGGCGCGCCGTTGAGCGCCGTCAGTTCATCATCCACTTTCAGTCCAATTTTTTCTGCATAGGAATTCTTCGGCACTGCGGCGACGATCGGCGTGTACGCGGCGATGATGCCGACCTTGCGGACCTTGTCTTCGGTGACCAGCCGGGGATAGACCGTGATATCAAAAGTCTTGCCGGCGCGCTCAACCGTGAAGATCGCTTCGCGGCGGCCGTCATCGGTCTGGCCGAAACTGGTCACGAGCGTTTGCATCATGTCCGGCCAGTCGTCCACTTTTTCGCCATCGATGGCCCGGATCGTATCGCCCACTTGAAGACCGGCCTCGCGAGCCGGGCTGGTCACGACGCTTTTATCGGGCATGGTGATGGTGTCGGTGATGTAGCCGATGCGGGTCGTGGATTGCTCTTCGCTGGTCTCCTGACCCACGACCCATAGTATGCAGGCGAGCGTAAAGGCGAAGAGGACGTTGAAGACGGCACCCATGACGAACACGATCATCTTGGTTGAGTAACTAATGGGCGGGAGCGCCGCGACATCAGTCTCCGCCTCGCCTTCGATGGCGCTGAGATCGGCGAGCTGGGGAAGGGCGACGTAGCCGCCGAGCGGCAGCACGGAGATGCGGTATTCGCAGCCGTCTTTGCCGCGTTTTTTCCAGAGGGCGGGACCGAAGCCGATGGAGAAGCGTTCGACTTTCAAGCCGCGCCGACGGGCGGCGAGGAAGTGGCCGAGCTCATGCACAAAGATCGAGCCGCCAAAAAACAGGATGATCAAAAAGATCGACCAGAGATTGCCGAGCAGGGAAGTGAAGGTGTCAGATGTCATCAGGCTAAAAATTGTTGGGCGGTGCGGCGGGCGGATTGATCGATGGCTAGAACATCATCGAGCGTGGTGGGTTCGATGGTGTTTATTTGCGACAGAGTTTGTTCAACAATCCGCGAAATCGCAAGAAACGGCACTTTCCCCTCGAGGAAAGCGGCGACGGCGACTTCGTTGGCGGCGTTGAAGACCGCCGGAGCGGTGCCGCCGGCGTGCATCGCATTTTGGGCGAGGCGTAGCATCGGGAAACGCGCGTTGTCCACGGGACGGAAATCGAGGGAGAAAATCTGGTCGAGCGGCAACGCCATCCCGGTCGGGTTGGGTGCGCGGTCGGGATGGAAGAGCGCGTGCTGGATCGGAAACGTCATCGAGGGCGGACACATCTGCGCGAGCATCGAGCTGTCGGTAAACTCGACCAGACAATGCACGATGCTCTGCGTGTGGAGCACGGCTTGGCATTGCTCGGCGCGGAGATCGAAGAGCCACTGCGCCTCGATGAGCTCGAGGCCCTTGTTGGCGAGCGTGGCGGAATCGACCGTGATCTTCGGACCCATCGCCCAGTTGGGATGTTTGAGTGCGTCGGCCACGGTGGCCTGCGAAAGTTTTTCGAGCGGCCAGTCGCGGAACGCTCCGCCCGAGGCGGTGAGGATGAGCCGGCGGACGTCGCACGAGTCATGGCCTTGCAGGCATTGGAAAACGGCGTTGTGCTCGCTGTCGACGGGCAAGAGCGGACTGCCGCTCAAGCGGGCGGCGGCCATCACGAATTTGCCGGCGAGCACGAGAATTTCCTTGGAGGCGAGAGCGATGGCTTTCTTGGCCGCGATGGCGGCGAGTGTGGGTTGGAGGCCGGCCGTGCCGACGACGGCTACAAGGACGATGTCAGTTGTGGGGAGAACGGCGAGTTCGCACAGGCCGGCGAGGCCGCAGTGAAATTGGGTGCCGGCGGGAAACGCGGGGGAAGAGCGGGCGGCGTGGAAGGCGGATTCGTCGTGCAGCGCGACGTGAGGGACTTTGAATTCGTGGGCGATTTCGGCGAGGCGGCCGTGGTTGCGCTGGGCGGCAATGCCGACGAGTTCCAGCCGGTCGCGGTGCGCGGCGATGACCTTGAGCGTGCTCTCGCCAATGGAGCCGGTGGCGCCGAGGAGGACGATGCGTTTTTTGGCAACGGTGGTCACGAGGTGGGAGAAGAGAGTTCTCCGATTGACGCGTTCAAGATTAAAGGTGGAACCCGACCTTCCGCCGTCGCCCATGCTAGGGCGGAGAAACCGGGCGGGTTGTTCGAGCCGCTAGACGGAAAACGCGCCCGGAGGTCGCGTTCCACCTTTTCAAGCAAAGTCATCCGGCCAAAACCACGCCCACACGTGCGGAGCGGATGTAGGGCCGGCCCTTGCGGCCGAGCCGAGTGGTGCGCAGACGGCACGCCCACACGGAGCGGCCCTACATGGGAACGGTTTCCTCGGCGTGGGTGGGCGCCGGTTTCCACACCGAAGCTCTTTCGCCCGCAAAAGAGAAAACGCGCCCGGCCGTTCGACAGGCTCAGGCCCAAAGGGAGGTCGCGTTCCACCTTATCAAGCGCGAGAATCCGCTCAAAGTTTCTTTCACATGTGCGGTGCGCCCTCATCAGACCAAAAACAAAAAAATGAAATACGCGACGGGCGCGGTGAGGATGAGGCTGTCCGTCAGGTCGAAGGCGCCGCCGATGCCGGGGATGAGGGCGCCGGTGTCCTTGATGGCGGCGCGGCGTTTCATCGCGGACTCGATTAGATCGGAGACGACGGTGGTGAGGGCGAGGATGGCTCCGATGATCGCGGCGCAAGCCGGATCAAATGATTCCGGAAAGTACTCAGGAAGAAAATGGGAAATCGTCGCGCCTAGTCCGGCCGAGGTCAGCACGCCGCCGACTGCCCCTTCCCAAGTTTTCTTCGGGCTGATGTGGGGCGCCATCTTGTGTTTGCCGAACGCCAGACCGGTCAGGAGAGCACCGACATCGCAGAATTTGGAGACGAACACGACCCAGAGGGCGAGCGCGAGACCGTGCGTTGGTTCCGGATTCAATAACAACAAACGCACCAGATAGTGCAGCATGAAGGGGATGTAGGCGAGACCGAGCACGGTGGCGACGAGCGACTCGATGCGGTTGGTGTTATCGCGGAAAAACAAAATGCACGTGGAAAAAAGCACCACGGACAATGCGAGCAGGCCAGGCACGAGGTCGGGCAGTTCTTCGCCGTCCAATAAATATACGGTTACGTAATAGGGGGCGGCGATCATGACCGCGCAAAAAATTACGCCCAGCCAGCGGAACGGTTTGGCTCCGAACTGCTCGGTGAGTGTGTAGAATTCGAGCAGGGTAAGCGCGGCCAGCAACGTGATCAGCGCCACGGCGGCGTGAACGCCGAACAGCATGAGGCTGGCACCGACGACGGTCCAGAGAAGGAGAGTACTGAGAATACGGGAAGTCACGATGGGAGGGGGAAAGAGACTAAGAGACGAAGGAACTAAGGGATGAAGGGGTGAATCGACTTATGACAGATGAATCGGATCATCGACTATAGGGACACAGGGCTGGCACTGGCGGGAAATTGTAGTCTTTTGGTCATTTAGTCGTCGGGTCGTTTGGTCGATTGATTTGCTCGGAGGTGAGGCCGTAGCGGCGTTCGCGTTTATTATATTCATCCACTGCGGCTTGCAGTTCGGCTTTGCCGAATTCCGGCCAGAGCGTGGGGGTGAAAATCATTTCCGCATACGCGAGCTGGAGCATGAGGAAATTGCTGACGCGCGTTTCCCCTGAGGTGCGGATCAGGAGGTCGGGATCAGGGATATCGGCGGTGTAAAGATAACGGTTGAAACGTTCCCACGAGGAGTCCTCGAGTTTTTCCTTACCATCGCGTACAGCAGTAGCGTAGGCGCGGGCGGCATCGGCGGCCTCGGTGCGTGCGCCGTAGTTGAGGGCGAGCACGAGATTCCAGTCCTTGAAATCGGCGGTCGCGGCCTTCACGCGGTCGAGTTCGCGGCGGACGTTGGCGGGCAGATCGTCGGTGCGGCCAATGGTGTGGAGGCGGACCTTGTTCTTGATGAGGTTGTCGAGTTCGCGCTTCAGGAAATAATCGAGCAGGCCCATGAGGCCGGAGACTTCCTCGGCCGGACGTTTCCAGTTTTCGACGGAGAAAGCGTAGAGCGTGATGTAGCGGATGCCCATTTCACGCGCGGCGTCGACGACGGTGCGGACGGTCTCGACGCCCCGGCGATGGCCTTCGAGGCGGGGGAGCCCGCGCTGTTTGGCCCAGCGACCATTGCCGTCCATGATAATGGCGACGTGTTGAGGAACCGGGGCAGAATCGGGTGACGGCATGCGAAGCGCCGATTTAGGTCAGCCGTAGCGCGTTTGACAAGCCGCCATCGCGGGTCGGAAAAGTTTGAACGAAGCGAAGCAAAAGCGACGATACGATTATTGACTTCAGCTCCGGGGCCGGCAGAAAGCAGGCGGGCCCGCCAATTTTATTTCCGACACCGCGTGAGTTTGCCGGAGAAATATTCTACAAAAATTGCCATGCCCCGTTCCACTCGCCTCGAGTCCGTT
>Ga0209591_10001130_pt1 | contig 34030 bp, 22 predicted proteins | sample MAT01_FD_187207 | JGI IMG/M metagenome (GOLD analysis project Ga0209591, IMG submission 187207) | Freshwater microbial communities from Lake Fryxell liftoff mats and glacier meltwater in Antarctica - MAT-01 (SPAdes) (version 2) | ecosystem: Environmental > Aquatic > Freshwater > Ice > Liftoff... | reverse complement strand
CCTTGTCTTAGTGCCATTCGGGTCAGTCGTCGACCCTTAACAATTTTTCTAAGATGGAAGATTTTTCTCCCGATTCCCGTTCTTATTTATTCGTGCTCCAACTTTTTTACAATCAAAAAATTTCTTCCTCTTTCCAGATATTCAAGCTCTCTGACCCATTCTACCAGGCCTGTTCATTGCCACGGGGTATCACGTGATGCATAACCCTTCCCATTCCAATCGCGGCGTTCTCATCATAGTGGATACCTTGCCGACTTGCTCCACTCCTTTATACAATATTAACGGGCTGACCCGGTAAAGAAGGGGACAAAGCTCTGAGGCCGACGCTACAAATACTTGGGAATCCAAAGGACTTCAAGACTTGGGCAAGATGCCCAAGCTACTTTAGGGTCGCCAAGTCAACTTGCTTTGGTCTATGTGCAAAAAATACCTGACAATTCTTCAGAGACAACTTTTTAAGATGCCTGCGATTCTGTAAAAGAAAAAGGCCCGCTTAATAGCGGGCCTTTTCGACAGTCGATTTCTTTCTTGAAGATCAGCTGGCAAAGGCGGGGATTTCCAGGGCAACTTTGTTACGCTGGGCTTCTTCGTCTTTGGCCGTATCTTCCATGCCCACCAAGGGTTCGCCGATTTCCTCACCCAGCTTGACCAGGCGGATGCGGCGATAGGTATGGAACCCCGTTCCGGCAGGGATCAAGTGACCCATGATGACGTTTTCCTTGAACCCACGGAGACGGTCTGTCTTACCCAGCGTTGCCGCATCGGTCAGAACACGTGTCGTGTCCTGGAAAGAAGCTGCCGAGATAAAGCTTTCCGTTTCGAGGGAGGCTTTAGTAATGCCAAGGAGAACTGGCGTGGCTTCGGCAGGTTTACCACCCACACCGGAGACCTTGCGGTTCTCTTCTTCGAACTGAAGACGATCCACCTGATCGCCCCAGAGGAACACCGTATCACCGGGCTCGGTCACTTTGACCTTGCGAAGCATCTGGCGCACGATCGTTTCAATGTGCTTGTCATTGATTTCCACGCCTTGCAGGCGGTAAACCTCCTGCACTTCGTTGACGAGGTATTCCTGCAATTCCTGGGGTCCGCAGACTTCCAGGATTTCGTGTGGAACAACAGGTCCTTCGGTGAGCTGCTGACCTTTCTTGACCAAGTCTCCCTGATACACGATCAGGTGCTTGGAGAGAGGAATCTGATGCTCTTCTTCCAGACCGGTTTCCTTATCCTTAATGGTGAGGAGCTTCTTGCCGCGGGACGTTCCACCCATGTTGACTTCGCCATCGATCTTGGCGATCTCGGCAGCGTCCTTGGGTTTGCGGGCCTCGAACAATTCTGCCACGCGGGGAAGACCCCCGGTGATATCCTTGGTCTTGGCCACTTTACGTGGAGTCTTGGCCAGACGTTGGCCGGCCTTGACCTTGGTGTTTTCCTGCACTTCGATGTGGGCACCGGAAGGAATGGAATAGGCTGCCAGAGGCTGACCGGCGTCATCCACCACGAGGATTTGCGGATGCAAATCTTCTTTGTGTTCGATGATCACTGTTTCAACCATCTTAGTCGTGTCATCAACCTCGCGGTTCATTGTCACGCCTTCGATAATGTCGCGGAATTCGATCTTTCCAGACTTCTCGGTCAGAATAGGAACGTTGTAGGGATCCCAAGTGACGAAGGTTTGACCTTTCTTGACCTTGGCACCTTCGGCAACCGTGATGACGGATCCAATAACGATGGTGTATTTCTCCAGCTCACGACCATCATTGGTGTGGATGCTGATGGTTCCACTCTTGTTCAGGGCGATGTAAGTTCCATCAAGGGCCTGCACCGTCTTGAGTTCTGTGTATTGGGCAATACCATCGTTCTTGGCTTTGATTTGGGGCTGTTTAAAGACCTGGGAAGCTGTTCCGCCGACGTGGAAGGTGCGCATGGTCAACTGGGTGCCGGGCTCCCCGATGGACTGGGCCGCAATGATACCGACGGCTTCACCCAATTTTGCCACTTTGTTGGTGGCAAGGTTCAAACCATAACACTTGCTGCAAACGCCACGACGGGTTTCGCAGGTCAGGACGGAACGGATACGAACTTTCTCCTGGCCAAGAGCCTCAATGGCTTCAGCTTTCTTTTCATCGATCAGCTCGCTGGCACCAACGACCACTTTTCCGCTGACGGGGTCAACGATGTCATCGCAGGATACACGGCCGATAAGACGTTCGCGTAGCTTGACGATTTCGTCTTCACCTTCGTAAACAGCTTCGACCCAGATGCCCTTGACCGTTCCGCAATCGGGTTCGGTGATGATCACGTCATGGGCCACGTCAACGAGCTTACGGGTCATGTAACCGGAGTCGGCGGTTTTCAACGCAGTATCGGCGAGACCTTTTCGGGCACCATGGGTGGAGATAAAGTAATCCAGAACGGTCAGACCTTCGCGGAAGTTCGCGACGATAGGACGTTCGATGATTTCACCGGAGGGCTTGGCCATCAGACCGCGCATGCCGGACAACTGGCGAACCTGGTTGCGGTTGCCTCGGGCGGCGGAATCTACCATCAGGAAGACGGGGTTGATTTCAGCCTTGCCCTTATTGTATTCCAAAGCACGGAACGCCACGCTGGCAACTTCGTCGGTAGCCTGGGTCCAGATGTCGACGATCTTGTTGTAACGTTCGCCGTCGGTGATGGCTCCCTGGTTGTACTGTTTATGAACAGTGGCAACCGATTCGTAGGCCTTCTTGACAACTTCTCCTTTTTCCTCGGGAATGATCATGTCATCGATACCGATCGAAATACCGGCCTTGGTGGCGTATTTGAAACCGATTTCTTTCATGTCATCCAGCGTGCGGACGGTGCGGGCATGGCCGCAGACCTGATAGCAACGGTTGATAATGTCACCCAGCTGTTTCTTGCCGGCTTTCTTGTTGTAGAAGCCGATTTCGTCGGGCCAGATGCCATTGAAGATCACGCGACCCGGTGTCGTTTCGATGAACTTGTTGGCTTTGTCACCGTAGATGGTGTCCTTACCGAGGTCGGGGTTCTTGAAGAGCAAGGGTGAGTGCAATGTCAACATGCCCTCGGAATAGGCATAGAGAACTTCATCGGCATTATCCATGATGCAAAGACGTGGTTTTTCAACGGACTTTGTTACGGGCGCTTTCTTGGGATTGGCGGTCAGGAAGGCACAACCCAGGGTGATGTCCTGTGTTGGTGTCGTGATCGGACGTCCGTTGGAAGGTCCAAAAATGTTGTTGGTGGCCAGCATGAGGATGCGGGCTTCCAACTGGGCTTCGACCGATAGAGGAACGTGAACCGCCATCTGGTCACCGTCGAAGTCGGCATTATAAGCCGTACAAACCAGGGGATGAACACGGATGGCATCGCCTTCGATCAGAACAGGCTCGAAAGCCTGGACGGACAAACGGTGAAGCGTCGGAGCACGGTTAAGGAGGACAGGGTGACCCACGGTCACCTCTTCGAGGATGTCCCAAACGATCGGTTCGCGGCGCTCAATGAGCTTCTTGGCACTGCGCACGGTGTGCACGTAGCCGAGCTCCTTCAAACGACGGATGATGAAAGGTTCGAACAGGACGAGGGCCATCTTCTTAGGTAGACCGCACTGGTTGAGCTTGAGTTCAGGTCCAATGACGATGACGGAACGGCCGGAGTAATCCACACGCTTGCCCAGCAAGTTCATACGGAAGCGACCGGTTTTGCCCTTGAGCATGTCGGAGAGGGATTTGAGAGGACGGTTGCCGGCACCGGTAACGGGGCGACCATGACGTCCATTGTCCATCAAGGCATCAACAGCTTCCTGCAACATGCGCTTCTCATTCCGGATGATGACTTCCGGGGTTTTGAGCTGCAGCAAAGTGCGGAGACGATTGTTACGGTTAATGACGCGACGATACAAGTCGTTCAGATCGGAGGTGGCGAAACGTCCACCTTCGAGAGGAACCAGGGGACGCAGATCCGGAGGAATGACAGGAAGAATTTCCAGAATCATCCATTCGGGACGGCTGTTGGAACCGAGGAACCCATTGGTTAATTTCAGCCGCTTGGAGATCTTCTTACGGAGCTGTTTGCTTTTGGTCGAAACCAAAGCAACTTCCAGTTCCTGGATCAGGGCACCGAGATCAATGCGTTTCAGGTAATCACGGATGGCTTCAGCACCCATTTTAGCCAGGAATGAACCGTCATCATATTGATCAATGGCTTCGCGATATTCGATTTCGCTCAGGAGTTGTTTGGCTTCCAGAGGCGTGTTGCCGGGATCGATGACCAGGTAATCTTCATAATAAATGACGCGCTCGAGTTCACGGGCAGTCATGTCCATCATCAGACCGATACGGCTGGGCATGCATTTGTAGAACCAGATATGGGTGACAGGCACGGCCAGTTCGATATGACCCATGCGTTCACGGCGGACACGAGCCAAGGTCACTTCCACGCCACAACGGTCGCAGATGACGCCCTTATACTTGATACGTTTGTATTTTCCGCAGGCACATTCGTAATCCTTGACGGGTCCGAATATGCGCTGACAGAACAGTCCACCAAATTCCGGTTTGAATGTGCGGTAGTTGATGGTTTCAGGGTTCTTCACTTCACCGCGGCTCCAGGACATTATTGTCTCAGGGGAGGCGATGGAAATCGCCACTTCATCAAACCCGACCGCGCGCTCCGCGCCGAGAATCTCACGTGCTGATTGTATTTCCTTGCTCATAGTGTGCTTTATTTCGTCGTTCTTTGGTGTCTTGCGTGATTCGTAATCGTATTAGGAGGATCGGGCGGAAGCGCCGTAATCGTCATTGTGGTTCTTGATCTGATCGGAACCGTCCTTGCTGCGCTCACCGACTTTGATGTCGAGGCATAGGCTCTGCATTTCCTTGATCAGAACGTTGAAGGATTCGGGAGTACCTGCCTGGAGCGAGTTGTCGCCCTTGACGATGCTCTCGTAGATGCGGGTGCGGCCTGGAACGTCATCGGATTTGACCGTGAGCAATTCCTGGAGGGTGTAGGCGGCGCCATAGGCTTCCATGGCCCAGACTTCCATTTCCCCGTAACGCTGACCGCCGTATTGGGCTTTACCACCCAGAGGCTGCTGTGTAACGAGCGAGTAGGGTCCGACCGCACGGGCGTGGATCTTGTCCGCGACCATGTGTCCGAGTTTCAACATGTAAATCTGTCCGACAACCACACGCTGGTCAAAGGATTCACCGGTGCGTCCATCATAAAGAACAGTTTTACCGTCTTCATCCAGACCGGCTTCCTTTAGATAGGAACGGATCTGATTTTCAGAAATACCGTCGAAGACCGGAGTCGCGACCTTAAACCCAAGGATTCGGGCTGCGATACCGAGGTGGGTTTCCAGAACCTGACCAACGTTCATGCGGGAAGGCACGCCGAGAGGATTCAGGACGATGTCCACGGGAGATCCATCGGGAAGGAAAGGCATGTCGGCTTCAGGAACGATGTTGGCGACAACACCCTTGTTTCCGTGGCGACCGGCCATCTTGTCACCGACCGAAAGCTTGCGCTTGGAGGCGACATAGACTTTGACCTGTTTGATGATGCCGGGATCGATATCGTCCCCTGCTTCAACGCGGTCCATTTCCATATCCTTTTCGTTTTCCAACTGCTGGAACTTCGCTTCGAACATGCTGATGATCTCGCGGATCTTGATACGGATCGGGCTTGGATCAATTTCAATATGATCGTAAACAGCCGCCATCTTGCGAAGCAGCGTCTTGGTGATCTTGCGGTTGGCAGGAATAATGATCTCACCGGTTTCGGCGTTCACCACATCGAGAGGAATTTTTTCATTCAGCAGGATGTTGGAAAGCGATTGGGTAAGTTCCTCGGTCAACTCGGAAGTCTTCTTGGCATACTTGTCGCCAATGGCCTTGCCCTGACGTTTTGCTTCAGTGGGGGAAAGTTTTTCCAGTTTGACCTTGGTATTGCCGGCCGTGACCTTGACATCCATGACGATGCCATAGGTTCCAGAGGGAACAACGAGGGAGGAATCTTTCACATCAGCTGCTTTTTCACCGAAGATGGCACGAAGCAAACGTTCTTCGGGAGCCAGTTCAGTTTCGCTCTTCGGGGTGATCTTACCGACGAGAATATCGCCAGGTCCGACTTCCGCACCGATGCGAACGACACCGTCAGGTCCGAGGTTCTTGAGTGCTTCATCGCCGACGTTCGGGATGTCACGGGTGATTTCTTCAGGTCCGAGCTTTGTGTCACGGGCCGAGATTTCGAATTCTTCAATGTGGATGCTGGTGTAGATGTCTTCCTTGACAATCTTCTCACTGATGAGAATAGCATCTTCGAAGTTATAACCATTCCAGGGCATGAACGCGACGAGCACGTTGCGGCCCAGAGCCAGTTCGCCCTGATCCGTGCAAGGACCGTCAGCAATGACCTGGCCCTTGGTGATTTTTTGGCCTTTCTTGACCAAAGGACGTTGGTTGACGCAGGTACCAGCATTGGAGCGCATGTACTTGCGAAGCTTATGGCTGAAAATTCCATTTTCGGCATCCGTCTTGGACTTCTTCTTGCCTTCAGGCAGTTCGCCGTCCTTGGTAATGATGATTTCGTTTGCGGTGACCGAGGCAACTTTCCCAGTACCTTCAGACAGCACAACAGCTTTGGAATCGCGGGCAACTTTGCCTTCCATGCCGGTTCCCACGAGGGGAGCTTCGGTCAGGATGAGAGGCACACCCTGGCGTTGCATGTTTGAGCCCATGAGCGCGCGGTTGGCGTCATCGTGCTCAAGGAACGGAATCAGGCCTGCCGCCACGGAAACAAGCTGTTTTGTGGAGACGTCCATGTAATGGATTTTGGCCGGATCGACTTCAAGAAAGTCGCCCTTGGAGCGGACGGAAACCTTCGGGCTGAGGAATTCACCGTTCTTGCCGAGCGAGGCGTTCGCCTGCGCAACGACGTAGTTCTCTTCCTGGTCAGCAGTCAGATAATCGATTTTTTCCGTAACCTTGCCACTAATGACCTTGCGGTAGGGCGTTTCAATGAATCCGAATTCGTTGATGCGGGCAAAGCTCGACATCGATGAGATCAGACCAATGTTAGGACCTTCAGGGGTTTCGATAGGGCAGATACGGCCGTAGTGCGATGTGTGAACGTCACGGACTTCGAAGCCTGCGCGGTCGCGGCTCAATCCTCCGGGTCCAAGGGCCGACAAGCGGCGCTTGTGGGTCAGCTCGGACAGGGGGTTCGTCTGATCCATCAACTGGGAAAGCTGACTGCGTCCGAAGAAGTCACGAATGACGGCGGACAACGCTTTCGGGTTGATCAATTTCTGGGGGGTCATGCCTTCCGTGTTCACGTCGAACAAGGTCATGCGCTCCTTGACCAGGCGCTCCGTGCGGGCAAGACCCGTGCGGCACTGATTGGCCAAAAGCTCACCTACGGCGCGGACGCGGCGGCTGCCCAGATGATCGATGTCATCGGTGGAACCTTCGCCCTGCTTCAAATTAATCACATAGCTGGTGGAGGCGATGATATCTTCGTTCGTCAAAACGCGCATTTCCTGTTCTACGCCCAGGCCGAGTTTCTGGTTGATCTTGTAACGACCGACGCGGCCGATGTCATAACGTTTTGCATCGAAGAACAAACGTTTGAGCAAAGCCTTGGCGTTGGTGACGGTTGGGGGATCTCCGGGACGAAGACGTTTGTAAATATCCTTGAGCGCATCTTCTGTGTCGCGGCTCGGATCCTTTTTCAAACAACGGATGATGGTGTCGTCATTACGGATATCGACAACGTTGACCGTGTTGATGCCGAGGTCCAGCAACTGGCGGACGACCGTTTTGGTCAGGGGTTCGAAGGCGCGGGCCACAACCAGATCCTGGTTGGCGGTATCACGCACTTCATTGATCAGAACTTTGTAGCTGATGACTTCTTCATCAAGGTTCGCGTTCAGCTCGAAATCTTCGATTTGATAGAAAAGGCTGAGAATTTCTTCGTTGGAGCTGTAGCCCAAAGCACGGAGGAAGGTTGTGATAAGGAATTTACGGCGGCGTTTCCGGCGGTCAAGATGCACATACATCAGGTCGCTGGTATCGAAAGCCACTTCCAGCCAGGATCCGCGGTCAGGAATGATACGGAAGGAATAGAGTGTCTTGCCGTTGGCGTGGATGCTGGACTCAAAGCAGATGCCGGGGGAACGGTGCAACTGGCTGACCACTACACGTTCGGCTCCATTGACGATGAACGTTCCGCGTTCGGTCATCATGGGCAGTTCGCCCATGTAGACTTTTTCTTCGATGATATTGCCTTCGTTACGCAGGCGGAACGTCACGTAAAGCGGGGCGGCAAAGGTCGCACCTTCACGCTGACATTCCAGGGAGGACATTTTGGCTTCGGTGATTTCGTAACCGACGAACTCGAGCTTGATCTTTTCATCATAGCTTTCGATAGGAAACACTTCGGAAAAGACCGCGTGCAAACCTTCTTTTTTCCGCTTACTCACGGGGAGATCGGTCTGCAAAAAATCATCATAGGATTTAAGCTGAACTTCGATCAGGTTGGGGACGTCAATTGCGTCCGGAATTTTTCCGAAGTTAATGCGTTCGCCGGTATGTGCCGTTACCATAATGTGCTTGCCTTGTCTTTTAACGTTTACTCTGCCACTTGCGGATATCGTTCCTCCGCATTTCTTATAAAAATGTCAGGAAACGGGAGAAGTTGCCCTCTCCCGATCCTGTAGGTGAAGAGATCTTACTTGATCTCAACTTTGGCGCCAGCAGCCTCAAGCTTTTTCTTGATGTCTTCTGCTTCTTCCTTGGTTGCACCCTCTTTGAGGGTCTTCGGTGCGCCTTCGACCAAAGCTTTGGCCTCAGCCAAGCCCAGACCGGCGACGGCAGCACGGACTTCCTTAATAACGCCGATCTTGTTCGATCCGGCCTCCTTGAGGATAACGTCAAATGCTGTCTTTTCTTCAGCGGGTGCGGCGGCTGCGCCACCAGCAGGGGCTGCTGCGGCCACAGGTGCGGCTGCGCTGACTCCCCATTTTTCTTCAAGTTTCTTCACGAGGTCAGCGGCTTCGAGCACGGTCAAGGTGCTCAGCTGACTTACCAATGTTTCCAGATCTGCTGCCATACTTTTATTTTGGAGATGAACGTTTGTTGCTTCCGCAACTCCAGCCCATCTATACTCCAGGTTTTCGGTTTTTCTAGCGGACAACACCTGTTGTCCAATTATCCCGGAAAGGCTTCCGGGCTAGAGAAAACACATTGCCTTTTTGTTTGTTCGATCCCGTCCCCTTTCAGGAAGCAGGATCAAAAGTTTTAGTCGCCTTTCTCCGCGTGAGCCTTGATGACCTGTGCCAATTGCGAGGCGGGCACGTTGATGATCGAAGCCAAACGTTGAGCGGGTGTGTTGAACAAGCCAAGCAACTTGGCCAGGAGCACTTCGCGGGAAGGAAGGTCGGCAATGGCCAACACGTCTTCCGAGCTCAGGATCGAGCGGTCGACAATGCCGACGCGGATCTTGGGTTTCTCAAACTCTGATTTGAAGTTTTTCAGGATCTTGGCCGTGCCCGCGATGTCCGATTCACCGAAAACAACGGCGGTCTGGCCGCTGAGGTAATCGTCAACTTGTGGCAACTGGGCATCGCTCAGGGCGCGACGCAGGAAGGTGTTCTTCACCACATGGATTTCAGATTTCACCGCATCCAGACGGTTGCGGAGTTCGCTGAACTGGTCGACGGTGATGCCGGTGTAATCGGTCACAAGGATGAAGGGCGAGTTCTGAACCCAGGCCTGAACTTCACTGACAACGGAAATTTTTTCTTTTCTCATGGTAGTCTTATTAGAGGTTTGCGTTTCTTTCCGGATTAATCGACGGCCTTGGTGGAGACTTCGATTCTGATGCCAGGCGAAAAAGTTGAAGCCAGAACACAGTTTTTGATGTATTTCCCCTTCGCACTGGAGGGCTTTGCCTTGGAAATGGCAGCTAGAACGGTCGCCGCATTTTCAGTAAGAAGCTTCTCGTCGAAGGAAACTTTTCCGCAGACCACGGTCAGGTTGGAAGTCTTGTCAATTTTGTATTCGACACGACCGGCCTTGCACTCGCGGACAGCTTTGGCGGCATCTTCCGAAACGGTTCCAGTTTTGGGATTGGGCATGAGGCCACGGGGTCCAAGAACCTTGCCGAGCTTACGGACTTCGGTCATGGCTTCGGGGGTGGCGACAGCAACATCAAAGCCCTGGAAACCTTCGGTAACCTTTTTGATAAGATCTTCGAACCCGACAAAGTCGGCACCGGCGGCCCTGGCGTCTTCGGCGGCTTTACCGGTAGCGAAAACCAGCACGCGGACTTTTTTTCCGGAACCATTGGGAAGAGCCACCGTGCCACGGATCATCTGATCACTTTGGCGGGGGTCGACACCGAGGCTGAAGGAAAGTTCAACCGTTTGGTCGGATTTACCGGCAGGCATCTTTTTCAGAATCTGCACGGCTTCTTCCAGTTTGTATTCTTTTCTCGAATCAACGAGCTCTGCTGCCTTGCGGTAGCGCTTACTTGCTATTTTAGCCATTTTTTATCCTTTGTTGCAGTTCCAGCGGGTTTTGGTTTGCGGCCTCGACCCTCCTGCTTTAGATGTCCGTCCGGAGCTGGCTCAGGACAGACCCGAAATAAATCAATCAACGATCTCGATACCTGCCTGACGGGCCGTTCCAGCAATAATCTTGAAGGCAGCTGCGTCGGTGCGGGCGTTCAAATCTTTCATTTTCAACTTGGCGATATCGGCGACCTGTTTCTTGGTCACTTTACCGACTTTGACACGGTTGGGTTCTTTGGAGCCTGCGGCGATATTGGCGGCCTTTTTCAGAAGCACGGCAGCCGGGGGGCTCTTGGTGATGAAGGTGAAGGTTTTGTCCTTATAGACCGTGATCACCACAGGAAGGATGTTGCCCGCGTCTTTTTGAGTCCTGGCGTTGAATTCTTTGCAGAACGCCATGATGTTCACGCCTGCCTGACCCAAAGCAGGACCGACCGGGGGCGCAGGGTTCGCGGCTCCGGCTGGAATCTGCAACTTGATATTTGCTACTACTTCTTTTGCCATAAATTTTTTCTTCTATCCGCAATCCGGATTCCGGATCGCGAAAAACTAGAGTTTTTCAACCTGCCAATATTCCAACTCCACAGGAGTGGAACGCCCGAAAATGCTGACGTCCACCTGGACACGTCCGCGCTCTTCATCCACGGAGCCAATAAGACCTTCCTGTCCTTCAAAAGGCCCGTCACCAACGCGAACCTTGTCGCCCATGGCAAAGGAAATTTTCGGGGTGACCCGCTCTTCTTTTTCGCGGATCTGGGAAAGCATCCCCTCCACTTCCGAAGCACGCATGGCGATCGGATTCTGGCCGTCGGCAAAGCCGATCACACCGGGGGTTTCCTGCACAAAATACCAGGTCTCACCAACGATCTTCTTTTCCTCGTCGTAAAGATACATGGAAACGAAAATATAGCCGGGATAAAGTTTGCGCTCGGTCTCGATCTTTTTTCCTTTTTTAACTTCGGAAATACGTTCGGTCGGAATGACGATCTCATGGATGTTGTCACCCATTTCTTCGGTCCGCATGCGGCTGACCATGTGCTTGCGCACATTGTCTTCCTGACCGGAGAGGACATGTAGGGCAAACCACTGGGAAGGATACTTGCGGGGCGTCTGCTCCACCTCACCCGTTGTATCTAATGTTTCGTCACTCATGATTTTAGAAATTCACCAGCCAACCGACGAGTTTGTTGATCGCAAAATCAAAACCTGTGATGTAACCCGCCATCAGAAGGGTGGCCACGCAAATGACAATCGTGGTATCGATCAGCACCTTGTATTTTCGGAAGCCCGTTTGCTCGGGATCCCAAGGCCACGTACATTTGGCCAATTCAACCCTGACTTCACGGACAAACCTGACAATCCGGGTTCTGTATGCCATAACGACAAACAGAACCAGAACGACCAGACCGTAAACCAAAGCCGCCACCAGCCAGCTACCACCAATTTTAAAAGCTTCCATTCTATCTTTCTTCGTACAGGGCAGGGGGGACTCGAACCCACAACCCTCGGTTTTGGAGACCGGTACTCTACCAATTGAGCTACTGCCCTTTACATTACAAAGGAAAAGACCAAACCCGCTTTAGACGGATTTGGCGTCTTTCCGAATCTTCCAAGCTACGCTAGCCGCGCGGCTTACGCAATGATTTCAACAACACGACCTGCACCGACAGTGCGGCCACCTTCACGGATGGCGAAGCGCATTTGCTGCTCCATGGCCACTGGTGTGATGAGCTCGATTACCAGCTCGATGTTGTCTCCAGGCATGACCATTTCAACGCCTTCTTTGGGGTTGGCGATACCGGTCACGTCGGTTGTGCGGAAATAGAACTGGGGACGATAACCCGCGAAGAAGGGGGTATGACGGCCACCCTCATCTTTGCTCAGGATATACACCGTCGCCTTGAACTTGGTGTGGGGCTTGATGGAACCGGGCTTGGACAGAACCTGTCCGCGCTCAACGTCTTCCTTCTTCACACCACGCAGCAAGAGACCCACGTTGTCGCCGGCTTCGGCGTTGTCGAGGAGCTTGCGGAACATTTCGATGTCGGTGACGGTTGTTTTGACCGTGGGCTTGATGCCGACGATTTCAACTTCTTCGTTCTTGTTCAGAACACCACGTTCGACACGGCCCGTAACAACGGTGCCACGGCCGGCGATGTTGAAGACGTCTTCCACAGCCATGAGGAAGGGCTGATCCTTGGCGCGTTCAGGCATGGGGATGTATTTGTCGACAGCTTCCATCAGGTCCAGAATGCACTTGGCACCGGGAGCGTTGATATCGGCAGCTTCGAGGGCTTTCAAAGCGGAACCGCGGACGATAGGGATGGTGTCGCCGGGGAATTCATATTTGGTGAGTAGTTCGCGAACTTCGAGTTCAACGAGGTCGAGCAATTCAGCATCGTCAACCATGTCAACTTTGTTCATGAAGACCACGAGGGCAGGAACGCCGACCTGACGGGCCAAAAGGATGTGTTCGCGGGTCTGAGGCATTGGGCCGTCAGCGGCGCTGACAACGAGAATAGCTCCGTCCATCTGGGCAGCACCGGTGATCATGTTTTTGACATAGTCAGCGTGGCCTGGACAATCGACGTGGGCATAGTGGCGGGCCTCGGTCTGGTACTCAACGTGCGTCGTGTTGATCGTAATACCACGCTCTTTTTCTTCAGGAGCGTTGTCGATCGAGGAATAATCGCGGGCTTCAGCGAAGCCTTTTTTCGACAAGATTGTGCAGATGGCTGCGGTGAGGGTTGTTTTCCCGTGGTCAACGTGGCCGATGGTGCCGATGTTAACGTGGGGTTTGATACGTGCGAATGCTTCTTTTGCCATAAATATATCCTTAATCTGTCGTTATCACTGTCTTCTGTGCCTGTTTTGCGTTTCCTCCTATGGAACCTGCGTTATTTTTTCTGCCGTCACCCGTTGGTGGACAGCCCACGAACGGGCTTGAACCGTCGACCTCGTCCTTACCAAGGACGTGCTCTACCAACTGAGCTACGTGGGCAAAACCCACCGAACCGACTACGGCTCGGTCCTGAAAGTATTTTACCAAGTTTCCCTTTCAGCCATTTCATCTGTACAAGGCACACGTCCAGACTAAATGAGTGAAAGGGAAGGAATGTTCTACGGATTCAAGCTCGGGGTGTCAACAAATTCATTTAAAAATAATAGTTTATTTGAGGACACGGTCTGAGTTTTGCTTACCCCTCTGACTTTCCGAGCGAAAGAAGTCAATTACTTAAGAGGAGTTAAGTATGTGTCCCTCAGGATTTTCTTCCTTGATGGGCTCTGAACGTTTTAGAAAAGGAGTGATTGAAGGGGAAAGCCGGAGCAACACCTTGAATTCCGATATTGCTTCCCACAATAGTTTTGCAGGGTAGCACTATTACAAAAAGAGTTTGTAGGCCAGGAACCCTGCGCCACCCAGGGCAACCAAAACTCCCACCAAAACGAGAGTGGGAAATCCCCCCGACTTGGGTTTGGATTTTGAAAAGGGAGCCAGATTGGTAAAACCAGGGGGACGGCCACCGCCGGTTCCACTCACCACCACTTTCGCGCTGGTTTCAGGGAGGGGAGGTGCTGCCAGGGCGTTTTCCGATGCGTAGGTCAGGATGATGTTACCGAACATCACCACATCCTGGTTGCGGAGTTTCGCCTCATTGACGCGCTCGTCATTGACACGCGTGCCATTGGTGGAATTATGATCCACCAGCCGGTAATCCCCTTCCTCCAGCCGAAGCTCCGCATGGCGGCTGGAAACGCTGGGATGGCTTAATTGGATGGTGTTTTCTTCAACACGACCCACGCTGACAAGAGGTTCGGAAAGTTCGAACTCCTGGCCGGCAAACTCCGGGGACTTGGCAATTAAACGAGGCATCCCAGTTTCTAGACTTATTTTTTAAAGCGTTCAACCACATTACGGAATTCCCGGAAAAAGTAGTTCGCGTCATGCGGTCCGGGTGCCGCTTCGGGATGATACTGCACTGAGAAGGCAGGATGCTTCTTGTGTCTCAAGCCTTCGCAGGTTCCGTCGTTCAGGTTGATGTGGGTAACTTCCACGTTTTCAGAATCGATTTTTGTGGAATCAACCGCAAACCCATGGTTCTGCGACGTGATGCTGACCCTGCCCGTGATCAGGTCTTTAACAGGCTGGTTGCCTCCACGATGCCCGAACTTCAGCTTGAAGGTGGAACCGCCCAGGGCATGACCCATGATCTGGTGTCCCAGGCAAATACCGAAAAGCGGGGTTTTCCCGACGATTTCAGAAACAGCCTTGTGGGCATAATCCAAAGCCGCAGGATCTCCGGGCCCGTTAGAGAGGAATACCCCGTCAGGCTTCATGGCCAGCACTTCCGAGGCAGGAGTTGTGGCAGGGACAACCGTCACATCAAAGCCCTGCTCCCTCAAGCGGCGGAGAATGTTGTATTTGATGCCGAAATCATAGGCCACAATCCGGTGCTTTAGCGGCGGCATGTCGGCCAACCCGGGATTCTGCTTCAACTCATGGGCATCGTTCCAGGTGGCAGCCTGCTTTCCCAGTTCATCCCAGCGGTAGGCTTTTTTGCATGTCACATCTTTCACATAGTCCATTCCGACCATGCCGTGCCAGGCCTTTGCCTTCGCCACTGCCTCCGCATCCGAAAGCTTTTCCGTGGTGAGGATTCCCTTCATGGAGCCGGTAACGCGAAGTTTTTTGGTCAAGGCGCGGGTGTCAATGTGCTTGATGCCGGGGATGCCGTTCTTCTTGAGATAATCTTCCAGAGTTCCACTGCTCCGGTAATTGCTGGCCACTGGGGAAAGCTCGCGGACGATAAAGCCACTGACATGAGGCTGGTAGGATTCCACGTCCTCTTCATTGACGCCGTAATTTCCTATTTCCGGATAGGTCAGGGCCACGATCTGGCCTTTATAGGAGGGATCGGTCAGAATTTCCTGGTAACCGGTCATGGACGTGTTGAAGCAGACTTCCCCTGTCACTGATCCGTTTGCACCGAACGATTCTCCACGGAAAACCGTGCCGTCCTCCAAAGCCAATAATGCTGTCATAAATTTTTTTAAATAAGAATGCCTTTTTCCAGGCTCCAAACCATCCGACCGCCGACAATGGTCATCACCGCACGACCTGTCAACTCCACGCCGTGAAAGGGCGTATTGCGGGATTTGGACAAAAAGGCGTTCTTATCCACCTTCCACTTCAGATCAGGATTGATCAACACGATATCCGCGTCGGATCCGATGCCCAAACGTCCTTTTTTACTCTTGATGAGATCCGCCGGCTTGCTGGTAAGCCGGGCGATCATTTCCGGAAGGGTGATCACTCCGGCATGAACCAGATGGGTCATGAAAAGGCCCAACTCCGTTTCCAGACCCAAAATACCGAAAGGAGCGTCATCAAATTCGACTTCTTTCTCATAATCGCAATGGGGGGCATGATCACTGGCCAGATATTCGATTGTTCCATCAGCCACACCCTTCAGTAGGGCTTTGATATCGCGAGGAGTGCGCAAGGGCGGGTTCATTTTATAATTCGTATCGTAACCCTGCAACATTTCGTCCGTCAGGCAGATGTGGTGGGGACAGATTTCACCGCTGATGGGAACACCCCGCTCTTTGGCTTCACGGATGATCCTGACCCCGCCGGCACTGGTCACATGCTGGCAATGGACATGGGCTCCGGTCAATTCAGCCAACAGCGCGTTCCGGGCAATGATGACCTCTTCGGCAATGGCCGGCCAACCTTTCAGTCCCAGCACATGGGACCAGTAACCTTCATTCATTACCGCTCCAGCCGTCATCTGAAAATCCTGACAATGGTCAAAAACCGGGATATTGAACATTTTCGCATATTCCAATGCACGGCGCATAAGCTCGTTACTTTGGATGCATTGGCCGTCATCCGTGATCGCTACCACACCCGCTTTGACCAGGGATCCGATCGGGGCCAGTAATTCCCCTTTCATGTCCATGGAAATACAACCGGAAGGAAGCACATTGATGACCGCAGACTCCCGGGCCCGCTGCTGGATCCAGGCAATCACGTCCACGCCATCGGCCACAGGAGAGGTGTTGGGCATGGCCACGACGGTGGTGAACCCTCCGGCAGCTGCGGATTCCGTCCCCGTGCGGATGGTCTCCTTGGCGGACTGGCCCGGCTCACGCAGATGGACATGAATGTCAATCAACCCCGGGGCCAGCACCAGACCATCGGCATTGATTTCCTGCGGCACCGTTCCGGCAGAAAAAGACTCCACCACCTTGCCATCCTGAACCCGGAGATCCGTCACCCCGTCGAGATGGTTGGCCGGATCAATGACCCTGGCGTTGCGAATCCAGAGGACATTGCTCATAAATCAGCTCCTGTTACGGCGGAAGTTTCGGCCATCGTTCCGCCGCTCAACAAATACAAAACCGCCATGCGGACAGCCAACCCATTGGTAACCTGTTCCAACACCACCGAATTGGGCCCATCGGCCACATCACTGGCAATTTCCACACCCCGGTTCATCGGACCGGGATGCATGATCAACACATTCTCCTTGCACTTCCGGAACCGGGCCGTGGTGAGTCCAAACAACGACACATATTCGCCGAGGGAAGGAAACATGGTCTTCTGCTGTCGCTCATGCTGGATGCGCAAAAGATTCACCACATCGGCCTCCGGGAGCACGGCGTCCAGATCCCTGCTCACGTCAACCCCCATCTGTTTGAACATCTCCGGAACCAAAGTGGAGGGACCGACCAGGGTCACCCTGGCACCCAACTTGGTCAGGGCCCAGATGTTGGACCGGGCCACACGGCTGTAAAGAATGTCCCCAACAATGACAACATGCTTGCCGCCAACCTGCCCAAGTTTTTCCCTCATGGTAAAGGTGTCCAGCAGAGCCTGGGTCGGGTGCTCATGGGAACCATCGCCGGCATTGATCACAGATGCCTTCAACCGTTCGGCCAGAAACTGCGCCGATCCTGCCGCCGTGTGCCGGAGAATAATGAAATCCGCATTGAGCGCCTGGAGATTCAGCGCGGTATCCTTGAGGGTCTCCCCTTTCTGGATGCTGCTGGATTCTTTCGAAATACTGATCACATCCGCACTCAGGCGCTGGGCGGCCAATTCAAACGAAATCCGGGTCCGGGTGCTGGGCTCAATGAACAGATTGACCACGGTCTTGCCGCGGAGCGAAGGAACTTTTTTGATCGGCCTGCTGAGAATGCTTTTGAAACTGGCCGCCGTATCGAGAACCAATGTGATTTCCTCCGCGCTTAGTTCGCGGATACCAACCAGATCTTTGCGGGTCCAGATCATGTTAGAACCACCTCGTCCGTCCCGTCCATTTCCATCAATTTGACCTTCACTGACTGGGAAAGTGAAGTAGGCAGGTTCTTGCCCACGTAATCCGCCCGGATCGGCAACTCCCGGTGCCCACGATCCACCAGAACCGCCAATCGGGTGACCTTGGGCCTTCCAAGATCTACCAGGGCGTTCAACGCCGCACTGACCGTGCGCCCGGTGAAGAGCACGTCATCCACCAGGATGATCATCTGATTGTTGATATCGAAAGGAACATGGGTCTCCTTGGGGAGCGGCAAGGCATTGGAGAGATCATCCCGATGGAAGGTGATGTCCAGCTTGCCGGTGGGCAGCACAGGACGGGAGGGTTCGAATTTATAACAAAGAGCCTGAAGTCTCAAGGCCAGAGGAATCCCGCGGGTATGAATGCCGATGAAACCCAACGCAAAGGTGTCCGGAACGGATTCCAGAATTTCGTGAGCCACGCGGTTAAGCGCCCGCTCGATAGCTTTGGCATCTAATACTATGTTATTTTGCACTTACGTACCTTCAGAGCCTCACAGGACCCTATTAAAGGTTCACTCTATCCAAAAACCGGAAAAACGAAAATCATTGCCGTCCCGACTGGCTTGGATGGCGTTGGGTTCTCCAACTGGCCCGGTGTCGCACGATCCAGTCCAGCAAGGCCTTCTCAAATCCAATGTCGTAACCCAGCTTCTCGCTCTCGATCCATTTATGCTTCAAGATCTCTTCCCGCTCTGCCAGAAACTCCCGGTAAAGCGCGGAGTTCTTGAAGTAATTTTCCGAATCCGTGGTCGTCTTCGTCATGATGAACTTAATATACCTCTACGATCTTCGCGCCTACTGTCAACCCTTAATCTCATTAAATTTCTTCTGACAAAAATCACAAGTCACTTCCCTAGAGAGACTTAACGATATTTAAGAGGTCTATAGGATTCAGTCTTTCTCGTCGTTTCAGGAAGCTTTCAACTTCAAAATCAACTGCAGTGCGTCCGCCAGTTGTTGGAAGGCTTTGGCCGAAGCACTTTCCGGCGATTTCAATACTACGGGCATGCCCTCATCACTGGCCTGGCGGGCCTCCATCTCGATAGGAACTTCTGCCAAGAGCGGCACGTTTTGACGTTCCGCTTCCTTACGTCCACCTCCGTGGCCGAAGAGATCATAACGTTTTCCGTTGTCCGGACAGAGAAAATAACTCATGTTTTCCACCAAACCCAAAATAGGCACGTTGACTTTGTTGAACATGGCCACGGCTTTGCGGGCATCAATCAAAGCCACCTCCTGAGGTGTGCTGACCACAACCGCCCCGCTCAGCGAAACCGTCTGCACAATGGTCAATTGAATATCCCCGGTTCCGGGAGGCAGATCCAAAACCAAAACATCCAGTTCCCCCCAGGCCACCGAACGCAGAAACTGCTGGGTGTAGCGGGTCACCATCGGACCGCGTAAAATCACCGGAGCTTCCTCTTCCACCAGAAAACTCATGCTCATCAGGCTGAGACCATGACGGCGGATGGGAATGATTTCCTCCTGATCATTGATCATCGGACGATCTGTCGTGCCGAACATTATCCCGATACTGGGGCCGTAAAGATCACAATCGCAAAGCCCCACTTTCCATCCCATTTTGCCAAAAGCCGCCGCCAGGTTGCTGGCCACCGTTGACTTTCCCACCCCGCCTTTTCCACTGGCCACCGCAATGATGTGCCGGACTCCGGGAATCGGATTCTTGGGCAGATCCCCGGCCTGCATCGCAGCCTGAACCGGGGCCGTCACTTTGAGATCGATCTCGACCGAGGCAATTCCATCCAAAGATCCAAGGGCCTTTTCTATTTCCTGTTTCAGATGCTCCGCAATACGTGCATCCCCAGTAGTGACCTCCAGGTGCAAGGTTACATCAGCACCCTGAACGGCAACTTCCTTAACCAGGCCGAAGGAAACAATATCCCTGCTGAACCCCGGATACTTGACCTGTTTGAGAGCCTCTAAAATTTGTTCCTTTGATGCCATGGGATGAAATGTAGGAGTGAGACGTATGAATGGCGAAGCAAAAAGTGCCTGTAGGTGCCTGCTTGCCACACAATGGGTGGGGCTAGCAGGCTCCTACATCATTTTCCAGCCGGCGGACATCTCCCTCAGTTTAGCCACTGCCGCAGCTATTTCCTTAACAGCCCGATCGATCTCCTGTTCACTCAAAGTTTCTGAAAGCCCGATCAGCAGAGTGCCCAAAGCCCATTCCTTGGGAACACCCATGGCTGCCAAAACCGGCGATAATTTAAGTTCGCGGCTTCTACAACCAGTACCCGCCCCGACCTGAATCCCCCGCAGATCCAAACGCAAGGCCAGAGCCTCCGCTTCGACATGCTGGAAACTGATGCTTAAATGATGCGGATCCCTCCCTGGTCCGGGCTCCGGCCCGTTAAGCCTCCAATGGGTGACCTCTTCGGAAAGCCGGGCCAAAAATAGCCTCTGCAAACCAACACACCGTTCCAGACGCAGAGCCATCCCATCGGAAGCCAGGCGGGCCGAAACCGCCGCCCCCACAATCCCTTCTACATTCTCCGTTCCGGCCCGGAACATAAATTCCTGACGTCCCCCGTGTAACAATGGCTCCAACACACTATTTCTGCGGCGGTAAAGAACTCCCACACCCGACGGACCTCCAAAACGGTGTGGGGCCAGACTCAAAAGATCAATCCCCATGGCCTGCACATTGATGGGAAGCCATCCGCCGCTGAGAGAGGCATCGCAGAACAAAGGGACCGACAACTGACGGCATACCGCCCCGATTTCTGCAATGGGCTGGACTGTTCCACTGTCATAATTACCCAGATGAGCTGCCACCAGACAAGTGTCAGGACGTATAGCCTCCCGGATCGAGTCCGGGGATACACGTCCTTCCGGATCAACCGCAACCCTCGTGGCCGTAAATCCCTGCGACTCAAGAAAACGTACGGACTCTTCCACGGCCGGATGTTCGATCTCAGACAGCACGATATGGATTCTTTCCGAATCTGCTGAAGCCCAGGCAACTCCTTTGATGGCCAGATTGGCAGACTCCGTAGCACCGGATGTAAACAGAATTTCCTCCTCAAGCGCCGCATGAATCAGGCAGCGGAAAGGCTCCCGTGATTCACCCAGCGCAATCCTGGCCCGGAGCCCCGACGCATTGGCACTGGAAGGATTCCCAAAAAAGACAAGACGCTGTTCTTCCATTGCCTGCCGCACCCCATCCGACAAAGGCGTGGTGCTCAACGAATCAAGGTAGAGAGGTGATACAGACATTCAAAAAAAGTTTGCCTTTGAAAGCCCCAATGACACGCGAAAAATGTAGCCAAGGAAACCCTACAATCCGGCTTCTTCCTTTGAAAAAGCCTGCTTCATTGATAATGCCTACTTTAGCGCATCTTCAAGTTCGCGCTTTGCGGCAGGGCCCAGAGCAACAACCAAAACAGAAGGCATGTTGGGAATAGGGTTTCCTTGCATATCCACCACCTGACCAATTGTCACCGTCACCCCATCCAGAGTTCCCGTGTCCTCCAGAATCCCCGCCAGGATCGCTTCCAATTCGGCCTTGGCCTTGTCACTCAGGGCATCTTTCAGGGCCTGGGGAGCATTGTCCAGAGTCCCTGATGAAAGATTACTCATGTCAAAGGTTTCACCGACGGTAATCGGAACTCCGCCGTCCGAACCGTATTCTTCTTCAGTCAGGCCAAGTGCCGACAGCAAGTCGTTCCAAGCCTTATCGCCCAATGCTTCTCTTAATTTGGCGATGATTAGCGGATCCCTGATTTGCGTGGTATTTCCAAAGTTATCCAAGCCAACAAAACCGTCTTCATTATCAATAAAATCACCTTCTTCTACACCATAGGCTGTCAAAATAATGCCGGCTCCCTGAAGATTACCCTCTCCATCTTCATCTGTGATAACGTCATCCTGACCTGGATCATTGATGCGAGGCTGGGTATCCACATTGTCCAGATTGGGGGCATCCGCCGATGCAGTGATCAAAACCAACGTATTTTCACCCGCCAGAATGCCCGGTGCCGGGAATAAAGCCGAGTTAATGGTCGTATCAAACATCAGATTGCCGAGGAAATCCTGTGTTGTGCTGTAGACCACATAGTTCAACCCGCTTAGTGACCCAGCCATGATATCCACATTGTTTCCAAAGTTGGTATATAACGTGATGGTTCCCGCCCCTGAGACAATCGTTGTCACCAGTTTCAAATCGCCTTCATTAGATCCGATTGTGATGTTTCCTGCCGCAAAAATGGGGCCACTAACGGTCACTCCAGGGTCTTCAGAGATGTTGATGCTGCCACTGCTGGCTGTCACGTTGCTCAAAAACTCGATTTTGTTGCCAACGTTCGCCAGTTGGATCGAACCCAGAGTGGACGCAGTCAGTGTCGTGACATTAATGGCCCCCGACTGGGTGATACTATCTGCTGCAGCGGCATTCTGAGTGAGCGATAAAGTGCCTTCGACGAAGGACGGTCCAACCACGAGGTCGCCAAAAGAAGTCAGTATCGCATCCATGGCCCTCAAGGTTCCACCACCACTGAATATCAAGTCAGCGCCAGCGGTGATCGTCGTATCCAGCTTGGAGTCGATCTTCTGATTAATAAAAACAGATGCCGAGGAGTTTTTGACGGAAATGTTTTGGCCTGTGGAACGTAAACCATTTACCCCGGCAACCGTTCCTATCGTTAGATCTATTCCACTGGTATTACCAATGGTCAAATTCCCGCTGACATCAGCCGCCCAAGTAACTACGCTGTTTGACCCACTAAAATCAAAATTACCTAAGCCCTCCAAGGCAATGGCAGAAGCGATGATAATTGCTCCGGAGGCATCAATGCCCCCATTGCTCGTCAGACGAATATTCCCACTGGATGACATTGTATTCAGGGAAATGTCATCAGTATCCTTGAAATCAATCTGTGAAGTGCCGATCGCCTTCAGGGAGTTCACATCGTGGTTGGCACCTCCCATCAACATCTGACCGCTTGTCCCCAAATTCACATCCAAGTCGTTGACCGAGAGCGAATTGGTCACCAGGTCATCGAAATTACCATCGGACGCGACAACAAAAAGTTTACTGGAGTTCAGTGGGTTGATCACCACATTCCCGGCAATGACAACATTTCCGCCCGTGGGGTTCTGTATCCAAATGAGACCATTCACTGTGTCGAGCTCTGCCTGGGAAAGTGCCAGACCTCCTGAAGTGCTTCCCAGTAAAAGATTAACCGGGCCGGTATTGGCCGCAATAAAGTTGATAGCAGCCCCCGTAATGGAGGCCGTGCTGCCGATAGTAAACCCGCTAGCGGAGAAAAAGATGGCGGCTCCGTTGCTGTTGATCAAGCTTCCGCTACCCAAGACAATATCGCCACCCGCAGCCAAATCCGTATTGGCCGAAAGTCTGATTTCCAATTGGGCATTGCTGGAGGAAATCGATACACCCGAATTCAGGGTAACGCTGCCTTCCGCTGAAAACTTGAGGATGCGGTTGGCTCCTCCGGTGTAAAGGATATCATTGGCGATGGTAATGTTGCCAGCACCGGTTCCCGAAACATTGTTGGTTCTTATTTCGACATCAGCCGAACCAAGGGCCGAGAGAAGAGACGACACCGTTACAACTCCCGGAGTGGCGCCGGGGATGCCGAAAGGGCTAAAGATATTGGGATCACCTCCCAATGGCGTAAGGTTCGTAGCCCCACCTGTCTGTATTGTCACATCCGTGGGATCGAGAAGCAATTTGCCTGCCTGCCCATTCGGGGCACTTAGATTAACCAGACCATCAAAATCGAGACTCTGTTTTCCGCTGACTTCTGCCAGTCCTCCATTACCACCCAACCCGGCCCCCCTAGCTTCCAAAGAGCCGAAATATTTTGTCCATTGATCCGCCCAGACGATAACTTTTCCACCATGGCCCTGCACCAAAGCATTGGCTTCAATCCTGGCACCGCTGGAAACATAGGTTTTTTCTGCGTTTTGAACGTCAGGATTTGCTCCTTGGTAATCCCCACCTATCAATACCGTTCCGCCGCCGGAAGCCCCATTAGCAAGAAGCTGCGCGTCAGATTCGACTTTAACCTGCTGGCCCGTGATTGTGATAGAACCGCCCTTTAGATTTTCAATCAAAGCGGTCTCGCTGGCCGATATTGCAGAAACATCCAGAGTTCCGCCGACCTCGACCGTGGAGGGTGACAGCAGACTGACACCGCCTGCCATTTCAATCGTGCCTCCACTGCCATCGGCGTTGCGTGCTGCGATGGTCCCGCTGTTTTTAATGCTTCCATCTGCTTTCAGCAAAACCCGACCGTTGACAGTTTCCGACCCGGTTGCCCGGATGGTTCCCTCATTTTTGATGGCCAAAGCATAAACATTTCCTCCCGCAGCTTTCAACTCCATCTGCGTTCCCTGAATAAGCCCGACATTTTTAATCGCTCCGGGGGCACTCAGATTGGGACGCACCATCAGACGATCCTGGCCTTCGGTCAGCAACACATCCTGGCCGGCTCCAAAGCCCACGATGCCGTTCGCCGTCAATGTCCCCTGATTTTCAATTTTGTTGGCAATCAGGAAAATATCCCCGCCCGAGGCACTGATGGATCCAAGGTTCGTGATGGCGGCATCGGAACTGCCCTTGAAATTCAGTGCGCTTCCGTTGAGAAACTCCCCATTGGCCACATTCTGGGTGGAAGCAACAAACCCTCCCGTATTGATCACACCGCTATCGGAACTGCCCTTGAAATTCAGTGCGCTTCCGTTGAGAAACTCCCCATTGGCCACATTCTGGGTGGAACCAACAAATCCTCCCGTATTGATCACACCGCTTGCGCCCACCACAATCCCGTTGGGATTGATCAAATAAACCTGGCCGTTGGATTGCAGGGTTCCATAAATCGAGGAAAGATTATCTCCCACCACACGGTTAAGCGCAGCCGACGTTGCCGAGGGTTGGATGAATTTGGTCAACTCCCCGGCGCCGATGGAAAAATCCTGCCAGTTGATGATGACCTTGTCGGTCGATTGATTCACCGTGAGGCTTGAGCCGGCCTGATCAATAGTTGCGCCACCGGCCACCACCTGGCCATCGGTGGGATTTGCCAAAACGATTGTGGGGACCAGTTGTGCTCCCAGAAAAAACAGCGCGGCAAAGGCCCGAAAAGCAGGGCGAGAAAAAATCTTTTCCTTTAAAAAACAGATTAAAAAAACTTGCGTCTTAGCCCCTTTGCGTCTTTGCGTTAAATTCCCCTTAACAAAAAACATCAGCCCGGCCAGAAGAATCCGCGCACCAAGACTACCCCGTTTGATTCCTGTTTTCACAATCAGGTTCTTAAAACTCGAGACTTAAATTTGAACCTTAATTCGTTTGGGCAACGGCTTTTTTCGAGGCATTGCTTTTAACGGAAACTTTGCCCTCCTTCACCGCCACCACCGATTTCCCTTTGTCCACCGTCACCGCATAGAAGGTTCCACGGGCCGCGGCAACCCCTTGGGGAGTCTGAATACGAAAGTCAGTTGTCTTGGGATCATTTTTCTTGATCAGGGCCGCCATGGTGCCGTTGCTCAGTTCAATCAATGCGTTCCGCTTGGTCACTTGGCCGGCTGATTGGGCGTACTCCAAAGAGCGAATGGTAATTTCCGTATTTTCTTGGAGGCGAATGGCCGCATCAGGAACAGTCAACAACGTGGCAATACCGTTCGCACCCGTGCGGACTTTCGAACCGACAGGCAAGGCCGTATTCGGAGTCAGTGGCTTGAAAGTAGTTTCCCCGGGCAAGGCAAAAAGAACAGTCCCGGTAATTCCTTTGGCCTGACCTTGGACAGTCTGGGCCCACGAAACTGTCAAAGATAAAAGCAAAAGCACCAACACAAACGCCACTGGCTTCGTTGTCTTCATGTATTCACTCTATGTTTGCGGTGTTTTTACTTCAAGACTATAAGCAGTAAGGCTGAAAAATGTCCAATAAGGGCCTTCCCCATTTCCCCGTCTCGTTAAATCCTCCCTTTCACAATATTTTTACACGTTTTTCCTTCGCTTCTAACAAATCCGGATGCTAAACCGTTATTCTTACCCCCATGAACCAACGATCATTCCGTTTCCTCGCCCTTTTTGTCTCTTTTCTAACTTTTTCCGCTTTGACCCAAATCCAGGCGGATCCAGTCAAAACTCTCGACGAAGCCGATGCTGCCTTCGGCAAAGGATCCTACGCCCGGGCCTTCGAACTCTACACCCAGGCCACCCAGTCGGGCCTTTCTGAAAGTCGGAAGGATTGGGCCCGATTCCGGCTGGCCGACTCGCAGTGGCGCGAAAAAGCCTCCGGCGACCGCAACGGGGATAACACCGTTTCCCTCCTGGCTCAGCAACAGTTGCAGCGGATGGCGGATGACCTGGCAACTTCCCCCAAGGCTCCGGCCTGGTTGCATGAGATCTGGATCTCCCTGGGCGATTACGAGCGCTCGTCCAACCCAAACTCCCATGGCTGGAATCAGGTCCAGCCTTATTATTTGAAAGCCCTCCAACACCTGGAAAAACAGAACCAGTCCGAGGACCTGCGGAAACGTTATCTGCAGGTTGTTATGAAAGCTCTCGAACGCAATCGCCAGAACGAACCCTATTTCCAACCTCGCCGGTTTTGGCCCCTGCCCGTTTCCGAAAATGCCATGGAACTTGCCCGTAGCCGGGATGAACAGTCAGGTGCATCCCTGCTTCTGGCCCTGGGACTGCAACAGACAGGAGCCTGGCAATATCCCGCCGGACATGAACGCATCCGGAAAGCCTACGTCCAGGCACTTTCCGCAGGAAAATCCGCCCGGTGGTATGATGACACCCTTTGGTCTGCATCCGGGTTTGCCGAAAATTACGGCCGTCTGATCGAGTCCAGTCCCGGACAATACCGTGCCGTGCCGGACTACCCCGAAACCCTGAACCTTCTCCAACGTCTCCTGTCGGAATTTAAAAAAGGTGAAACGGGCTATTACGACAACGCCTCGGAACGAGTGAACAACATCCAAAAACCATCCATCCGGCTCTATGCGGCAAGCGCCTTTCTCCCATCCTCCCTGATCGAGCTGAACCTCAACACCCGCAACATGGAGGCGGTTCAATTCCGCATCCGCAAACTGAACCTGGCCAAGCACTTCGAGGCCCGGAATCTCAAAAGGGATGACTTTTATAAAATGAGGAACGAAAAGACCTCAACCTCAGGAGCCGGTGAAGTCGTCCGGGAGTGGAAGGTCGAAACCAGATCCGATTTCGTGCACATGCCCTTCTCCAAGACAGAGAAAACCCAGCCTCTTCCCGCCGGTGCCTACTGGGTCGAGGCACAATCAGGAACCACCAAATCCGGAACCTTGCTCCTGGTCACACAAACGGCCCTGACCCTGCAGGATGCCGGAGGGAAAATACTCGCTTTCGTGTGTGACGCCATGACTGGTGCCCCCAAAGCAGGACAAGTCCAGCTTCTGGTTTACAACGAAAAAAACGAAATGATTTCAAGCCGCAGCCTCGAAGCAACAACCGATGCGGACGGCGTGGCCTGGATAGAATGGAATAGAACCCAAGCCGGTGAAAATCACTACGGCCAGGTGGCCATCGCCCTGGCCGACGGGGAGCCGGCCCTCGTCCAGAACCTGAACATCAACCGCGATCCGGGTGACCCCTCTGGAGGACGCAGCCATAAGGTCTATGTTTTCACCGACCGCCCGGCCTATCGCCCGGAAGAAAAAGTCTCCTTCAAACTCATCGATCGCATCCGTAACTCCACAGGTTATGAAGTTCCACAACAGGGACTGATTTACGTCAGGGTCATCGATCCTCGGGGAGAAAAGCTCTTCGAACAAGAATGCCCCCTCAATGAATTCGGCACCGCCTCCGGCGAATTCCTCATGCCCAAAGACGCTCCTCTGGGTGAATATAGGATCGAATTGCGCACCAACCAAAAGAGCGGCGACTACATCGGGCAACAAACCCTCTTCCGACTGGAGGAGTACAAACTTCCCGAATTTCGTGTTACTGTGAAAACCCCCGACAAGGATGGTAAACCGCTCAGTTTCCGCAGCGGCGAAAAAATCCAGGCGGAAGTCGGCGTGGATTACTATTCGGGTGGTGCCATCCCGGATGCCGAAGTGGATTACACCATTTACCAGAAACAACTCACTCCGGACAACCCATGGCCGCAACCCTATCCATGGCTTTACCGCAACCTTCAAAGCAGTATCGGCTGGATGCGCTACTGGAACAACCCTTACAGTAATGAACAGGTCGTCAAACAGGATAAAACCCGGACCGATGCCACAGGAAAAGCCCGCATTGAATTTCAGACCCCTCCGGGTGCCTACGACAGGGAGTTCCGAATCGAGGCCCGCGTGACAGATGCCAGCCGCCGTCAGGTCACGGGCTCCGGTTCCATTAAAGTGACCCGCCAGGCCTTCGCCCTCCATCTGAAACCGGATGCCCAGCTTTATCAACCCGGCGATACGGTGGAAATTCAGGTCAAAGCCCTCGATCCAAACGGTAACCGCCTGGCCACCTCCGCCACTCTGTTTATCACACGGGAACGTTATGTCGAACGCAAGGCCGTTTCCAAAAAAACAGGCAAAGAGAGGGTCGTTTTCCAGGGATATGAATCCGAAACCATCGAGGAACGCGTGGTTGAGATAGCTGTTGTCGATCCGGTCAAATTTAGCTTCAAGCCTCAAAAGGAGGGTTATTACCGCGTCAAACTTTTGGCTCCGCCCCTCCCCAAACAAAGCGTGACCGCGCAACAAAAAGCGCCGGCCAAAACGCCACCGGACCGCATCATCGGCGAAGCCGCGCTTTTCGTTTGCACCAAAGAAACCAGGGATCTGGGCTATCGCCTGGGTGCCTTGCAGCTTTTCCCGCAAAAATCCACCTACCGGGTGGGGGAAACCGCCAGAGTTGTCGTCATCATGCCCGAGGACGGCGGAACAGCCTTGCTCACTCTGGAAGGGCAGAAACTGCTTCAGCATCGCGTCCTGCGTATGGGAGGAACGGTGCAGGTGGTGGAGTTCCCCATCACTGAGGCAGGCCAGCCCAATGTGTTTGTCAATGCCCTCGCCGTGAGCAAAGGACGTGTCATGATGGATACGGAAGAACTCGTCGTTCCACCGGAAGAACATTTTCTTACAGTTGAAGTCAAACCCGCCCTTTCGATCCTCAGACCTGGAGAAAAAAGCCGCCTGGATCTCCTGGTAAGAGATGCCAAAGGTAACCCGGTCAAGGCCGAACTCGCTTTGGGCGTGGCCGACTCCTCCATCTATTACATCCAACCCGAATTGGCCGGGGATATCCGGGAATTTTACTTCGGCGAGAAAAATAACTACCCGGGACAACCTTCCTCCATGTTGAACGAGATTCAGGTCAGGGAATTGCTCGAAACCGAAAGTGAAGAAATCATCGAAATTGAAAAAGCACAGTGGAGTCCTGCCAAAGGACTTAGGGACGAGTTTGGACGGAAAGGATTCGAGACCGATGTGATGATGGGGGAGAGCGCATCCGAAATGATGGAAGGTACAATTAGTTCCTCTGTATTTGGATTCAGAGGCTCCATGAGTAAAAGAAAAGCCTATGGTTTTTCAGAGGCAGCCTCAACAGGTGATGCGAGGTTCAATGCAATGCTGAGCCGTGATCAGGCAGTACCCATGCCCGCATCAGCACCAATGTTAACTTCTTCCAGAGAAATAGATTCCAAAAAGAAACAACTCGCGAAGAACGGAAGCCCGGACACTAACATCATCGTCCGTTCCGATTTTCGTTCCACCGCATTCTGGAATTCTTCCATCCTGACCGACAGCAAAGGCCGGGCCTCCGTGGAAATCGACTATCCCCAATCACTGACCGAGTGGAAAGCCACCGCCCGTGCCGTCACCACCGGAATCCAGTTCGGCATGGGCGACAGCCTGACCCAAACCACCCTGCCCCTCAGCACCCGCCTACAAGCCCCCCGCTTTTTGGTGGAGGGTGATGAAGCCGAAATCAGTGCCATCCTGAACAACACCGGACCTTCCACGCTGAACGCCGAAGCTTCCATCTCCATCAATGGCACCCGGGCCAAACTCCAAAATAGCAACCGGATATCCCTCAACAGCGGCAAGCAACGACGTGTATCCTCCCGCTATTCCGCCAACAAAACCGGCGAATTGAAACTGGAAACTTCGGTCAAAGCAGGCAAGGAAAGCGATGCCATGAGTTTTTCCATCCCGGTGATCGAGCACGGTATCGAGAAACTCAGTGTCCGCTCCACCGTGATCGAAGCCTCCGGCAACAAACAACAGGCCCGTCTCAACCTCCCGCTTCCAGCCCACCGCGAGGGCTCCGCCACACTGGAACTCTGGCTCACCCCCAGCATGGCCAGCACCTGCCTGGATGCCCTTCCCTACCTGGCCCAGTATCCCTACGGCTGCGTGGAACAGACCATGAGCCGTTTTCTGCCTTCGGCCATCGCCGCCCGCACTCTTGATGATCTCGGTCTGGATGCGGAAGAAGTAGAGAAGCGCCTTTTTGGAGGAATTGAACAAACCTCTCCCGCCAAAATTCCCGGCGGGACAAGCGGGGGAAAGAAAGGTGATCTGAAGAAACTCGGCGATATGGTCAAGGCCGGGATGACACGCCTGAAAGACATGCATCACGGGGATGGCGGCTGGGGTTGGTGGAAACAGGATAAAACTGATGATTTCATGACCGCCTATGTGGTCTGGGGTTTGTCCGTGGCTTCCGAAGCAGGCTACAGCGAGGCCGACAGCCAGGCCTCCTCCGGAGCGAACTATCTTCGCCTGATGCTGGTCAAATACGAGGCAGAACCCGACATGGCGGCATGGCTTCTGCATGCTATTGCCGTCCAAAAATCCGTCGATTGGAACACCCAATGTAAAAAAGCAGCTGACCTGCTTCTGGAACAAAAAGACAAGTTGAATCCCTATACCCGCAGCCTTCTCGCCCTGGCCCTCCATGCCCGCAGTGGAACCAATCCTGATTATCAGGGCCAGGCACTCCTGTTGGTGGAAAATCTGGAAAACGGCATCAAAACGGTGAAACAGGAATCCTCCCTCATCGGCGCCGCAGCCTCCGCCACAGGGCCGGACACCTGCCACTGGGGCAACGCCGGCATCCATTACCGGTGGAGCGACGGAGGCGTGGAAGCCACGGCCTTTGCCCTGAAAGCCATGCTGGCCATTGATCCAACCAACAAACGTATTGATCAGGCCGCACGATGGCTCGTCCTGAACCGCCGTGGTGCCCAATGGAAAAACACACGCGACACCGCCATCGTCCTTCTGGCCCTGACCGATTACATAAAAATCCGCAAAGAAACCTCACCCGATTTTCAGGCTGATGTCATGGTCAACGGTAAAAAAATCAAAGGACAGAAGTTCACCGGGAAAGACGCCCTCGGTCTGATGAAAATAGAAGTGCCTGCCTCCGCTTTACGCGTGGGAGACAACCAGGTGGATATTTCCCTCGAGGGAAAAGGCCGCCTCTACGCCACAGCCAATCTTTCCTATTTCAGCAAGGAACTGCCCATCCCTGCGACCGGGAACGAGCTCTATGTCCAACGCGAATATTATCGTGAACGTTCCATTCCGCGCCTCCTACAGGGCATCAACATCGAGCGCACTTTGCTTAAAGACGGAGACACGCTGGAATCCGGCGACAATGTGGAAGTCCGGCTCCTGATCGAGGCCAAGAATCATTTTGAATACCTTCTCATCGAAGACAAACGTCCCGCAGGTTGCGAGGCCACCGAAGTGCGTAGCGGCGAACCCGTCTACGCGAGAAAACGCCTGGACAGCGGGAAGTTTGAAGGATCCCAAACTTTCGTTTATCAGGAACTACGCGACCAGCATTGCGCCTTCTTCATCACGAAACTCGAACAAGGGGTTCATGAGATCCGCTACAAATTGAGAGCGGAAACGCCTGGACGTTTTCATGCACTGCCCACCCTTGCCCACGCCATGTATGTTCCGGAGATCCGTGGTAACGGCGATGAAATTCGTCTTTCTATAAGGGAAAAAGCCATTATTCCCTAAAATGAAGGTATTCTTGGAATGGGTTGTTCCCAACACACGTTCCTCCGCACTTGCTTTCATTGATAAGAAGGGATAATCTCAACAAGTTATCCCTTCCTTAATCTATGAACTACCCATTTCTGGACTTTTTGCTGTGGTTCCAAGGGGCCAAACGCACTGGGCGTTTTTATCTCCAGACTTCTGAGGAAGCTGCCGATATGTACCTTCTCGACGGCTGTATCATCCACACCCAGGCAGGGTTGGAAATCGGATTGGAACCTTTCCTGAAAGTCCTGCACGACTGGGAAGAGCCCAAGATCATCGCTTGGGAAGTCAATCGTATGCCCGAATATCAGACCCTCTGGCTCGATGCCGCCTCGACTACCGTCCTTCTTGCGCGTTACGCCCATTCTGACAAAAAGGGTCTCAATGGAACACCTTACCACGACCGTCCTCTTTCGGACGAAGCCAACAACGAGGGCAATTTTGCCTTCACCTTCCACGTCGACAGCGAAACAGCCGGCACCTTTTCCAAAGATTTTGATCAGGATCACATCCAGGTCGGCCGCGATGACCACAACGAATTGGTCATCGACGATCTTTCTCTCTCCCGCCAACACGCCTTCATCACCCGTAAAGGCAAAAAGCTCTTCGTCCATGACCTCAACTCCTCCAACGGAACTACGGTCGACGGCAATCCCATCATCTTCGCTCAAGTTGAAGAAGGACAGAGCATCCGCTTCGGGAATGCCCTCTGCAGCTTCAAGGCCCATAACAGCAGCCCCGATCTTAAATTGAACTATGAGAACGTGATGAAAACCTCGCTGATTCCGAAAGGTATCCTCAATCAGGCCAAGAGCCGATCCCAACTGCTGACCCCGGGACAAAACGCTCTGACACCCGAGGTTTCCCCTTCCGGCCCGGAAGCCCCCCAGGTTCCCGCCAAGCCACGAAAAACACGTCCGCTTGGGATGGTCAACCAGAACAGTTGAACAACCGAAAAGTAAAAAAGAAAGCCGTGCACTGTTCCATGGATTGAACAGATTCCCAAGGCACAACCCCAGGTTCATCCGGATATTCTTTTCCTGCCGCCTTGTTTTCAGGATTCCTTCCTCCATGACAGCCTCCCACACGTCTTCCATCAAAAAAATTCATCTCATCGGTATTTGTGGGACCGCCATGGGCTCTGTGGCTGGCATGCTCCGCGACCAAGGATACGAAGTCAGCGGCTCGGACGAACGGGTCTATCCCCCCATGTCGACCTTTCTCACGGCCAAGGGAATCACCATTATGGACGGCTACAAAGCTTCCAATCTCGACCACAAGCCGGATCTCATTGTGGTGGGCAACGCCATTTCCCGAGGCAACGACGAACTGGAACACGCCCTCGATCAGCGCCTTTACTACATGTCCCTGCCGGAAACCTTGAAAACGTTTTTTCTACGCTCGACCCACAATCTTGTCGTCACCGGGACACACGGCAAAACCACGACCACCTCGCTTCTCTCCTGGCTCTTTGAGGATGCGGGACTTGAACCCAGTTTCATGATCGGCGGTATTCCCCTTAATTTCATGGAGGGTTGTAAAAAACAACCTGGCAAATACTGGATTCTCGAGGGGGATGAATACGACACAGCCTTCTTCGACAAACGGAGCAAGTTTGTCCATTATCTCCCCGAACTCGTCATCATCAACAACATCGAATTCGACCATGCGGACATCTACGCCAACCTGGAGGAAATCAAAAAAAGTTTCCGGCACCTCGTCGACATCATTCCCCGCAACGGCATGATTGTGCTCAATGCCGATGACGCTTCCGCCATTGAGGTTACCCGAAAAAGCCAGGCCCAGCTTCTGGAAGTCGGTTTCAGCGAAAACGCGGCCATCCGGATCACGAATATGACCGCAGGATCGGAGGGAACTTCCTTCAGCCTACTCGGCCACCACTTCATCGTCCCGCTCTATGGCAAACACAACGTGCACAACGTGGCCATGACCATTGTGGCCGCGCACAGCTACCAGATCCCCCTGGATCGCATCGCCTCTTCCCTGCTCCGCTTCAATGGCATCAAGCGCCGCATGGAAGTGCGCGGAGAGAAAAACGGAATCACCGT